>Ga0209378_1000019_pt1 | contig 107431 bp, 73 predicted proteins | sample GraSoiAngelo_156_FD_186170 | JGI IMG/M metagenome (GOLD analysis project Ga0209378, IMG submission 186170) | Grasslands soil microbial communities from the Angelo Coastal Reserve, California, USA - 14_1009_13_40cm (SPAdes) (version 2) | ecosystem: Environmental > Terrestrial > Soil > Grasslands...
CCCTTCCGTTCCCGCCCCTTAGAGTAGAACGGGAAGGGAAGGTTCAAAGATTCACGCCCATCGCCCCGTGTGATTCAACCCTGGAGCAGCCTGCAGATGACCTCCTGCATCAGTGCGCCGCGTAACATCAGCGACGCTGCGAACTGTGGATTCTGTGGTCGTTCGCTCTATGCCGAGATAGTTGAATGTAACCCAGGCTAGTTCCATGGCGTGAACGGAAACAAGGAGCGGCGCGATTGGGACCGAAGGGAAGCGACGTTTGATTAGCAGTGCTGTGGCTGCGTGGTCGATCGCAAACATAGTTTTTCCATCTGAGTTAGCGATTGCTAACTAGTGCGACAAAAAAAATTCTATACTAAGAACTTTCGAAACAAGCCCACGACGCTGCTCGTCCACCGACCTGCGGGTCCCTTAATTACCCCGACCTGAATCATGCGAGTTAGTTCTGCCAAAGTCCCCTGCAGGTTGGCGGCCGCAAGGTCGGGATTGACCGGCGATGGACGGTGTGCTTGGGGTGCCTGGGCAACGAGCAACTTGGCTAGCCCGATCATCGTGTGCCGCCGCACCGTTGCGCGTGACTTAGGCCAGAGGACACTGGCACTGTCGGACAGAAAGGCCAGAACGTCCGGGTACTGATCCCACAATGCGAGCCATCGGCCAGCGTACGCGTCCAACTTGCCCTCGAAGTCGTTCCTCGAGGCAAGGGCGGCAGCGCAGCTAGCCCACACTCGTCCGTGACAGGTTTCGAACAAATGCAGCGCCAGCTCTTCTTTACCAACGAAATGCTTATAAAGCGCGGGATTCGTGAAGCCGCTCTCTTGGGCAATGTCACGGATGCTGGTCGCAGCCAAGCCGCGTTCGCTAAAGAGCTTCATTGCCGCCCGGAGGATTTCCCGTTTGGCGGGAGGATCATTCTCGCTAATGTAGAAAGGAAGTGGGGTGGTCATACACAAGTAGGTTAGCAAACGCTAACTTCCTTGTCAAACCCTATGACCTGCCGGCCTCCGGTTCCTCACACCTGGTTCCGTTGATTTGAATCGAATGAATAATGCTATCATGCGGTTCGTTTTCGGAGATTCTCGATGCTTACGGTCCGGCTCGCCCTTCTACTTTTCACGTTAAGTCTGAACCTCGGCGCTCTCCTCGCGCAATCCGCTCCCGATGCCACCGTCCACATCGACACCACTCCCTCCCACCAAATAAATTCCTTCGATCCCGACTACGCCCTTGGCAGCTCCCTCGACGTTCTCTCCCGCCGCGACATCGACCGCGTCCACACGCCACACATCGTTCAGGAGTCCATCTCCGCGGGCTGGGGCCCCATCACCTACCGCAACAACAGTGAACTCCGCATGGCCGCCTGGCACTGGAACCCGAACGGCTCTTGGAGTGACGCCGCGCATCAAAGCGGATACTTCACCGGCAGCACCGAACTCAAAACTCCAATCCGCTACATTCTTTCCTACGCCCTCCCACACCGGGGCTTCGCCACCAGCGGCGACCGTCCCGTCCAAGGCCCCAACCTTCTCTATTGGAAAAGCAATCCCTACCTCACTAGCAAATTCACCGGCGAATCGGATGCGCTCCATCCACAATGGGTCATCGTCGATCTCCAGTCCGACAAACAAATCAATGCCGCGCGCATTCAGTGGGCTTCTCCGTTCGCCAAAACCTATCAAGTCGAATACTGGGTCGGCACCAACGCGCTCGATTTCGACGGCGGCCCCAAAGGCGAATGGAAGGTTTTCCATTCCGGCAAGATCGAAAACGCGCAAGGCGGAACGCAAATTCTCAAGCTTGCAGACACGCCGATTTCTTCGCGCTACGTACGCATTATGATGTCGGAATCTTCGAACACTTGTGATGAGCACGATCCAAGGGACATTCGTAACTGTGTCGGCTATGCAGTCCAACAAATCGAACTTGGCAGTAGCGATGCAAGCGGTAAATTCGCATCTGCGCCAAAAGGGTCCGGTGAGCGTGCGACAACCTACAGCGCCTCCTCCATCGATCCCTGGCATTCTGCGGAAGACGTCCGCGATGGCGGCGACTATCAGCACACTGGGTTCGATCTGTTCTTCACCAGCGGCATGACTAACAATTTGCCCGCGATGATTCCCGTCACGATGCTCTACGGCACTCCCGAAGATGCCGCCGGACAAATTGCCTACATCGAGAAACGCGGCTATCCCATCAGCTTTATCGAAATGGGCGAAGAGCCCGACGGCAAACATACGATGCCGGAAGATTACGCCGCGCTCTACATCCAGTGGGCCGACGCAATTCACAAGGTTGACCCAAAACTGAAACTCGGCGGCCCTGTTTTCGAAGGTGTCAACAAGGACATTACCCTCTGGCCCGATTCCAAAGGCCGCATCTCCTGGATGGGCCGGTTTGTCGTCTACTTAAAAGACCACAACCATCTTTCCGATCTCGCGTTCGTTTCCTTCGAGCACTATCCGTTTGAGCCCTGTACCGTCACCTGGAAGGATCTCTATCGCGAACCGCAACTCATGAAAGGCATCCTGCAAATTTGGCGCGATGACGGCGTGCCGCAAGACGTTCCCCTCATGGTCACGGAAAATCATCTGTCCTGGCAACTCACGGGCCCCATGACCACAATTTTCGCGGCGCTTTGGCTCGCCGATAACGTCGGTTCATTTTTCGAAGGTGGCGGCGCCGCGTTTTACCACTCGCCGATTCAGCCACAGCGAATGAACAACACTTGCCTCGGTTGGTCATCCTGGTCGAATTTCGTCTCTGACGAAAATTACGAAATTAGAGGCTATACCTCTCCGTACTATGCGGCCCGCATGATCAATCTCGAATGGGTGCAGCACCGCTCGGGGGTTCATCAAATGTTTCCATCCTCAACCGACATAAAAAACCCTGACGGAAATCTTCTTGTCACCACTTATGCGGTGCATCGTCCCGACGGTAACTGGTCACTCATGCTCGTTAATCGCGACGAAAATAACTCACACACCGTTCGCGTCTCTTTTGAAAATGCAAAGGAAAAACGCCATTCATTTCTTTCCGGAAATATATCCTGGATGAGTTTCGGATCCGATCAATACGTCTGGATCAACGACGGTCCCAACAGCCATCCCGACCCCAACCTTCCTCCCGCCGCCGCAATCATCGCCGCCAACCCGCAAACCATTTTCACGTTGCCCAAAGCCTCCATCACCGTCATCCGCGGACGACTGGCAAACTAGACGGAAGAATTATCGGCCTCCCCACCCTCATCTGAGGCCGCACCTTTGCAATTCTGTCGCCAGCAACGTCGGGCGGTCCTTCGCCAAAATCTCATCCGCAGACAGCGGCCGATGCACATCGTTTCTCAAGCCGGGAATCTTGTCAGCCTTTCACATTTCTCGCGATGATGCCGAACGACCCCGGAGGCCGGCCTTCTTCCGCGATGCTTTCTCCCCTTGGAGATTGACGCCCAATACCGACGGAATCCAGCCCGGTGTCAACGGACCACGGTTTCGGGTTTGACGACAGCCGGACCGGAACCGGCGAACAAGGAGCCAGAAAACCATGTCGAGCGAATCGAGCCTTGCGCGCGATGCCTCCGTGGCTTGCATTACCGATTGCAAAGACTGCATGATCGCCTGTGGACTAAACGTAGCTCAGAGCGCATGTGCGCAGCTTCGTACAGATCGCGGACGCCATCGGTGGCACCTCCAAAAAGCTCGAGAAAGTGCGTTTGATCGGCGAATTTCTTAAATCTCTCAGCGCTACTGACGCCGCGATCGCTGCACGGTTTCTTGCGGGCCGCGTGTTCGCTGGACATGACGAGCGTGCGTTGGGGGTTGGGGCAGCTACCCTTTCCCGGGTGATCGCAGAAACGGCTGGCCAGCCAGGCCACGTCCTCGGGGCTACGTATCGAAAGCACGGAGACCTAGGCGGCATGGCCGAGGAGCTCCTGCGCAGCACGAATCGCGACGGAGACTTATCCCTTGCGGACGTGGCCCGGCTTTTTGACGACTTAGCAGCCGCGCGGGGGCAAACGCATAAGGCGGAACTGCTAGCCAATGCTTTCGAGCGCTCCAGTGCCGCCGACGTGAAATATATCGTGAAAATTACTACTGGCGATCTGCGGATTGGATCGAAAGAAAGCCTCGTCGAAGAAGCCATTGCGAAAGCATTCGAGCGTCCACTCGCGGAAGTTCGCCGCGCAAACATGCTGACTGGCGATATCGGAGAAACATTGACGCTGGCGGCACAAAACCAGTTGGCCTGTGCAGCCGTACGCCTGTTTCATCCAATGGGATTCATGTTGGCGGCGCCCGTTGAGACTCCCGATGAGCTGTTCGACAAAAGAGATGGGCTGGAGCTCCCCCCGCTGCTGGTAGAAGAAAAGTACGATGGAATTCGGGCACAGGTTCACAAGAATAAACGCGGCGAAGTGCGGATTTTTTCGCGGACGCTCGCGGAGGTCACAGAATTTCCCGAGCTCGTCGAGCCCATAAGCGAATTGCCAGGAGAATTGATCATCGACGGTGAAATCCTGGCCTGGCGCGACACCCGGCCGCTGCCGTTCACGGAATTGCAGAGGCGGCTGGGACGTAAACGCTTGGATCTGTTCGTACAGAACGATATTCCGGTGAAATATGTCGCTTTCGACTTGCTTTTTCAAGATGGCGAATTGTTGCTGAATGAACCTTTGACAAAACGCAAGGCATTTCTGGATGCGGTTTGCGCGAATGCTCGAACGGCGTTGCACGTTGCGGGAGGCAGGGAATGCCGAACCGCAGGCCAAGTGCAGTTGGCATTTCATAACTCGCTGCAAGCCGGGCACGAAGGAATTGTGGCCAAGGCGGCGACTTCTCCGTACGTGCCGGGCCGGCGCGGCGGTTTCTGGTTCAAGTTAAAACAGCCGTTTGCGACATTGGATGTTGTCGTAACCGGCGTGGAATATGGTCACGGAAAGAGGCACAAGGTGCTTTCCGATTACACCTTTGCAGTGCGAGACGGGGAGAGGCTGCTGAACATCGGCAAGGCCTATTCGGGTTTAACTGACGCGGAGATTCGCGAATACACCGATTTCTTCTTGCAACACACGATTGAGGATCATGGGCATCGACGTACCGTCACGCCGGCGATCGTGCTTGAAGTAGCATTCAACAACATCCAAAAATCTGGCCGGCACGAGAGTGGGTATGCGCTGCGCTTTCCCCGGATTGTTCGCGTTCGCAGGGACAAGGCGGCACCGGAGATTGACACGCTGGAGACCGTGGCAAAGTTGTTTGCCCGCCAGACGGTCAGACCGGAAGAGGTTTGACTGCGTCTGGATGTAGGTTCACTCGAAAACCTTCCCTGCGATGGGACTCCCTCCAACAGCCTCGCTCCAGGGCCGCGCATCTAAGCGGACTATGTTCCTCGTCTTGGTCTGCTCCACCAACACTTCCCTGGGTAGTGCCTCTCTGCTTTCGAATGTACTCGGCGATCTCGGCCACGGTACCGAGCCAGATTCCGTGCGCGGGGCCCTGCAAAGATTCACAGAGGGCTTCCAGCGCAGCCGTCACCCAGTAACCTCGTTTCCCGATATCGTGGCCGACGAAAATAATCCAGCGGCCCTCCTTGACGGCTTCGTCAAGAGAGGCGAAACCGTTCCGGGGGTAGGCCCCGGACATCGACTGGTATTTCGAACAGCCCTCCGGCATGATCCTCGCGGTCCCTGGCGTGAAGGGACGCAGTGGTCACAAAAAGCGTATGTAAAGAAGGCCCACCAAAAGTGCAGTTGGTTATATTCGACACCGGCATCTCGACAACCCTATCTAGCTTTCCTGAGGGACTGAAGCGGAGGATGCACCCTCCGAAAAACCGGCAGTTCCAAAGATAGCCATCTTCGTCGATCGCTGAACCGTCGGGAAGCCCCGGGGTGACACCAGCGATAAAGGGGCGACGATTGCTGATCGAGCTATCTGCGGCCCGATAGTCATAGGCGTAAATGACATTACTGGGAGAGCACCCACAATAGAATGTCTTGCGTTCCGGGCTCCACGCCAGAGTGTTGGTGATGCCAAAGCCGGTGTCCCAAACCGACACGCTCCCGTCGGGCGTTACACGATAGAGTGATCCCGAGTTTCCCGAGACCTCGATATCCTGCCCAGTTGGACCAACATTGTTTCGCATGCTGCCTATCCAGAAAACTCCATTGGGGTCAGTTGCGCCGTCATTCAAGCGGTTGTGAGGCCAGTTCGGCTCCGGGGAGGCGAAGTCGGTGCGCTCATCGGTTGACGGGCGCCACAGAAGCAACCGCGATCCCAGAGCCACGAGTATTCGATCAGGGGCGGTGGTCAGTGATAGCGCACAGACGGGCTCAGCGAACGACCAACACTTCTTTTCTCCTGATTTGAGTATGTGACGGTGAATTCTGAAGCCGTTCACATCGGTCCAATAGAGGCTACCTTCCTCGGGGTGCCACAATGGACTCTCCCCAACGATATTCTTGGAATCGTCAAGCAAGCGTGGTGTGGGCATGTATCTCAATTTTCCTGCGGTTCTGGTCATCCGGCCACAAAGGATCTATTCGTTTGCCCTGGTTTTGTTCCTCGCTGAATCTTCACTGCTCTGTAACCGCCGTGCGTTTTGTAGTACAAGAACATCAACCCGAAAACAAAAACCAGCACCAGAGGAGCTACGGTAACGTAACGGAAGGACTGGGCCGCTCCGTATCGATCATAAATTCGCCCCATCAAAGGTAAAGCGCGGTCGACGGCTATATTTCCTATCGCGCCCATCACACTGAGCAACAGTGCGCCGCCCTTCGGGAACTGCTCGCTGGTAATCCCCAACATAGTGGGCCAGAAGTAGCAAACACCGGCAGCAAAAACCGTCGCTGCAGCGAATGCGGTAAAAGCGTTGTAGGCGTAGCTAAGGGCAAACAGACCTATGCCTGAGAGAGCTGAACAACCAAGCATCAGGCCTATCGGGGAAATCTTTCGGGCAACTGTTCCGGCGAAGTTTCGCATAATGAACATCAGCCCGCTGATATACACCAAAACGAGAATTCCCGGCGTATGGGCAATGTTTCTCAGCACCGACTCCATCCATTGGTTAGGCGCTAACTCTGTGGCTGCTGTCAGCACCATACAAGAAGCCAACAGAAGAAACATGGGGCGAATCGCCTCCCGAAACATCTCGCTTGCGGAAACCCCGGATGCGACCCGCTCCGTCGCCGGAAACTTCTGGCCAACGATCATCAGACCGTAAATGATAGCCGGGACGAGGATAGTTGCCATCTTTGCCTGCCATCCCAGACCTAGCCTGGTCAGCGCATATGGAGCGAGACCACCAATGATTAAGCCGCCCGGCCACCAGGCATGAAGGATATTGAGCTTTTGAGTCTTCACCTCAGGATACGCTGTAGCGACCAGAGGGTTGATGACTCCCTCCACCAAACCGTTTCCTAGTCCGACGACGAACGTCGCCAATTCGAGCACGCCATAACTCGGAGCGAAAATTATTACGAGTACGCCGGAGATGTGGAGAAACCAAGCCGCGCACAAAAGCGCTCTCATCCCTAAGGCATCGCAGAGCGGGCCGCCGATGAGAATGGCTGCCGCAAATCCGAGAAAAGCTTTGCCAGCAAAGATGCCGACAAGCTGTTTGTTCACATGAAATTGAGCGCCCAGATCATCGAGGGTGGCGGCGCGAACGGAAAACACCATTGCCGTGGTCATGAGTGCCATGCAACTAGCCACAAACAAGCGCTTGCGTTGGCCTGCGGATAACGTCACATTTTCTGGAGGGAACGCTTGCGAGCTCACGAAATTTCTCCTGCCTTTGGTGGCCAACCGCTCTCTACCAGTCCGGCGGAGCTCCAACGGGGTACTGCTCCAAATCGACGATGGACCCGGTTATACACTGGCTCTCGTCACTAGCGAAATAAAGGGCTGCCAGGGCAACATCTCGAGGAACGAGCAAACGGCCGAACGGGCGAGTGCGTATGGCCTCTTCGACCCACCGTTCGCCCTTTCCCTCTTCAATTTTCATGCGCCGCTCGTTGGGGGTCATGGTCCAACCGGGATTGAGCTGGTTGACACGGATGCCATACCTGTTCAGATAGGCGGCGGTGTTCTTCGTGAGTGTCATAAGCGCGCCCTTGGATGCTGAGTACGCCATCAGCTTCGGCTCTCCGATATAGGCATTGATCGAACCAATGTTGACGATGGACCCGCTTCGTTGCTGTTTCATGCAAGCGACCGCTTCCCGCATGCAGAGAAACGCGCCGCGCACGTTGGTGGCGAAAACTTTATCCCACACTTCACAGGTCGTATTCTCGATGTTCCCCCGCGTGCTTATGCCTGCATTGTTAATGAGCACGTCGATGCGACCATAAACCTCGACCGCCTGACGTATTAGCGCCCGACAGTCGGCCTCAACGCTGACATCCGCCCGCTGGAAGATGGCCCGGCCACCTTCCTTTTCGATGCTTGCAGCAACGGTCGCCGCGTTCGCTTCATTTTGGTCGGACACGACCATCGCGGCGCCTTCGCTCCCAAACAAACGCGCGATGCCTTCACCCATTCCCGCACCTGATCCAGTAATGATGGCGATGCGATTTTCTAAGCGTGGCGTATGCACAATCTCGCTCAAAAATGCTCGGCGATTTTAATACGTAGAAAGCGGACGGATTCTCTCAGCTCGTCGATTCCATTGATTCCGTCCTCGATGGAAATCCATCCATCGAACCCTTCGGCCTTGAGCATAGAGAAAATCTCATCGTAATTGTTAAGGCCTCTTCCGATAACGCCGTGCTTGAGGTTCTGAGCATAGCCGCTCGTTCCATCCTGCTGTTCCAGTTCCTCCAAGGTGCCGCTCGCCAAGTATCGATCTGACGCATGCATGGAGACCACCCGGCTCTTAATGGCGGCGAGCACCTCAAGAGGGTCTTGTCCGGCGATGATTGCATTGGATGGGTCATAGTTGACGCCAAACCAGGGTGAGTCGATCTGACCAATGATTTCCAAAAATATCTCTGTATCCTGGGCAAATTCGGGGTAAAGCCAGTAACCGTCCTTATAATGATTCTCCATGTTTAGGACGATCTTTCGCGAGGCCGCGTGTTCGAGCAGTGATCTGATCGATTCGACCGTCCAGCGCACGCCTTCCGCGCGGGAAACATCTGGGCGGCGCTGACCGGAAAGCACGCGGCAAAAGTAGCCGCCGAGCTCCGCTGCGACGTCGATCATTTGTTTCTGGCGCTCAATTTCCGCGCGCCGGACCCGTGCATCAGGCGTTGTGAAATCTGGCGAAGCGCACATCATCGGCACTTCCAGGCCATGTTTCACGAGTTGCATTTTTACGCGTTGAAGATACTTCGGTTCAAAGCTCTGAAAAAATCCGGGGTACACTTCGACGCCGTCAACACCAAGAGTGCCAGCCAGCTCGATCCAATCAAACAGCGTCATGGTCTTGGTGACGCACAACTCATCCATGTAACATTTGGGAAACGCGCTCAACTTCGGCATAAACGTCCACTAACAACTCGGCGAACATATCACTGAAGCATCCGGCTAGGGTTACCTCGACTCAATTGGGACACAGCACTGCTTTGACATACTTACCGGTGTACATCCCGTCGAAACAATCTTGCCAGTGATCGAGCGTCGCCACCTGGGTGATAATCGGGCCAAGGTTAATCTGCCTTGCAGTCAACATTGGCACAATCTTTTCCCAATTCTCAAACGTATGGCTGAAGCTGCCTTGCAGATGTATGGCCTTTTGCACCAGCGGGTCAAGCGAAAAGTTCAGCGGCTGAGGCCCCCACCCAACTTTAGTGATTTGACCTCCCGGGCGGACAATTTCGAGGGCGGTCTTCAACGCCGCCGAGACGCCCGCCGCATCGATTACCAGATCAGCCCCGAGCCCGTCGCCGATTTCCCGCATGTATTCGACGAAGTTCGTGTTCTGAACATCTACGGTGTGTGTGGCTCCAAGCAGGCGAGCCACATCGAGCCGAGAGGCATCCTGTGTCGTACCCGCGACAATTAAATTTCTGGCGCCAGCGATGCGGGCCATCTCGGTGCAAAGCAAGCCAATCGGCCCCGGGCCAATCACGACGACTGTATCACCGGGTCGGACAGTGCTTTTCGAGGCCACCGCGTTATATGCGACACAGCAAGGCTCGGTAAGCGCGGCGCGTTCGAATGGAAGTTCGTCAGGGATGTGGTGCAGACAACGAGCTGGGACGCATACGAAGCTGGCCATCGCACCGTCTGTCCCCGCACCGAAGCCCGAACGACTGGGGCAGAGGTTGTATTTGCCTGTGCGGCATAGCAGACACTCGCCGCAAATGTTTGCCGCGGTTTCCGAGACGACCCGGTCGCCCTCACGAAATCCCCTCACCCGAGCGCCGACTTCAGCGACTGTGCCGCAGAATTCATGCCCAAGCACGACGGGGACGCGGACCGGCCAGCTTTGGGAGTTGTGGTATTGGTGGATGTCGCTGCCGCAGACTCCGACCGCACCGACGTGTAGAAGTACTTCCTCGTCCTTTATCGCCGGCACGGGCTTCTGGCGTAATTCAACTGCTAGGGGTTCAAGAGCATAGTGCACGACACCGTCCATCACGTCCATCATTGCCGAACCCTCCGAGTTATCTCGCTCAATAGTCCTTTCAAATCGCCGGCAGCAACCTTAAACGAGTGAGCATCGATGGCGAGCGGAGCACCGATCACAACGAGCGGGGCGCCACGCTTTGGCATTTCAACTGCCTCCTCCAGCGTTAAGCCGCCGACAGCTTGCACAGGAATGCGGACCGAGTTCACCACGGCCTCGAGATCATCCAGTGGGCTGACACGGCCCCGCCCTGCCGCCGCCACGCCGTTGCGTTCATCATAGCCGGTATGATGAACGATGTAATCCACGCCGAGGTCTTCCATCATCCGGCTTGCTGCCACTTTGTCTTCACATCCGAGATTGTCGCCCATGATCTTGATACCGTAGTCCCGTCCGGCTTTCACCGCGACCTTAATCGTTTCCACATGCGCGCGCGCCATAACCACCATGTGCGTGGCGCCCGCCTTCGCCATCATTTCGGCCTCGAGATATCCCCCATCCATCGTTTTCACATCAGCTACGATCGGATGGTTAGGAAAGGCCGCCCGCAAGGCGCGGACACCATGCAGGCCCTCCGCCAAAATCAGGGGCGTCCCCGCTTCAAGCCAATCTACGCCCGCCTCGACGGCAACGCGCGCCGTGTCCAGCGCTTCATGGACATGCATCAGATCCAGGGAGATCTGAACAACCGGTGGGTGAGCGCTTGGCAACGGAAAGGATCTCCTTGTGGCCTGCTGTTCCGTATTTAGACTAAGGACCAGCAGAACTGTGGAGTCAGAGATTTTTCACTGACTGCCCACGCATTGCAAGCAAGATCCTACTGCATCTCCGGATTTTTCCGCTCATCACAGCGTAGAGGTGACGGCGAGCGGCGCAGAAGCCCCCTCTGCTCCTCTTTTTTTAGTACCGAAATGAACGCGTGCGATGGGAGAAACATACCAGTTGAGCCGATCCGGTGTCGCGGCACTCTGTCTCCAACCCAGCAGGAAGAAGGTCCCTTCATCAAGCCCGGAACTGCGGTCGCGCCACGCGATAAGAGCAGACAGATCCAGCATGACCTTTTCACGTGAGCAACGTCATTTGAGTGGGAACACTCTGCGCGGACGGAACGTATCTAGTGAAGACAGGGAGAAGAGGGATGCGGATGAGAGACCTGCTTGGCAACGTTCGCTACGCTCTGAGACAGTTTCGAGCCGCTCCGGTGTTCGTTGCCGCAGCCGTGCTCACGCTGGCACTCGGAATCGGCGGAACCACGGCAATCTTTACGCTCATCGATGCCGTGATGGTAAGGTCCCTGCCGGTCGGGGATCCCGGGCGCCTTTACCGCGTCGGAGAAGGGGATGAGTGCTGTGTCGAGGGAGGGCCCCAGGACCGGTGGGGTTTTTTTTCCTATCCCCTCTTTGAGCGACTGAAGGCCGCGACTCCGGAATTTGAGGAAGTAACAGCATTCCAGGCAGGCCGCGGCCGTTTGGGTGTGCGGCGGGAAGGTGTTAGTTCTGCTGCCCGACCCCTGCGGTCCGAGTATGTCACGGGCACGTATTTCTCGACGCTGGGCGTGCGGGCGTTTGCCGGTCGCGTGTTCACTCCAGAGGATGACCGGCCGGCGGCGCCGCCTGTCGCGGTGTTGAGCCATCGGGCGTGGCAGACGATTTACGGTGGGGACACGTCCGTCTTGGGGGCGACGTTTGTCGTGGAGGGGCATCCCTTCACGGTAGTCGGAGTAGCGCCGCCGGGATTTTTCGGCGAGACGCTCGAGAGTGATCCACCCGAGATTTGGGTTCCTGTGCAGCAGGAGCCTTTGATCGACGGCCAAAGCAATCTTCTTCATCAGTCTGTTTCGGCATGGTTGCGCATGATCGGAAGGTTGAGGCCTGGCGCGTCGATTGACGGAATGGCCCCGCGGCTCACTGGAGTTTTGCGGCAATGGATCCAGAACGATTCCGGGTATCCAGCCAACTGGATGGAGGGCGTGATCGGGATGCTTCCCAAGCAAGTCCTGAACGTCATCCCGGCAGGGGCGGGCGTCGCGGTAATGAAGGAAGAGTATGGACACAGCCTGCGGATTCTGTTCTCCGTTTGCGGAGCGGTGCTGCTCATCGCCTGCGCCAACGTCGCAAATCTGTTGCTTGCGCGGGGCGTGGCCCGGCGCGGACAGCTGGCTGTGCGCATGGCCATCGGCGCACCGCGGCACCAGATTATCGCGCAGGCCTTGACGGAAAGCATTCTGCTGGCGGTTGGCGGCGCGATGGTGGGACTCGCGGTTGCCGTTGGAGCTGCGAGGTTGTTGCTGGCCTTGGCCTTTCAAAGCGCGCACTTCCTTCCGATCAGCACCATGCCGTCGTTGATGGTTTTGGCGTTCGCCTTCGTGCTGGCGCTTGTGACGGGAATCCTTTTCGGCGCGGCTCCTGCGTGGCTTGCAACGCGCACCGATCCCGTCGAGGCTCTGCGCGGGTCGGGCCGGGGAACAAGCGATCATGCTTCTCTTGCGCACAAGGCGCTGCTGCTGGTGCAAGCGGCCCTGTCTGTGGTGCTGGTGGCGGGTGCGACGATGCTGGGCAGGAGCCTGAACAAGCTCGAGAACCAGGATTTTGGATACGAAGTCAAAGGGCGCGTGGTCGTCGCCCTGCATAATCCGCCGGCGAGCTACTCGCCAGCCAAGCTGCAGGCGCTTTATCGTCAGCTTGAGGACCGCCTCAGCCGCTTGCCGGGGGTGCAGGGAACGGGACTCGCTCTTTATAATCCGCTAACCAACAACTGGGGTGAGATGATTTTTGTTGCCGGGCACCCACCAGCCAAGATCGAGGAGGAGTCCGGTGCGTCGTGGGATCGCGTGAGCGCCGGCTATATGCAAAATTTCGGTATGCGTATGGTTCGCGGACGGAACTTCACCGAGGCTGACAACGAAACGACAGAGCCGGTTGCCATCATCAACGAGGCGTTTGTCAGGCGCTTCTTCAAGAGCGGCGAAAACCCTTTGGACCAGCACTTCGGCTTGGATTTTCCTGAAAACTCCGGAATGTTCCGGATCATCGGTATCGTACACGATGCGAAATTTGCGGGATTTGCGCTGGGACGGCCGACGCGCCCGATGTTCTACGTGCCGCTGGCGCAAAGCGTGGACTATAAGCAGGATCTGATGGCGAGGGTCGAGAGGGCATCTCAGTTTGTCGGCGGAATCATGCTTGTCACCGGGGTTTCGCCAGGAAGGCTCGAAGGGCCGATCACCCAGGCATTGTCGGAGGTTGATCCGAATCTGGCTATAACCAGCGTGCGGACCATGCAAGAGCAGGTCGCATTGACGTTCGACCAAGAGCGAGCGGTAGCGAGCCTCGCGGGACTATTTGGGACCATCGCGCTGCTGCTGGCGGCCGTGGGGTTGTACGGTGTGACTGCCTACATGGTAGCTCAGCGGACTCGCGAAATCGGCATCCGCATGGCACTGGGTGCGAAGCGAGCAAAGGTGGCGCAGCTTATCCTGGGGTGGGTGTCGAGACGCGTGTTCGCAGGACTGCTGTTGGGGTTGCCGCTGGCTGTCGGCGCCGGGCGGTTGATTTCGAGTCAGCTCTACGGCGTTTCGAGTTGGGATCCGATGGCGCTGATGATTGCAGCGAGCGCGCTCGCGATGTCGGCATTTGCGGCGGGAATTCTTCCCTCGACCCGAGCGGCTTCGATTTCACCAATGGAAGCGTTGCGAATGGAATAGGCGAGGAGCCCGCCTCAGAAAACGGATCTGACGAGCCAGGGCGCCGACGCCTGGCGCTTCCATCGCATCCTCTCCGCAATCTGCGACCTCAGGGCTCGAACCCGGCCAAATTGTTCGGCGAACGAGGAATCCCACGGCGCAGCAAGCGCCAAGGCCGATGGAAACGCAGTTGCAGGCCAGGGGTCTGGACGGTCGCCCGGACTTGCGCCCAGGGGGCCATTGGTAGTTTTCAGGGCTGGAATTGCGAGGCGCGCGACCCCCGAGAACCTATCGCGCGATTCATCTGAAGAGCAACGTTGTGCTTCATCTTGAGCCGGGCGCGACGATCCTGGCGGCCGAGACGCCCATGGAAGGCACGACCTCGGGCGGCTATGACGCAGCCGAGGCTAACGCCGGCGACAACAAATTTCAGGATTATGGGCACAGCCACTGGCACAACAGCCTGATTTGGGGGGAAGAACTGCACAACATCGGGATCGTGGGTCCCGGACTGATCTATGGCCGAGGGTTGAGCCGCGGCGCCGGGCATGACACGCCCCGCGCGGAAGCGCCCGGGTCGGCAATAAAGCAATCGCCCTCAAAAACTGCCGAAACGTCTTGCTGAAGGATTTTGCCATTCTCAAGGGCGGGCCCTTCGGCCTGCTCGCCACCGGAGTAGACAATTTCCAAATCCACGGGCTGACCATCGACACCAACCGCGACGGCATGGATCTCGATTGCTGCCGCAACGGGCACGTCTCCGACTGCAGCGTGAATTCGCCGTGGGATGACGCGATCTGTCCGAAGAGCTCCTTCGCTCTCGGGTACGCGCGCTCAACGGAAAACATCACCATTGCAAACTGCTATGTCGCCGGCTGCTACGAGGTCGGAACTCTCCTCGATGGAACATTTAAAAAGTACGGTCCTGACGTTCGCGTGCCGCGCACGGGGCGCATTAAGTTTGGGACAGAATCCAACGGCGGATTCAAAAACATCACGGTCAGCAATTGCATCTTTGAGGGCTGTAACGGCATAGCTCTGGAAAGCGTGGATGGCGCACTGCTTGAAGACGTGACGTTTAACAACATCACCATGCGCGACATCAGCGGCTCGCCGATTTTCCTGCGACTTGGCGCACGCATGCGCGGCCCGCAAGGCATACCTGTTGGCGCTCTGCATCGCATCATGCTGAACAACATCGTGAGCTATAACGCCGCGGGACATCTGCCGGCGATCATCAGCGGCATTCCTGGACACGCCATCGAGGAGGTCAAGATCAGCAACTTGTATCTCCAGCACCGCGGCGGTGCCAGCAAGGAAATGGCCGCTTTCCAGCCGCCCGAAGACGAGACCAAATATCCGGATCCTCATATGTTTGGCCCCGAGCTCCCGGCACACGGCTTTTACATCCGACACGCGAAGAATCTGGAATTCAGCAACGTGGAAGTCGCTTGCGAGGCGCCCGACGAACGAAGCGCGTTCGTCGTCAACGACGTCCAAGGCGCAGATTTCTTCCGCATAAAGACGCCTCCAGAATCACGCGGCCGGGTTTTCTCGCTGACCAATGTGACCGATTTCCGCACCGTGGCCGCCCCCGGAGTGAAGGACGCCCAACTCGACAGGGTCGAAGCCAAGGCGCTTTGAGGAAAAGCACCGAGTTCATATAGTGAAACGCGAGACCTGGTATATAAAACTGCGGACCTCTGCTAGACTTGCCTCTGCTTCAATGAGCCCGGACTTCACCTAGGTACTGGCCAAGAGCTCTGCGGCGCCTGACGGACGTGTTTTTCCTCGGGCTTGCCGGCAAATCCAGCCCTGGAACCATTATGAAAGTCATCCGCTATGAAGATCCCTACGGCAAGATTCATCATGCTGTCGAGGGCCAACAGGCAGGGCCGCTCCGCGTCGAGGGTGATCCGCTTCATGGATTCCAAGTGACCGGAGAAACCGCCATCGTCGGAAAGATTTTGGCCCCGGTGGTCCCGACCATGATCTGGTGCATCGGGAAAAACTACCGGCGCCACGCCGACGAAGTGGGCATGGGAGTCGACGAATACCCAGAGGTCTTTGCCAAAGGAGCAAACGCGGTGCAGGACCCGGGCCAGCCGATTCGGTTTCCGGAGCGCGCCAAAAGCTCCGAAATCGATTACGAGGGCGAGTTGGTGGTGGTGATCGGAAAGGCATGCAAGGATGTCGCGCGCGAGCGGGCGCTCGGCTATGTCGCCGGTTATACCTGCGGGAACGACGTCAGCGCGCGCGATTGGCAACTCAAGACAGGAGGGAGCCAATGGTGCCGGGGCAAGAGCTTCGACACTTTTGCCCCGCTAGGGCCGTGTCTCCTGACCCGGGATTCCCTTGCGGATCCCGCCGGCTTACGAATTCAGACGCAGGTAAACGGCCGCATTATGCAGGATGCAACGACGCGCGACATGATTCACGACGTGCCGGCCTTGATCGAGTTTCTCAGCCAAAGCACGACGCTGCTTCCGGGCACAGTAATCTTTACGGGAACGCCGAGCGGCGTTGGCATGGCTCAGAATCCCCCGCTCTGGCTGAAGGATGGCGATGAGGTGAGCGTGACCATCGAAAAGATCGGGACGCTCACGAACCGCGTCTGCGGGGCGATTGCCTGAAGGCTGCGTGATGACGGCGGCACTGCCGGCCGACAGGAGCTCCGCGTCGATGATTTCATTTCACGGAACGGAGGAGCCTTCCACTGACGAACGCACCGAAGCAATCCAATTGCAAGCGGCTTGACGGCAAAGCGGCGGTTGTTACCGGGGCCGCCAGCGGCATAGGCCAGGCCATTGCGCAAAGATTTGCGCAGGAAGGTGCACGGGTGTGGCTCGTGGATATTGATGAAGAGCGAGCGAAAAGCACAGCTCGTGAGATTGTGAACGTCGGTGGTAGGGCCGCGGCGCATGTTTGCGACGTCACCCAGCAACGGTCGGTAAGAGATCTGTTCCGACGGCTCGCCAGTGAGAACCCACTTCATATCCTCGTAAATAGTGCGGGGGTCTCCCACATTGGGAAGCTTGAGAGCACCTCCGAAGCGGAATTCGACAGGATTTTTCAGGTAAATGTAAAGGGAACCTACAACTGCATGCATGCGGTGATCGACGCGATGAAGACCAGCGGCGGCGTCATTTTGAATATGGCTTCGATCGCCGCGACCGCCGGTCTCGCCGATCGCTTTGCCTATTCGATGAGCAAGGGCGCCGTCCTTTCAATGACGTTGTCCGTAGCCCGGGATTATTTGGCCCACAAGATCAGATGCAACTGCATTTCACCGGCGCGCGTGCACACGGCCTTCGTCGACGGCTATCTGAAACGGAATTATCCCGGCCGTGAACAGGAAATGTTCCGGACTCTCTCGCAGTCCCAGCCGATAGGCCGCATGGGAAAACCCGAGGAAGTAGCGGCGCTTGCTTTGTTTCTGTGCTCGGACGAGGCCGCCTTCATTACCGGAACAGACTATCCGATTGACGGTGGATTTTTTAACCTCCACGGATGAGAGCGGCCTCTGCCGGAAGGGGCAAGCGACTCGCAGCCAGGCCCGGTTCGTTTTTTCTCGCGACGGTGCAACACCAATTGCAGGGAAGAAGATTGCAAGAGCAGCGGATGAACCGGCGCGTTGCTTCCGGGAGGGCCACACCGTCAGCCCGGGCGCCGAAGACGCGACAGCCGCACGGCCGCCTCCTCCCAATTTGAGAAAGGTGCGCCTCGGGATTGCACTGGTTTGCTGCCTCAAGGTGGAACTCCTTGGCTCGGCGAATTTCTTGCCCTCCGGTGAACTCCTCTCCCCTCGCTGTCAGTGCGAATGTCCAAGCTGTGCGGAGATGGCTCGTGCCGCTTTTTTTGTTGCGAGGGCATAGCCATGAATGCGGTCGCGGCTCATCCGCGTGATAGGTCCGGAAACGCTGATGGCGGCGGCAACTTTCCCACTCTCGTCCAAGATCGGGGCGGCCACGCAGCGGGCGCCCATGTCGGTCTCTTGATCGTCGATGGCGTATCCTTGTTGCACGACGCGAACAAGCTCTTTCCGGAACCTTGCAAGATTCGGAATCGTGCGCGGAGTGGCGCGCTCAAAGGTCAGCAACGGCAATAGCTCTTCGCGGTGCTCGGCGGGAAGAAAAGCGAGCAGTGCTTTCCCCAGGGCGGTGCAGTTCAGCGGACGATGCATTCCCGGCTGCGAGGCCATGCGAAAAGAATGAGGGCTCTCGATCACGTCGAGGTAGAACACCTCGTGCCCGTCGAGGACGCCGAGATTCACGGTTTCCTTGGTGCTGTTGGCGAGCGCGATGGCCACGGGCCGGCTGACCTTCCGCAACGTGGCGTGATAAGCAATCCCGGCGCCCAGCCTTGCCAATTTCGGACCCACGACGTAGGCGCCGGCATCGTCACGCAGAAGATAGCCTTCGCTCGCCAAATGCGCCAGGAATCGGTAGGCAGTGCTCTTGTTAACCCGAGTCTGCTGGGCGATTTCACGAAGCTGCAACCCTGTGGGAGAAGCGTCGAGCACCTCCAAAATGCGCAACACTTTTCCTACCACTCCGACGGGGGCGGATTTTGATTCGCGTGCGCGGATCATCCGGAGAGTCCTCCTTCCGTCCCGAGCGGGCCCGGCAGGCAAATTGATTCCGGCATTTTACATGAAGAAACGTTCAGTTTTTTAGCCTTTAAAACGCACAGTTTTAATATTGAATTAGGCAATGCAGCCTGCTAAGAGCCTTTCGTCTTCTTGTGTACGTCGCGAGTCCACGGCAGTGGGGATAGAAGGCGCAATCCGGGCGGAATCCATCGGCGGCAAGCCGAATTTCAGAGACGCTCTTGCTGGGAATCCTGCATGACCCTCAATGACGGTGGGGGATACCGGACCGCACCTGCATGGAGAAGGACAAGTGATCGTGCCCTGCGAAATCGGTAGAATGACAGGGCTATGGCAAAACTAACCTTTTTGGGCGCGGCAGGATGCGTCACGGGATCGAAATATTTGGTCGAGGCGGCGGGCAAGAAGCTCTTGGTCGATTGCGGCCTATTCCAGGGGACAAACGAACTGAAAGACCGCAACTGGAAGCCGCTGCCGGTGGATCCCGGGGCGATCGACTATGCGATGCTGACGCACGCGCACCTAGACCACACCGGCTGGCTGCCGGTGCTGGTGCGGGACGGCTATCGCGGGCCGATTTTTGCCAATCCCGCGACGATCGAGCTGACCGAGATTCTGCTGAAGGACTCGGCACACCTGCAGGAGGAGGAGACGGAGCACGCGAAGAAGAAAAAATATAGCCGGCATGCGGAGCCGCGGTCGCTCTACACGCCCGATGATGTTGAACCCGTCCTCAAACAATTGAAGATCATGCCGCGCCTCGGGGGCTTCGACATCAGCCCGGAGTTTCATGTGGCGTCGTTTGACGCGGGACACATTCTCGGTTCATCGAGCCTGGAGCTGACGATCCGCGAGGGCGGCAAGAAAATTGTCGTGGCGTTTTCCGGGGACATCGGGCGCTACGGGCAGCCGATTTTGAATGAGCCGACGACGCCGTCCTCGAACGCGGACGTGCTGATTTGCGAGTCGACTTATGGCGACCGCGAGCATCAGGATGGCAATCCCGAGGAGTTGCTGGCGCAAATCGTGAACCGCGTGGTGAAGCGCGGAGGATCTATCGTGATTCCGGCGTTTGCCATCGGAAGGACGCAGACCTTCATGTACTATCTGCGCCGGCTCGAGGACCAGCAGCGGATCCCGCGCATTCCCGTGTATGTGGATAGTCCGATGGCGCTACGCGCTACGGACCTGTACATCAAGCACAAAGAAGATCACGACCTGGAGTTTGCGCGTGAGGAAGGCAGCGATGGAAAAGGCGATCCGCTGAATGTGCATGAGTTTCATCTGACGCCTTCGGCGGAGGAATCAAAGGCCATCAACAAGGTGAAGACGCCGTGCATCATCATTAGCGCGAGCGGTATGGTGAGCGGCGGGCGCGTGCTGCACCACATGGTGCAGCGGCTGCCGGACGCAAAGAACGCGGTCATCCTGGCGGGATTCCAGGCGGAAGGAACCCGGGGCCGCGCGCTGCAAGAAGGCGCGAAAACGCTGAACATTTTTGGGCAGGCGGTGCCGGTTTGCGCGGAAATTGTAGAGATGGGGCAGTTCTCAGCGCACGCAGGCAAAAGCGAACTGCTGCGCTGGCTGGCGGCGCTGCCCACGCCGCCAGTGCAAACCTATCTGACGCACGGCGAGCCGGCGGCAGCGCAGGCGCTCCAGGGGGCGATTCAGGAAAAATTTAGATGGAAAGCGGCCGTAGCGCGCTACCTCGACACAGTTCCGCTCGGAGCGTAGCGGGGAGCGGGAAGTCTCTCGAGTTCTGACGCAACGGCGTGCGGCGCGGTTGGGATTCCTGCTTACAGCACGGCGGCCTCCCCGCTTGGTGGAGATGCCAACCGAAGCCCGAAGGTTGTGAATAGATTTTTGTCGGATTCAGGAAACTATTTTGGGGCTGGCATCGTCTATATGGGTAAGACCACTCGCGGGGTAGGAGGCTAACCACCACAGGGCAACCGACCGTCAGTCTCCTACCCCTAAAAATGCCGCAACCTGATGAAACCCCTGGATTTATATAGCTTTTAGCTAAACCGGTCGCTGTTTATAAGACGCAAAACCTGCCGGAAATTAACGTTAAAGATACTCCCAGCACTAAGCCCTTACCTGGCCGCCATTGCGGCGCTTTTTCCAGGTGTTTCCCGGGACATTGGGGGTACTTCGGTCAGCTCCAACCCAACCACGAACATCGGCAGCGGAGCGCCTCTTCCCCACCGGTTGAGCTCCCAGCGGGCGCGAGTGAATTTGATCTCAGGGCGGAGCGACAGGTCCAGAATCATTTTGGACTGCCCGCGATAGAACTGCTGAGGGAGCTTCAGGAGCGGCTTGGGGGTCCAGGTTGCGCCGTCGGCGGAACCGTAAATCGAGACGTCGAGCGATTCCTGCTCCATCTGGTCGGTCACGGTCAGCAGGCAGAGGAAAGTACGCGTGGAGCTCCTAGAAACATCAAAGGAGTCGCCGTCCCCGTTGGCTTGCATTTTCGTGTTGGGGGGGATGAGAGTTAGTTTCATGGGTAAAGTGTTCCGCGCGCGATTCTAGCACATTACCTAGTGGGTCGTGACGGTGACTAGCGACCCTTCGCTGCGCTCCGGGCTGGCTCGTCGAACCCCTTCCCTAGGCGCGGAGTCTCGAGAGGCGCTGTTCGGCGGCGGCGAGGGTTTCTTCTTTTTTGCAAAACGTAAAACGGACTTGCGAGGCGCCGTCGCGAGGGTCGTTGTAGAAACTGGAGCCGGGGACAACGGCCACGCCGACTTTTTCGACAAGGTATTTGGAGAAGCGCACGTCCTTGGTTTCCGCGGGAAATTGCACGGGGTCGGGATCGGCGAAACCAGAAATATCGGTCATGACGTAGTAAGCGCCCCGCGGCTTGAAGACGGTGAAGCCGGCGGCGGTGAGAATTTTCAGGATGCGCTCGCGTTTGGCGGCGTAGGTCGCAGCGAGCTTGTGGTAATAGCTCTGCGGGAAATACAATGCGATCGAGCCAGCATGCTGTAGGGGAGCCGCAGCGCCGACGGTGAGGAAGTCGTGGACTTTGCGGATGGGCTGCGTCGGTCCTGGAGGGGCGAGAACCCAGCCCACGCGCCAGCCGGTGACACTGTAAGTTTTCGAGAGGCCGTTGACGACAATGGTGTGGTCGCGCATGCCGTCGATGGCGGCCATGGAAATGTGTTGCGCGCCGTCATAAAGAATGTGTTCGTAGATTTCGTCGGTGATGCAATAGGTGTTCCAGCGAACGCAAAGGTCGCGGATGAATTCGAGTTCGGAGCGCGTGAAGACTTTGCCGGTGGGATTGTTCGGCGTGTTGAGAATGATCGCTTTGGTGTGCGGGCCGAAGGCGGCGGAAAGTTCTTTTTCGTCAAAAGACCAATCAGGAGGACGCAATTTGACGAAGCGAGGGCTGGCGCCGCTGAGAATTGCGTCCGGACCGTAATTTTCGTAGAACGGCTCGAACACCACAATCTCATCGCCTGGATTGATGATGGCCATCATGGCGGACATCATCGCTTCCGTGGAGCCGCAGCAGACGGTGATCTCGCGCTCCGGGTCGTAGCGGACGCCCTGGGCTCGGGCAAATTTTTCAACGACGGCATCCCGCAGAGGTTTTGCGCCCCAGGTGATGGCGTATTGATTGATGTCCTCGGCGATGGCTTGCCGCGCGGCTTCCTTGATTTCTTCGGGAGCCGCAAAATCGGGGAAGCCCTGAGAGAGATTCACCGCGTGATGCTTCATCGCCAGGCGCGTCATTTCGCGGATGACGGATTCGGTGAACTGCTCGGCTTTGGCCGAGAGCATGCGCCGGGAGATTTGAGCCATGGTGGAATCAGGAGCCGTCATTGCACCTTCCCAGGCAGATGAAATGGCGCCCGACAGGACGCGTTGTTTCAGGGCACGGATAAAAAACGGAGGACTTGCTTCCGTTTTTCAGCGGGCGTGGCCGGTGGACTCTTGCGTGGCCTCGCTGGGCTGACTATAAATCATCCGGTAGAGTTGGGCGTTTCGCAAGACGATTTGCACGTATTCGCGGGTTTCCGTGAAAGGAATGGACTCGACGAGTTCGGGAATCTCTTCGTAGTTGCGCTCGGCTTTCCAGGCAGCGATGCGGTCCTCGCCCGCATTGTATGCAGCAGCGGCCGCTTCGGGGGATCCGAATTGCTGGACGAGGTTGGCGATATACACCATGCCGAGCTCGATATTGTAGTCGGGATCGAAGAGCTTGTTCTTTACGTAGCGGACTTTGATCTGCCTGGCGAGAAGCTTGCCGGTTTTGGGGAGCACTTGCATGAGGCCAATAGCGTTTTTGTGCGACACGGCATCAGATTGGAAAGTGGATTCCTGGCGGATCAGGCCGGCAGCGAACATGGGATCGAAGTCGTTCTTGGCGGCCTCGCGTCTCAGCGCCGCTTCGTAGGGCAAAGGAAAAAGCACTTTCCAGGCTTCGATGGGGACATCACTGAATTTGCGGGCGTCCACGTTCGGAACAGCAGTGCGCGCGTAAGTCATGCCTGCGCCGAAGTGTCCCTCATCAAAGGCCGCTTGCGCGGCTTCCAGGAGAAAACGTGGGGAAGGGCTGGCAAGGTTAGCGTTCTTCAGCTCTTGTTCCGCAGAAGAATCAAAGGCAATGGCGCGAAGCGCCTGGGCGCGCTGCCAGCGCTCCTCGGCAGCAACGGGAATGGGCTCGTCGAAAGGACGTAGCGCCGGCGCGGGTGGAATCTTCTCCAGGAACTCCGCAGGGTTTTCTTCGCCCGGGCCTAGCTTGGCGCGACGCGCCGCGGCAGCGATGCCAAAATACGTTTCCGGAAAGCGCTCGACGGCTTTGTTGTAGAAACTGCGCGCGTGCGCGATGTTTCCCGCGCGTTCCGCGCTCCGGCCGAGCCAGTACAGCGCATCGACGGCGTTCGCGGAAGTCGGGTACTTCAGTAGAAAATTCGTGAGGCGGTCGTCGGCATCCGGCTGATGATCCAGGTAAGCAACCCAGGCAATGCGCCATTCGCAGTTGTATGCGTGTTTGCCGTTCGGAAAGGAGTCCAGAACGTGCTGATAGGCAACGGCAGCTTGCTCGCGCTCCAATTCCACCCAATGGTAATTCCCTGCCGCCATCAAGCCGTCTTCATTCCATTTGCTGACCGGGTAAGTTTGCGCGAGGTTGTTCAGCGCCGCGAACATCTCTGATTCTTTCTTCTCGGTGCGATACGCCTGGGAGAGCGCGTAGAAACGTTCAGCGTCGACATTGAGGTCCGGCGTCTTCAAGGAAGCAATCAGCGAGGCAGACCCCTTCATCTGCACGCGGCTCTCGGCCACGCGAAGCTGCGCGCGCTGCCGCACGGAATTGGCGGGATCCTTCAGCATGGTGAGGAGCTTCTCAAATTCTACGCGGGCTTCCCGCCATCTGTGGGTGTCATAAAAAATCTGCGCACGCTGCTCCTGCATCTCGACGCCAGGATACGGATATTCTTTTCGCAGCGCGTGCATGATGGTAGTGAGGGCGGCGCCCGAAGGCTTGGCCTCGTCGGCGAGGGGGAACTTGTAGAAGAGGGTCTGATAATCCTTGGCGGCACGGGGAAGCTGATGCGCTGCCTGATAAGCGCGGGCGCGCTCGATCAAGAGATCCGGCTTTGATGAAGTTCCGGCATTAGCGTTGAGGACGTCGATCGCTTCCTGCGCATGACCCGTTTGTACCGCGGTTTGCGCGAAAGACTGCAGCACTTGCTCGCGCAAGGCGGTATTCGGATAGTCGTGCTGGAGGGTCTGAAGAGTTTTGTAAGCTTCGGCGTTGCGGCCCAGGTTGCGTTGAGTCTGCGCCGTCCAGTATAGGGCGTATTCCCGAAGAAGCGCGTCCCCTTGGGACTTGAGCAGCCAGCCCAAAGCTTGCGCCATGCGGTTCTTCGAAAAGTCCTGGTAACCGAGAGCCAGAGCAGCGCGCGCACCCCAGACGTTCGTGGTGTTTCTCGTCGCGAAGGCAGAAAGCTTTCCGTAAGCGTCGGGCGCGCCATTGCGAAGCTCACGCGACAACGCCGAAAGTTCTTTTTCCGCCGCATCATCCTCGGGGGTGCCCACAGCCACTTGCGGAGCCGCGGTTTCCGGCTTGCAGCCCTCGCGGCAGGGGGGCGCAGCAGGCTTTTTCGATTTGTGCCTGTGCTGAGGGGGTTGCGCGAGAAGCTCAAAGGAGCTACCCAGCGACAAGACCAGCGCGAGCACCAAAGCAGTGAAGGAATGAATCATGGAGATACACAATGATACGGCATCTCCTGAATGGCCACAAAACCGATGAATGCCCAAGCGGTTAACGGTGGCGCGCCGGTGTGGAGTAAGGATACTCGCCCAAGGCGTGAGGGTCGCCATCGGCGAGGATTTCCACCAGCCAGCGATAAAAATAATCCACCGGGTGGTCCATGATAGGTCTGAAACGGCGGTCGTATTCACGATGCGCTTTTTCAATGTCGTCTTTCAATCGGACGCAGAGATCTCTGTTTTCGCGGCCCAGCCGGACTTGTTCCGGCCGAAGCATCTTGATGTCCTGCATCGAAACTTTGGCCACGCGATTCGCGCGGCGATGCAATTCCTGTTCTTCCAGCGAGAGGCGGTTGACATCGAACTCTTCGCCGAACTCTTCTGCTCCGTCGGGAGCAGGTTCGACCAGCTCGAGCGTCTCGGGCTCAGTCTCTTCTTCAAAGGCCGGAGCCGGAGGCGCTTGCCCTCTGCGGGCCGGGGCAGCCTTCGAGGCCATGGGGGTTGGCGTAGAAGGCGCCGGGCGCTGCTGAGCGGGAGCCGGCTGGGGAGCCGCCCGGCCGACCAAATCCGTAATCTGCGCCTCGAGCGGCGAACGCGGGCCGGTCTGAAGAGTCAGGGCAACAAATCGTGACAAGACTTCCAGCGCGGCCGTCAGAGAAGCCGCCGAAGTCTGCGCGCGAAGTAGCGGCGGGAGCGCATTCGTCGGTTTGTTGCTGGCACAAGCGGAAACGACGTCGTTGACGGCGTGGTGGAGTTCGTCAGAAGTGTGCTTTAGGCGCTCGAGGTTATCACGAAGCGCTCGAGCAATGGCCTGTTCGACGGCGTTGAGTTCGTGTGCCATACGAGTCTTCGAAACTGCTTCGCCTGCGATCCCCCACCTTGGCATTTTCGAGGCTAGTCGGATTTGAGTCAACCGAGTCGCCAAAACGGTGTGCTCAATTATTGCTTATTAAACGGGGGCAAGCCCCTACGATGTCCAACTCGCGGGTCCGCCGAGGGACAACCTGTTTTGACGTGAGTGATATAATTGCAAAGAAGGGGGCGACACGGTTTCGACGGAAGCTGTCGCGACCTGAAGGCATGCCGGGAGCCACCTGCCCGTAACTTGGTGGAAACCTAGAACTGCCAACAACAACTTGGCACTTGCTGCCTAATTAATTAGGCGCACGTCTCCCCGGGCTTTGCTCACGGGCCCGGCAAGAGGCGTCGCACTGTGAGCTGGCCCGAGCCTTTCGGTCCGTAAGGCTCGGGCGAGATTCATCGGACTAGCCGGTTGCGTTTCTTGCTCATTCTGACCGCGGCTGGCGAACCAAGACGAATTGAGCTAAGCATGTAGGCTTCAGGCCGTAGCGCTTTTCGGACGGGGGTTCGACTCCCCCCGCCTCCACCATATTAAAGCAGTTTGTAATCAATAGGTTACACCTATTTTGGGTCTATCAACGTTCCAATAAGGTTCCAACTGAACGTAGTAATGGAGGCGGGGGAAATGGAACCACTTCCCTCGCGTGGGCGAGGCATGTCGTGAAGGTCTCCTCTTGGGCGTCCCAACTGGCATATTGAGTCCCCGTAGGCGGAAGGAATTCTCGGCGGCTCAATCTTGCCCAAGAATCGCTTGAACTACGGGGATGCCCCGCCTAGAAGTTCACAGGCCAGTCGTCAACGGGGCGCCTTATTCCGCGGAAGAAGTGACCGATCGCACCCAGACTCTGGCAGATGGGACGCACATCACCCAAAACACGCAAATCGTTAGGTTATACCGAGACTCAGAAGGAAGAACGCGCAGGGAGTGGTTCGTAGGCTCGAGCAACCCTTCCGAGGGCGTGATGATTGTGTGGATCATGCCCGTCAGCGGATTTCGCTATCTCTTGGACTCCTACAATCATATCGCCCATCGATTCGCTCCCCCTGAAAAGACTAATGATCCAGTTCGCTACTCGCAGGAAGCTCACGTGGTTATGCAAGGAGCTAATGCTACAGCGTTGCAGGCTGTGAAACCTCCCACAGCTCGCACCAAGGCCCCCGAGGTCTCCGCCGAGTCACTCGGCTCCCAAGTTATGGAAGGCGTCTCTGCCGAAGGGAAAAAGGTGACGAGAACCTTTCCTGTGGGCACGATAGGCAATGACGGACCTTTGGTAAGCGTGACGGAAACTTGGTTTTCGCCCGACCTTAAGGAGTATGTGCTGACCAAGACTTCCGATCCGCGCACGGGAGAATCCATCGTGCGTCTGCGGAATATCGAGCGCTCGGAACCCGATCCAGCCTTGTTCCGCGCGCCGTCTGACTACCAAATGGTCGACGATGAGCACGATCACGCCGAGATTAAGATTCCCTGATACACGCTAGACGATAAGTTTGAGGCCCGCCGCGTCGGTAAATGCCCGGAAATCTCGGTCTCGCGCGAGGAGCGAAATTCCACCATCGATGCAGCTTTGTGCGATCAATGCGTCGCCTAGACGTGCTCGTCGTCGCTTCGCCAAAACTTTGGCTCGCAAAGCTCCAGCCCGCTGCCAATACTCGCTTCCAATCTCAATCGCCGGCACGTCGCAAAGGGTTCTGGCGACCTGAACAGGGACCTTCGGATCACTTAACAGCTCAGTGAGCACCACCGGAACCATCAGCAACTGTCGATCCCGCAACGCCTGATCGAGGAGCTCAGTGTCGGGCGCCCTTTCTCCTTCAAGAAAGGCTATCCACGTACTCGTGTCCGCAGCGATCATCTATCCTCTTTCAGGTCCGCCGCCGTTCGCGAGAATTTAACTTTCCCCCGCAGCTCCCGCAATCGCTCATAAGTTCGCGAAGCCGCGAGAAGCTGCAATCCCGTGCGCACAGTTTTCGTGATACCCTCGCCGCTGGCCTCCTGCGCTCTCTCCAAAAGCTTGTCTGGAACTTCGACTGTAATTTTTCGTGCCATATTCGTGACTTGTAATTCTACCATACTCTACACTGGTATCAAGTATGGTGTCATGACTGGAAATGACTGGAGAGAGGAACCCGATATGACGCAACGCTGCGACCACAACCCCTCGGGTGGAGAGCGCTACGGTCGGTATGGAATTTACGAGGGGACAAACGATTGAGGCACCTCTCGGGACCCTGCTTCCTGAGAGAAAAATTAGCGGGTCGGCGAAAAATCGGCGTTCCAGATACGTTCCAGTTTAGGCGCAATTAAATCGCACGAAAACGCAATGGAGATGGAGAGTTCACGTCGAGGCAGTTGTGGTAGCAAATAACGACGCTCCATCAGGAATCTAAAGGGTAAAGAACCCCGATGGCCCCAACGAAAATCCGGCGTTCCAGATACCTCCCAGTTGGGCGCAACCATTGGGGCGCGTGGCCCCACTGACCCGTGCGTGTCAGGCAAGAAACCGTAGCGGAACGCAATCTGGCGCGGTGTTTGGTATAGTTCGCACGGATTGGGAGCGGTTACGAATAGAGTGGAGGACTCGCAAATGCGGACGTTCCCAGCGGTGCTCTTGGCAATCGGGGCGGCGGCACTACCACCTCAGGATCGGAAAGTCGAACCGACTTGGTTGTACCGAGACGCGTCTGCCGTCCGCGAGCAGCATAATGACCTGACGAGTAACTCCTGCCATTACACTCCGATCTTTGGTGAGGGGGACGTTGAGGCCCGCTTTCCGCTTAGCGTAGCCCGCTTCGGAGAAGTGACGGTCGAGGCGCACGGCGCTTGCCAGACAGTCGAGTATCCGCGTCAAGAAGAACTCTATTTCGTCGCCAACGGCAGCGGAGTCTTGCGTTACGGCGAACAATCGTATCTCTTGGCCCAAAATGATTTCACATATGTGCCTCCGACTGTTCGACACAGCGTGTCGAATCCGTCCGATCAGAAGCTCCAGCTTGTCGTCATCACCGTCAGAGTTTCTCCTGAAACCTCACTTTCGAAACAAGCGAAGTTAGCGGTGGCTAATCTTAGCGAACTGAAGGAACAGACAGTGGAGGGTCATCCGCAGTCTGTGCAGTATAAGCTTCTCATCGGGCCGCACACGGGCGTGCGTGACCGGATCAACGCCGCCTATACCGTCGCCGACTTTTTCCTGATGGACTTCGAGCCGGGCGGGACCAACTTTCCGCATCATCACGAAGTGGCAGAAGAGATTTATCTCGTGCTGGACGGAAAGGGACAGATAGCTGCAGGCGGGGGGATGGATGGAGTTGAGGGCTTGCATCCTGCCAAGCCGGGAGACGCCTATTATTTTCGCCCCAATTGCACGGTCGGCTTCTACAACCAGAATACGCCCGGTGCGAAGGCTCATGTTCTTGCAGTACGAGCCTTCGTCCCGATGCCCAAGAATCCCGACTGAGTTTGTACACGTCCCCTAATGATGGGCTTACCTTGCTTTAATCGCAGATTGGAGCAAACTTCCGATTACTCTTCTCACATCCGCGCGTGGATACAGTCCTCAGCCCGCTCGCTCACTGAGGGCCTGATGGGTGGTGCTCCAGTTCAAAATCTCTTCCTTAACGCGCTCGACCTCCTGGTTCGTCAGCTCAGGATACATGGGAAGCGAGAGAACGCAGGCAGCCGATTTTTCAGTGATGGGCAGCGGATGGACCCGAGCCGGGCGCCCCCAGGAGAACCCCTCCTGCTGGTGAATCGCAATTGGATAGTGGGTGAGTGCCGTGATTCCCTTCGAGGCAAGATGCGTCTGCAACTCATCCCGCAAATCACACTCAATCGCATAAAGATGGTAAACGTGCTCGTAACCCGGTGGAGTGAACGGCAAAGTCAAAGGTGCTCCGGCGAGACCTCGGTCGTATATTTGTGCCAGTTCGCGGCGTCTCCGGCTCCACTCGTCAACCCGTTTTAGCTTGACCCGCAGGACAGCCGCGTGGATATCATCCAGACGACTGTTATAGCCGATGCTGTGATAGGAGCGCTTCAGCGAGCCGTGGTTGCGCAGCTTGCGAATTTCCGTAGCAAGCTGCTGATTGTCGGTCACAACCGCGCCACCGTCACCAAAGCATCCCAGATTCTTTTGGATGATGAAGCTTAGACAAACCGCATCACTCAGCTCACCGATGGCGAAACTATCGCCCCGCGCCCCAATGGCCTGAGCGCAATCCTCTACGACAAACAGGCCGTGCCTTTTGGCTGTCTTGGCGATCTCGGGCATGCTCGCGGGGAGCCCATACAAATGGACCGGCACAATAGCACGAGTTTTTGACGTGATGGCCTCTTCAATCTTGGTCACATTGATGTTGCGCGTTCTCGGGTCGCAGTCCACGAATACAGGAGTCGCGCCGGCCAGCCAGATCGCTTCCGCAGTTGCAAAGAAAGTGTTCGAAGTTGTGATAACCTCGTCGCCCGCGCCGAGACCCAGGCCGAGGAACGCGAGAAGGAGGGCATCGGTGCCGGAGTTCACCCCGACGGCCTCGCGTTTGCCCATGTAATGGGCAAGTTCTTCTTCAAACTTCACGAGTTGCGGCCCGAGGACATAACTTCCACTTTCCAACACTTCGAGAATGGCTTGATCGATCTCGGCCTTCAGGTGGTGGTACTGCTTCACATGGCCGTAGAATCCGATTTTTGTTTGCGACACGTTGGAATGCCTCCTTCCCTTCTTCATGCAATGAGGCCCGTTGGAATCGTTTGATCCCCGACAGTAAAGGTAACCTTGTTTAGCCCTCTGTTCTAGATACAAAAATCTGATGGGGAAAATGCAAAAAACTGTTAGCTGCTAAGGCTGTTGACGCCCCGCAGATCCTGAATCGACACCGGTCTCAGGGCAGTATCGAGTGGCTGAACTGCACCACAAGCTTAGACTCGTGAAGCCGAGCTTCCATTCTCGCTCGCAAAGATCATGAGCGCATGACGCTCTATCGGAACCCAGGCGATTAGTTCCGAGTGGGCCACCGTTCAGGCGCAAGACGTTTGGAACAAACGAGGATTACCAATTCCCGTTCGGTCGTTTAGCGTAACGAACGAACACAGCCCGACATTAAGACCGACCGCCTTATCGTTCGCTGACATGTCAAGTGAAATTCGGCACGGACCTGACATCGAAAAGCGGTATTGTAAAGACGTTCTCTGGTTGCCATCGTATTTCGCTGCTATTTATGGCGGTGCCCCCATCAGCATATTGAAGGAGTACATCGAGCAGCACAACCCCGCTCTAGCATTTTAAGGAGATCACCGGATGCCTTGTATTCCCGCCCTGAAAGGCGAGGTTTTACGGCACAACGGATAAATATGGCACGAAGCCGTGCGACTTGGTGCGCAACCGGTAGACTGAGGTCGTCGCGGTGATGTAAAGAGTGGCGTACCCCGGATCTCCCCAAGCCAAATTCGCAGGTTGCTCCGGCAGGACAATAGTGCCCAAGTAGCGTCCCACAGGGTTCCAAACCCAGATTCCCTTCGGGCCGGTGACGTAGATATTCCCGGCCTGGTCAATTTTCATTCCATCCGGCACGCCGTCGCCTTTTCCGCCCGGCTCCTGCGCGAAAATTCGCCCGTTGGCTAAGGTGTGTTCGGAGGTGAAATCAAAGACCCGAATGTTCCTACCCTCGCTGTCATCCACGTAGAAACGCTTGCCATCCGGAGAAAATGCCAGGCCGTTCGGTTGCGACAATTCCTTCGTCAGCAAAGTCACCTTTCCTGAAACATCGAGGCGATAGACGCCCTGGAACGGCAACTCCTGTTTTTGTCCATTTGGAAGGTCGAGTGTCGGATCGGTGAAATAAAGCGCGCCGTCGGGACCCATCACGACGTCATTAGGACTGTTGAATCGTTTATCCTCAAAACGGTCTGCGAGAACTTCATATTCACCTTGACGGTCAATCCGAATGATGGCGCGCAGAACGCTGGCGCAATCGATGAGTCGTTGTTGGCGATCGTAGGTGTTGCCGTCGGGATCGCCGAGAGAAACGAGCTCCTCTTTCGTTCCATCCATGTATACGTGAAGAATCTTGTTACTGACTTCGTCGCTGACAATCACGAAGCCGGCAGGATCCCACACCGGGCCTTCGGTAAAACCAAAGCCGGACGCCACGGTGGATAATTTGGATTCCCGGTCAACGAGTGTCCAAAAATCGTCAGAATTCGCTTGCAGCTGAAATTCACGCCTAGGTTTCTGCGGTCCGGTACAAACCCCGCCTAACGAAAGAACGGAAAACAACAGGACCACTGAAAATCTCCACCTCATTAGCGCGCAATCCCCCGGCTCAATTGCTATTCCTCGTCCCGGTCTTCACGATTGCTCTGCGCCTTTCGGACACTGGCTGACCGCGATGTCCAGAGCAAATAACTCACCAAGTCGTCGAGTTCCCCAGACGACAGGATAGTGCCGTAGTCTGAAGGCATTGCGGACCGTCCGGTATAAGTCAGGTCCTTGATATCCGACTTGCTTAGGAGATGAAACACGCCATCAGGAGTCTGTAGTTGCAGTGAAAAATTGTCTTCGTTGCGTGCTATGCCGGAAAGCGTGGTCGAATCGGCAAGAATGACAGTAACCAAGCCGCGTCGGGGATCGAGATCTTTGTTGGGATTGACGATCACGGAACGAATGTCATCGGCACCCATTCTCGTTGCGTAGGAAGTGAGGTCCAGACCAAAGAACCCACCCTGGCCGCTGATCATATGACACTCCGCGCATTTCGCTTTGCCAAAGAACAGCGCCTTTCCGCGTGGGGGATCACCCGGGAGAGGGGGCATTTTGCTGCCGCCTTGCAGCGAACGCAGATAGTCAACGAGCGCCGACAGTTTGGCGGGTGCGTAAGACGCGAACGATGGCATGCCGGCCGAGGTTTTTCCATCGGTCAGGATCTTGCGGAGTTCCGCATCTGTCTTGCGCACGACTTCGGAGCGGGACACGAGGTCCGGTCCGCGCTCGCCACCGCGTGCGTCGAGCCCATGGCACGACGCACATGCGGTGTCAAAAGCCGCCTTGGCCTCCATGAGGCTCACGGCGTTCGTTTTGGACGCGGTCCTACCTGGCCTGTTCTGCGCGCTAAGAGGAACGGCAGCGATCGCAAGAAAGCAAGACACTGCCGTCAACCGAATCAAGACTTCCGCTGAGACAGACCGCTTCCTTCGTTCCTTAGGCATGGCCGATCTTAAGCAATTCGGTTTACGGGATCAACTCTTCCGCAAGCAACGCAAAAGACTTCTCCGAATGCTTCCAAAGATGCTAAAGTGCGCGCGTCTTAAGTGCAAGGAGGGTCTGTGCTAACTCTTCGATTTTTTCGTCGTGACGTCGCTTTGTTCTTGAGTCTGCCGGTCACTCTGAGCCTATTGGTTCTAGCACATGCCGCGAAAACTTCGGCAAGACAAGAATTGCCCGCAGCACAAGCGAAAGATGAGGCATCTCTGCTCGATGGTTTTCGCCATGTGGAGGTCGCCTCCGTGTCCGATGCCCTCGAACAGATTGCCAATAAAAAGATGTATATGACCCATCGCATGCGCCCGATCTTTCAAACACGGTTCGCAGGTTATGCACTCACCGTTTCGCTGAAAAAGGATGCCAATCACGATCCTGACGCCCTCAAAGGCATGCTGCAGGCCATCGACACGGGCACGCCCAATTCCGTTTACGTCATGGTGGTGGAAGATGGAAACGACATCGCCGGCATGGGCGGATTGATGGGCACGGCTATGGCGGCCAGAAACTTTTCGGGCGCAGTGATCGACGGTGGAGTGCGAGACACCGCCTATCTCCAAAAGATTGGCTTCCCGGTATACGCACTCGGCGTTGTCCCTTCGACGTCCGTCAGCCACTACCGATTTGCCGGCTCGAATATCCCCGTGACTTGCGACGGCGTACCGGTAAACCCGGGAGATATCATCACCGCCGATCCCGATGGCGTAGTGGTTGTACCCAAGGGCATCGCTCCTCAGATTTTAAAACTAGCGCAGGAAATGGACTTCAAGGAGCACTCGATGTATGCCTACATAGAGAAGCTTAAATCGATTCTGGAAGCCGTGGCCAAATTCGGCCGGTTGTGAAATATTCTGGCCTCCCGCCGCCGACTTGTAGTATATGAGTTTCATTCTTTGGAGCCGCCTTCATTGTGACGAAGTTCCGATTGTCGCTGAGGAGACAAAACTCTAGCGATGGCCCGATGGCGACCATTTTTCTTTTACTTGCGCTGCTTTTGAAAGCGATGCCGTTGTCCTCCCAGGACGACCGGATGACTTCCCTGACCACTACCATTGACGTGCTCCCCGCCCAATTATTGTCAAGGCCGAGTGCTACAAACTGGCTGTCGTACAACGGGGATTACACTGGCCGCCGCTACAGCGCTCTACGCGAAGTCCATGCTGGTAACGTCGCGCAGCTCCGCGCCCAGTGGGTCTTTCACGCATCGAGCTCCAGCAACCTCGAAGTTACTCCTGTTGTCGTAGACGGAATCATGTTCGTCACCGCAGCCAACGACGCATTCGCCCTCGACGCCCAAACGGGACGGACTCTCTGGCATTACTCGCGTCCGGTCACCGAAGGACTCATCGACGACGCCTCGCAACATCACAATCGCGGCGTCGGCATCTGGCGCTCACGCATCTATATGGAAACGGACAATGCGCATCTGCTTTGTTTGGACGCCCGCTCCGGACATCTTCTCTGGGATGTCGCTTACACCGATGGCAGCCCAAATTACGGCGCAACTAGCGCGCCACTGGTCGTGCAAAATAAAGTGATCGTAGGAACTTCTGGAGGCGACGACGGCGTACGCGGCTTTGTCGCCGCTTATGACGCGGAGACCGGCAGGGAGGCGTGGCGTTTTTGGACCATTCCGGCCCCCGGCGAATTCGGTTCCTCGAGCTGGCCGGGCGAAAGCTACAAACTGGGCGGCGGCACCACCTGGATGCCAGGCACGTTTGATCCTGAACTCAACACCATTTTCTGGGGCACGAGCAATCCTGCGCCCGATTTTGACGGTGCCCCGCGCCCTGGCGATGACCTCTACACCGATTGTCTGCTCGCACTCGATCCGGACACAGGCAAACTCAAATGGTATTTTCAGTTCACCCCGCACGACCTTTTTGACTATGACGCAACCCAGACGCCAGTCCTTGTCGACGCAACGTTCCGCGGACGGCCGCGGAAACTCATCATCGAAGCAAACCGAAACGGTTTTCTGTACTTGCTCGATCGCACCAACGGCCAATTTCTCTCCGCAATGCGCTTCGCCGAGAAACTGAATTGGGCTACCGGAATTGACGAGAAAGGCCGCCCCATCCGCACGGAAATCAAGCCTAGCGCGGAAGGCACGCGCGTTTGCCCCGGCATGGTCGGGGCCACCAATTGGCACGCGCCTTCTTACAATCCCGAGACTTCACTCTTTTATTTCATGGCCCTCGAGTCTTGCAGCGTTTTGGTTTTGAAACCCCAAGCATTCAAGCCCCGCGAAACGTACTATTCCACCGGTGCCCGTCACAGCGAAGGTGACTACAACCAGAAAATCTTATTGGCCTATTCTGTCGACGGCGACAAGCCCGCCTGGCGCTACGTCCAGACAGGCCGGGGCCATTCTGCAGGCGGAACGATGACCACGGCCGGTGGACTTGTCTTTTTCGGTGACGATGCGGAATCCTTTGAGGCCGTTGACGCGCAGACGGGTAAGCCACTTTGGCACTTCCACACCGGCCAGAACATCGCCGCATCCCCGATGAGCTACGCCATCAACTCGAAACAATATGTGGCGATCGCCGCGGGGAGCGACATTTTCAGTTTTGCCCTGCCGTGACGGAAGCAGGCATGGCTTCGCAGCACAACGATGTTGAGGGTAAGGGCAGTTGGAAAGAACGGAACGAAGAACCAATCAAGATGGAGGAACAATGCTTTCATTTCTGACTTCGCGGCGTGGTTTCGCAACAAGGCTGGCCGCACTCATTCCGGGGTTTGCCGTTTCCGGGGCTCGGGTCAGCGCAGCGGCCTCTCCGCAAGCTGCAACAGGCGTGAAGAAACTCAATTACGAAGGCAAGCCGGCCGGAACCGGGTTCATCACCCCGCTCGTCATACACAACGACACCATCTACATCGCTGGCCAAGGAGCCCATTCGCATGATCCCGAAGGGCAGTTCCCCATGGACATCGAGACCCACACCAAAAAGGTGATGGACAACGTCAAGACTCTGGTCGAGACCGGCGGCGGCACCATGGACAGCATTCTTCAGCTCACCGTTTATCTGACCAAGATCGACGACTACGATGGCATGAACAAAATCTTCAAAACTTATTTCCCGAATGGCGGCCCCGCGCGAACCACGGTAGCCGTTGCCGCACTTCCCGGGAATTCGCTGGTGGAAATCAATTGTATTGCCGCCGTCACGCGGAAGGGATGAGAGGCGTTCTCCATGACCATCAAGAATTTTTTGAACCGGCGAAACTTCCTCGGAAGCGCTGGCGTGCTTGGGGGCATGATGCTTAGCGCGCGCAGAGTATTAGGCTTGACAGCCCTCCTTCCGGCACCAGCGCAACAAAGACTCACTGGCTTTGGCGCCACAGGAAACGTTTACGAAGAGCTGGGAGTCACCACCGTGATCAACGGCCAAGGAACCATGACTTACTTGGGCGGCTCACTCCCCCGTCCGGAAGTCGCAGCCGTTATGGCCCTTGCGGCGGAACATTTTGTTTCCATCGTGGAATTGGAACAGGCCGCGGGAAAGCGCGTCGTGGAACTGCTGAAGCTTCCCGCCGACTACGATGCGATTGTCACCTGCGGCGCAGCGGCAGGCATGCAGTCCGGCCTCGCAGGAATTCTCACCGGCAACAATCCCAAATTCATCGAGCAACTGCCGGATCTCGCCGGCATGAAAAGTGAAGTCATCATTCAAAAGTCGCACCGAAACGGGTTCGATCATCAGTTACGCGCTACCGGCGTCAAACTGGTCGAAGTGGAATCGCGCGAGGACGTGAAGCGGGCCATCAATTCACAAACGGCCATGATGCACTTTTCGAATTTTGCCAACGCGGCCGGCCAAATCAAAGTCGACGAATGGGTAAAGCTCGCGCATGAAAACCAGATTCCCGCCTTCAACGACGCGGCGGCGGACACCCCGCCCGTTTCGCATCTCTGGGACTACGCCAACATGGGCTACGACCTTATCGCGTTCAGCGGCGGCAAAGCCATCCGCGGACCGCAATGCGCCGGGCTGCTCATTGGCAAAAAAGAATTGATCGCCAACGCACTGCTCAACAACAGCCCGCATGAAGATACGCTTGGCCGCGGCATGAAAGTTGGCAAGGAGGAAATCATCGGCATGGTCAAAGCCCTGGAATGCTACTTGAACGAAGACCACGCCGCGCTGGACAAGGAATGGTGGCGCCGCCTGGACGCAGTTTCCGCAGAGGTTGCGCGAGTTCCCGGAGTGGCAACCTCCTTCAACGTTCCCGACGTTGCCAATCATGTCCCGCACATGCGCATTTTTTGGGATCCGCGCAAGATTTCTCTGTCTCCCCACGACGCCGCCAGCGCGCTGCGAAATGGCAAGCCCTCCATCGTGCTCGGTTCATCGGAAGGCGGCCTGGGCATGAACTCGTTCATGCTGAAACCCGGCGAAGAAAAAATCATCGCCGCACAACTTGTCCAGCTCTTCAAATCCCATACCGCGTGACGGCGGGATGCGTCATTTGAGGGCCGGCGAGTTGGGCATGCTGGAAGGCGACTCGAGTATCTGTCAATGACTTCACAGCCGACAAGCCACGTACGCTGGTTTCTCGTCTTCTTGCTTTTTGTCCTGAGTGCCGTCGCGTTTCTCGACCGGGTGAATCTTTCCATCGCGGGCGCAAAGATCTCCGAGGAGTTCGGCATCAGCAACATCCGCCTCGGCCTTGTCTTCAGCGCATTTCTTTTCGGGTATGCGCTCTTCCAAACTCCCGCAGGATGGCTCGCCGATCGCTTTGGTCCCAGGCGAATGCTTACTCTTGGAGTCCTGTGGTGGGGCGTCTTTAGCGCCTTGACGGCAGCCATCTCTCCCAACATTGGCCATACCGTGGTGGTCCTCGTGGTGATTCGCTTTCTCCTTGGTGCCGGCGAGGCCATCGTATATCCCGCTTCCAACCAGTTTGTCGCGCGTTGGATCCCTAGTCACGAACGCGGCGTGGCTAACGGGATCATTTTCGCCGGTGTCGGCATCGGCGCGGGGATCACTCCTCCGCTCATCTCCTTCGTTATGCTGCGCTACGGGTGGCGCTCGTCCTTCTTGATCAGTGCGCTAATCGGGCTTGCCGTCGGCGCCGTATGGTTTCTGGTCGCACGCGATACGCCTAATGAGCATCCTTCTTTGTCGTCGAATGAGCTCACACTCATTCAGCAGGGGATTCCGAAATCGGCAGCTTCGAACGAAGGAAACCTGCTCTCATGGTCCAGCATCCTGTCGAGCCGCAATGTCTGGATTCTCTCGCTTGCGTATTTTTGCTTCGGCTACGTCGCCTGGGTTTTCTTTAGCTGGTTCTATCTCTATCTCGCCAGAGTGCGGGGCCTGGACTTGAAGACTAGCGCCCTCTACGCAACGCTGCCTTTTCTAGCTATGGCGGTCTGCAGCCCATTTGGCGGAGCCATCAGCGACACCGTGACTAAACATCTGGGCTCGCGACTGGGTCGCTGCAGCATCGCCGTCCTCGGTTTCATCCTTACCGCGACCTTCCTTGTTTTTGGGTCCGCTGCCCACGATGCACGAGTCGCGAGCTTTGTTCTGGCCGGTGGCGCAGGCTCTCTCTATCTTTCACAAAGCTCGTTCTGGGCGGTTTCCGCAGATCTCGGCGGAAAATCCTCCGGCTCGCTCTCCGGCTTCATGAACATGGCAAATCAAATCGGCGGCATGATTACCGTGTCCTTGACTCCTTTCCTGGCGGACAGATTTGGGTGGAACACGGGATTTTACGTCGCGGCTGCCATTGCCGGGCTCGGCGCGATCGCTTGGCTTTTGGTCAACCCAGGACTTACCCTGGCCCCTTCGTCGAGAAATTCATTGATCTAACCGGGTTCATCTGAACAAAGAATACCTCCCTGAGCCTCCCTTCCGATCGACGAAGGCTGCTCGCCTCTTGTCAGCTTGGGCGAAGTGGCACCGACTTCGCTCCGCCGGAGTTGTCCACGCGGAAAGAAAGTAAAGTTAGTTCGGCCCACTTGACTTCCACTACACTTCGTCATAAGCTCCGCGCCAACTGGGGGTCCCGATGAGCAAGCACCATTTCCGTATTTTCTTTCCCATTTTAATCGTTTTAATAATGCTAACCAGCGGTGCCCTGGTGCGCGCAGACGTGACCGGATCGATTCTCGGTGTGGTACATGACCGTTCGCAGGCCGTGGTGGCAGGCGCGCGCATTGTAGCCACAAATGTTCAAACTAATTTCAGCCAGCAAACAACTTCAGCTGCAGACGGTTCCTACCGCATCCTGGCTCTGCCGGCCGGAACTTACAAGATGACGGTGACAGCAGCCGGATTCAAACAGTACAACACGACGGATATCGACCTGAAAGTGAACGACCAATTGCGCATCGACGTCGCGCTGGAGGTTGGGGGTGTCAATGAAGTGGTCGAAATCTCTGCCAATGCCGTGCAGGTCCAGACCGAAAACACGCAGTTGGGCGACGTGATCGAATCGAAGAAAATGCTGGCGCTCCCATTGAATGGCCGCAGCTACCTGGACCTCCTCGGCCTGCAAGCAGGAGTGGTGCCGGTGACTTCCGGCTCGATTCAGCAGGACCGGTCGGTTTCGGGGGGATACTCGCCGAACGCTGGCAACCTTTCCGTAAATGGCCAGCGGGAGACCGCCAATGCGTTTCTGGTGAACGGCGGCGACGTGAGCGAGGGGCGCAACCTGGGCGCCGGGCTGATCCCCAATCTTGATTCCGTGGAGGAATTCCGGCTGATCACCAACAGCTTTGATGCCGAGTATGGAAAATTCAGCGGCGCGGTGATGAACACGATTACCAAGTCCGGCACCAACGGCATCCACGGAGATGCGTTTTATTTCTGGCGCAACGACACACTCGATGCGCGAGGTTTCTTCGACCCGTCCAAGGCGGAGCTGCGGCGTCACCAGTTCGGCTACGCAGTGGGAGGCCCGTTCTGGAAAAACAAGCTTTTCTGGTTCACGGACTATCAGGGGACGCGCGAGGTCAGGGGAGCCAGTACGGGTGCGGTGACGGTGCCCACGGCCAACCAACAGAAGGGCATCTTCACTCCGGCGGACTTCGCGGATTCCAGCGGCAACCCACTGCTAGTGAACAGTCAACCTTGCCCCGGGGGTGCTACGTGTGGATTAAATTGGGCGGACGCGCTCACGAGCCGACTGGGCTACACGGTTGTCAACAATGAGCCCTATTCCACGCCAGCCTGCAACACTACCGATTATACCAGCCCCACCGGCTGTGTTTTTCCCAATGGCGTAATCCCATCGAGCGCTTTTTCCACACCCGCCATCAAGATACTGCCCTACATCCCCCTAGGCGATGGGAATGGAAATTTCGCGGACGCCAACCAAAGGAACAGGATTGGGGATAACAAGTACGGACAAAGGGTAGACTTCAATAACAAGATGACCGGCGATTGGTCGTTTTATTATCACTTCGACGACGCGAATAACTTCAATGCCCTGAACGCCAGCGTGCCAGGCTTTTCCAGCGTCACGAAAACCCGTGCACAGCAGATCGTCATAAACAACAACAAATCTCTTAGCACGACCTCGGTGAATCAATTTCGCTTGAGCTTCTTCCGGACAGCTACGCATACGGACGAGCCAAATAGCAGCTTCGCAAAACTCTCGGATCTGGGGTTTAAAACCGGACCAGGAACATTGGGCATCATCCCTTCGGGCCCCGCTGGATTTCCAGAGACGGTGCCGCCGATATACTTCAACAACTTCTCCCTCGGCGTGAACACGCTGACGACATTTCAGCCAAACAACACCTGGCACGTCTCCGACACTTTTTCGAAAGCGCGAGGCCGACACACGGTCAAGTTTGGCGGTGAGTTCCGCTACCTGCAGATCAATGAGCGCAATACGTGCGCGCCGAACGGAGACTTCACCTTCGATGGCAGCATAACCGGCTCAGATTTCGCGGACTTCCTGCTCGGCGCAGCGCAAAACTATAACCAGTGCAGCCAGCAGTTTTTGGATTCACGGTCGCGTTATGGCGGGGCGTTCGCTGAGGACACCCTCAAGGCGAAGTCGAACCTCACTCTCAATCTTGGTGTGCGCTGGGAAGTGAGTATGCCGTGGTATGACACGCAGGGCAAAATCGAGACCATCGTTCCCGGGCTGCAGTCCACGCAGTTCCCGACTGCGCCGCTCGCTTGGGTGGTTCCGGGAGATCCGGGCATTCCGAGCACACTGGCACCGACCCGGTATAACAACTTTTCTCCCAGGCTCGGTATCGCTTACTCGCCCGGCTTTAAAGATGGGATGGCGGGCAAGATCTTCGGTGGCCCGGGGAAGACTAGTATCCGAGCAGCCTTCGGCATTTATTACACGTCCATCGAAGATTTGAATCTGTTCTATGAGGTCGGAGATGCTCCTTTTGGGCTGTATTGGGTTTCGCCGAACCCCGTCAACTTCGACCAGCCGTTTCAGGAAGTCGCCAATGGAATGTCAGAGGGGCAGCGATTCCCATTTGTGTTTCCTAAACCGGGAAGCCCGGCTAATAAGACGCTAGATTATTCGATCTATCTGCCCATCTCGTTCTCCCCGGGCTACGACATTCACAATCACCCGCCATACGCGGAGCACTACAACTTGTCCATTCAGCGGGAGCTAAGTAAGTCCACGGTGCTGACCTTGGCCTATGTGGGAACCCAAGGCCACAAGCTAATCTCCCAATACGACGCGAATCCGGGTGACTTCGCGCTATGCCTGCAGCTCAACCAACTCGGCGCCACGCCTACTTGCGGACGCAATGGTGAGAACCAAACCTACACTCTGCCTCCAGGCGTAGCGGCTCCGGCTAAGGCGTATATCACTCCATGTCCCTCTGGAACCCCCGCTGGAAGCACCTGCATACCTGGTACGCGTGACCATTTAGGGCCCGACTTTAGCCAGGACAACAGCTTCACTGCCAACCTCGCCAACTCCGTGTACCACGCAGGACAGATCACCGTGGAACGTAAGGCCGCGGATTTTACCTTCCTGGCGGCGTACACGTTCGCCAAGGCGATGGACAATTCTTCCGGCTTTGGCCAATGGGTGAACTTCCTGAACCCCCGGCTCAGCCGCTCACTTTCGCAATACGACATTACGCACAACTTCGTGGCGAGTTACATCTATGCTATGCCCTTCGACCGGGCATTCGGCAAACTGCCGAAGCGCTTAACGCAAGGCTGGGCCCTCAACGGCGTTACGCGCTATTCCGGTGGTCTGCCGGTATCGCTCAGACAGGGCGGGGATTACTCACTGGTCGGCGGCGGGAACACCGATGTGCCCGACCTCGTCGGGAAAGTCGTGACCCAAAATCCCCGAAATCCGGGTGCCAATGGAGCGAACACCTACTTCCTGCCGGACGCGTTTGCCAGTGGTCCAAACGGCGGATTTGGCAATGCCAACCGCCAGTTCTTCCACGGCCCCGGAATCAGCGTCACGGACTTCGGGATCGGTAAGAGGACCATGATCAAAGAGGCCATGGGCTTCGAGATTCGCGCTGAATTCTTTAATGTATTCAATCACGCGAATTTCAATAACCCGAACGGCAATTTTAACAACTCCGACACGTTCGGCCGAGTGACCAGTACCAGGTCATTTGGAGACCTTGGCAGCGGCTCGCGCGAAGGGCAAATCAGCGCGAAGTTCACCTGGTAATTTTCGCTCGGTCGGGTGGGACAGGGGAGAACTGTCCTACCCAGTTAGCTCGTGCCTGAATGAAACCAATTCCGCAATTTTTGGAACGGTGCAGGCTTTCGGTGTTTCTGCTGGCTTTGGGTCCCTTGTTCTCGGCGCGAACCCCTGCGCAAACAGCTGAGAGTTATCGCCAACGCGCCATCGAGCTTTCTCGCGCCAAGTTATGGGATGAAGCCATAGCCAGTTATCACCAGGCATTAGAACTCGCGCCCGACGACGCCCAAACCCACTACAACCTGGCGCTCGCCTTGAAGTATAAGGGCGACAACAGGCAAGCCGTTGACGAATTCGAGACCACCCTGCGGCTGAAACCAAAATGGGAAGAAGCGCACTACGGTTTGGGTTCCACCTGGTACGACCTCGAGGACCTCAGCGCGGCAAGAAAAGAGCTACGTAAAGCAGTCGAACTGAATCCCAAGAATGCGCCGGCCCATCGCCTCCTTGGGCGCATTTATTCGCAGCAGAACGATTTTTCATCCGCCGAAGGGGAACTCCGCCAAGCCCTTGCGCTGAAACCTTCCGCTGAGACGCATTTCGAATTGGGCCTCGTTGAGGGACAAATCGGTAATCTGCAGAACGCTGGTGAAGAGTTTCGACGGGCCGCCACGCTAAATCCGCGCTTCGCTCCAGCACACAGACTGTTGGGAGTAACCCTGCGCCGCCAGGGCAATCATGCTGCCGCGCTTGCACAATTCCGCAGAGCCGTGGAGATCGATCCTAAGGACCCTGAGGCTCAATATGATCTAGGAAAGGAGTTAAAGACCGGCGGAGACACGGCCGGCGCGATCACTGCTTTTCGGCGGGCGCTCGAGCTGAAGCCGGATTTCGAGCTGGCACACTACAACTTGGGTATCACCCTGCGTATGCAAGGGGATGTTGCTGCCGCTCACAAGGAACTCGATGAGTTGAATGCGTTGCACGAGTTTCGCGCGCGCCTGGCGCAGGCCAAGCTTCTCATTCTCCAGGGAGTGGAAGCGCTCAAGAAGCAGGAGCTGGATGCTGCGCAGACACTTTTTCAAAAGTCCATCGAGCAAAGTCCTGACTTGCCAACTGGCTATTACTACCTGGGCGTTACCTGGGAGCGTAAGGGAGAACCTTCACGTGCTATTGCGGACTACCAGAAGGCGCTTGAGCTCAAGCCCGACTATGCGCAGGTCCACTCGAGCCTGGGGTTGCTCTATTGGCGGCAGGGCGATCACGCTCGTGGGCTCGAGGAGTTCCGCCAAGCGGTCATGTCCGATCCGGACTTGGCGGAGGGGCATTACAACTTCGGCCTCGCGCTGGCGCAATCAGCGCGACTAGAGGAAGCCGCTCGGGAGCTGAAGGAAGCGATCAGTCTCGATCCCAAATATACGGATGCACGCATCCAATTGGGCTTGGTACTCAGCCAGAGCAACGATACGACTGGCGCAACCAATGTTTTCAGAGAGCTCGTGCGCCGCGACCCGAATTTTGCGGAGGGTCATAACAATCTTGGGTTGGTGCGTCTGCAGGCGGGCGACATCAGCACGGCGGAGGCGGAATTTGCCGAGGCGGTGCGCTTGAAGCCGCTCTATGCGGAAGCCCACTACAATCTCGCCCTGGCCCTTCATCGGCAAGGAAAGGAGGCAGAGTCGCGCGCCGAGTTCGAGCGAGCTTTCGAGATTTCGCCGGAACTAAGAAACGCGTCTCGCCCTTAGCGGTGTACTCCCCGAGAGTCTTGATATCTCTGATGGTGGCGCTGGGAACCGCTCTTGCTTGGAGCCCATCCGGATTGCGCTTATCCGCACCAGGCAGCTTCTTGCAGCAGGGCACGCCGTCGGAGCCCTCGACTACTGCCGCTCCGATTTGCGAATTTTCGCCGCCGGGAGCTTCCTTTTCCATTCCATACGTCCCGCAATCTCCAGTGCTGACGACGGATCCGCAGTCTCCGGCCTGGTCGCGCGCATCTTCCACGTGGGTGGAAAACGACTGCACCCACCAGATCGAGTATCCCAAGCTCCGAACCGAGGTACGCGCATTTTGGACCGACTCCGACTTGTATCTGTTGTTCATTTCACCTTATTACGAACTGAACCTTTGGTTGCCACCTGATAACAGCAAGGACCGCCTCAAGCTTTGGGACCGCGACGTGGTTGAGTTTTTCTTGGGCGACAATTGGACGAATATCAATGTTTATCGCGAGTTCGAGATCGCACCAACGGGAGATTGGGTCGATCTGGCGATCGACCGTAACCGCGACATTTATGACGCCGACTGGAATTCCGGCTGGCAGCGGCAAGGCCGAATCGACGAAAAGAATCATACCTGGTATGCCGGCGCTCGTGTGCCGCTGCATTCGGTGAGCGAGAAAAAGGTGGCAGCAGGGACCAAGTGGCGCGTTAACCTCTACCGCATCGATGGGCTCGGCGCGGATCCGCAACGCCGCTTCCTGTGCTGGCAGCCCACGTGTGTCGCGAACCGCGATCCCAACCACGTTCCGGAACATTTCGGCACCTTGGTTTTCATGCGGTGACTGGAATTCTCGAGGGAGAAAACACATGCCTTTTGCGCTCGAATCAAATCGCCGCGGGTTCATGAAAATGCTGGCGGCCTCGCCGCTGCTGGCCCAGATTGCTGCTCATCGGTTTTATGAAAAATCCGCCGCAGCAATCGGACTTGACCCGCGGGGGAACGTCTACAGCCGCCTGGGCGTCAAGACGGTGATCAATTGCCGTGGAACATGGACCTATCTGAGCGGTTCGCTGCAGTTTCCGGAAGTCCTCGACGCCGAAGCCCAAGCCGGCCGGTACTTTGTCAACATCGTTGAACTACAGCGTGCGGTGGGGCGGAGGCTCGCGGAGTTGACGGGTGCGGAATCAGGGATTATCACCTCTGGCGCAGCCGGTGCGATGGCTGCTGCCACCGCTGCCTGCATCGCCGGCAATGACCCCAAACTCATTTGGCAACTTCCTGACACCACCGGCCTCAAGCACGAAGTCATCATGGTCGGCGGCCGCAGCGCATTCGACAGCGCCATCCGTCTCGCTGGTGCGAAGCTCGTCCTCGTCGAAAAGCCTGACGACATCGCGAACGCCATCAACTCCAACACCGCCATGATTTACACCACAGACCTGAAGGAAAAGCTCGAACGCGAAGCAGTCATCGCAAGGCAGCACAACGTGCCGCTGTTACTGGACGACGCCGCTGGAATCCCCCCGATCGACAACATCAAGCTATACGCCAAGATGAAGCTCGACCTGTACACCTTTTCCGGCGGCAAGGGCCTGCGCGGTCCCCAGTGCAGCGGCGTGCTCCTCGGCCGCCGGGATTTAATTGAAGGGGCCCTGCGTAATTCCTGCCCCTTCGAGGGCGCCGTGTGCCGTCCCATGAAAGTCGGTAAAGAGGAGGTTATTGGGTGTCTTACCGCCATTGAAACCTGGCTGAAAACGGACCCCAAGAAACTTGACAGCGAGTGGAACGCCCGCGTCGAGCGCATCGCAAAACTGGTCGAGACCGTTCCCGGCGTGAGCACTGAAATCTACATTCCCGACGATGGGAATCGCTATCCCACCTTGCGGGTGTCCTGGGACCAAAAAGCCTGGGGTTTCACCATCACGGATTGCGTAGAAAAGCTCCGCGAGGGCGATCCGGTGATTGAAGTACTTGGGGTAGACAATCCGAGCATGGTAAGTGCCGTGCGCGAGGGCGTGGAAAAACCAAACCCAAAGGAGCTTAAGGAACAGAATCACATTGAGTTGGTTTCGATGACCATTCAACCAGGCGAAGAATTGATCGTGGGACAGCGACTGCGAACCATCCTAAGCTCGGCGCTGAAAGGAAAGCCAGCATGAAATTCCGGTTTTTCCTGGCCGCCTCGGTGCTCTCCTTTTCCTCCGGCGCACAAGGTCAGATTCGAGCGGTCAGGCCGCCTCACACGGCCGCGGCAAACGAGGAGCTAGGGTCGTCAGGAATCGACGCGGGGGATTACGTGTATGTCTCCGGCCAAGGACCTTTACTCGTGGACGGTAGCACTCCGGCAAATTTTGCGGACCAAGTCCGCCAGTCTCTCGATAACATAAAAAGCGTGGTCCAGGCAGCAGGCCTCACCATGGCTCACGTCGTTTACGTTCAGGTCTATCTTCGGAACATAAATCGGTACGTGGAGTTGAACAACGTCTTCGCTGACTATTTTCCCAGCGATCCTCCCGCACGCGCAGTCCTGGGTGTTGCCCGCCTGCCCCAAGAGGAAGAAATACAAATCAACGCTGTCGCCGTTCGCGATCTCAAGGGAAAGCAGCCGGTGTCAGAGCCCAACTCCCCTCTGGCAAAGGGCTACTCTCCAGGAATGCTGACTTACGATCGCTTGTTTGTTTCCACCATGCCGGGCAACGATGTCTCTACGGGGACCGTTCCTCAAGACCCTGCCACCCAGGTGAATCTTGCGCTCGACCACATGAGTTCCGTGCTTCAGGCTGCGGGTCTCACGATGGCTCACATGGTTTTCGTGAACCCTTATCTCACTTCCGAAGTACCCATGCGCATCATGAATCAGCAATATGCCCGGCGCTTTGAATTTGGGAATACCCCCGCACGGGCTACGATTGAGGTTTCCAGTTTGCCGCAAAGCGCGCACATCGCTTACACCGGCGTGGCCGTTCGCGATCTAAAGAGCCGGCGCTCCATCCGGCCGAAGAACATGCCGCCGAGCCCGACCGCCAGCCCCTGTGTCTTTGCTGGCGACACGCTGTATTGTTCAGCCAAGAGCGGATTTATTCCCGGGCCCAATGGCGGCGTTTATGCGGCGACGACGACCGACCAGACCCGTCAGACGATGCGCAACCTCCTTGACAACCTGGAAGAGGCCGATCTGAGCTTCGATCAGGTTGTCGCGACAACCATTTACTTGGACGATTTGTCAGATAGTCCGCTCTTCGCAAAGGTCTACAAGAAGTATTTCAGCAGGATCCTGCCGGCCGAGGCGACCCTTCAGCAAATCCCCTCCGTTGAACGAAAACCGGACGCAGAAGGGCACTATCCCGACTTGGAACAGATGTCTCTCATCGCCGTGCGTCTACGAGGGACCGCGAACCCACATCCTGTGCCGTAACGGGTCACAACGAGCGAAAAGTTTGAACTGCGAGAGCCTTCCGAAGAATTCGCGGCAAGACGAGCGTGGTTGCTCGTGGCTCAAGAGCAATGGCGGCGTGTAACCTCATTTCCACAGTAAGTCATAAGTCTTGCTCGGCTATTTTGCGCTTCGTTGCTTTCGAATCTCTTCCAAACGCCTCTTCAAATACTCCTGATATTCCTGCAGCAACTTTTGATCGCTTGGCGTGGAGTAAATGTCGCTCGACTTGTACTTCCCTTCGTCAAACTTCTTTTTTGTCCACTCATCATGAATGTGGATCTCATCCGCGCGGTCGAGGACCTCTCTCACCAGTTTCGGTGGAATGAAATACACGCCTTCGCGATCGCCAACAACTAGGTCACCCGGCATCACGGTTACGCCACCGATACGCACCGGAAGATTGATGCCTGTCAGCATGACGTTGCCGATGGGAGTCGGGTCGGCGGACCGGAAATAGGCGGGCATGTCGATCTCCGAAATGCCGTTGAGGTCGCGGATGCTTCCATCGACAACCAGACCGCCGCCGTTGGTTGCTCTCATCACATAGTAAAAGAGGTTGTCGCCCACGATAGTTCCATTTACCTTTTTGCCGAAAAGGTCCACCACCAGCACATCGCCGGGTTGCAACATGTCGATCGCCGCCTGATTCGTAAGCCGTGGGATGCCGTGTTCTTTGGCTTTATCTTTGGCAATTTCGTCAACGTCAGGGCGGAGGGGCATGAATTGCACCGTAAAAGCTCGTCCGACCATGGGCTTGCCCGGACGCAGAATCTGGAATCCGTCGGCGTACTGATTGTGGAAGCCCCGCTGCTCGAGCACGGCCCAAATCTCCTCGGAGGAAAGTTCCCGCGCCCGTTCGAGGAGGTCGTTAGGCACCTTGGGTCTGCCGTCGGGAAGACGATCAAATGGCTCCTGCGCCGTGTAATCCACCAGATCCTGTTTAGAGAAGCTCAACAGTTGCGCCTGTGTCGACCCAGATGCAATGAACGTAATGACACTTACCGAAAGAGCTGCCTTGACGCTCAGGCTGCCGAGAAGGCTAACGACAGTGCTTTTCATGGGACCTCCAACGTGGCGAGTATCTTGATTTGCGGGCGACACGTGCACTCATAACCTCCACCCTTCCCTGTCGCGCCAGGAAAACTCTCAGATGAGCCAGGATTTGTCAAACGCGAACCTTGTGTCGACGCGGCAATCTCGGTATTGTCTTGCCTTCGCGCTGGAAATGGACTGCACCCGGCAATCGAAGTCCATTGGGGAGGCGGTGAAAAAGTTTGGGCGGCTCTGACAACCATCGCGAGATGCCAGCAACGGTTTGGGTTCAGGACGCAGGCAAAAACTGCTCCGGGAATGGGGGAAGATTATGCGCAATGACCATCGCCAGCTACTCGATCGCCGTGAAGTTTTGAAATCCTCCGCCGCCGCTCTGGGCGGCTCCCTGCTCATGGGGGAGACGATCGACGCTTATCCCAAAGGCGTCAATACGAACTCACGACCTTCGGATCTGAAGATTACCGACCTTCGTGTGGCCACCATTGTGAAGCCGGGGCCGAGTCCTTGTCCTCTGATTCGAATCGATACCAACCAGGGCGTGAGCGGACTCGGCGAAGTACGCGACGGCGCTAGCCCGACTTACGCTCTTTTTCTGAAAAGCCGCATCCTCGGTGAGAACCCGCTACAAATCGACAAAATCTTCCGCAAGATCAAGCAGTTCGGCGGACACGCGCGCCAGGGCGGCGGAGTCTGTGCTATCGAAATGGCCTTGTGGGACATCGCCGGCAAAGTTTACAACGCTCCGGTCTACGCCATGGTGGGCGGCAAGTTCCGCGACAAGATTCGCATCTACGCGGATACGGAGGAATCCAAGGATCCCAAGATTTACGCGCAGCGGATGAAGGAGCGCAAGGAAAGGATGGGACTAACCTGGTTGAAGATGGACCTGGGCGTCGAGATGGTCGCCGACACACCCGGCACGGTTACCAATCCCTCGGACTTGAACCAATGGCAAATGAACCAGCTTCCTCACCCTTTCTTGGCAATGGAAGTCACCAACAAAGGCATTGCCATGCTCGAGCAATACGTTGCAGCCGTGCGCGATGCCGTAGGCATGGAAGTTCCACTTTCCATGGACCATCTCGGACATCTCGGCGTGAAGTCCATTATTCGCCTCGGCAAGGCTTATGAAAAATATAACTTGTCTTGGATGGAGGATGTGATTCCCTGGACCTATACGGACTTGCTCAAGCAGATTTCGGAGGAAAGCCCCACCCCCATCCTCACCGGCGAAGACATTTACCTGAAGGAACCATTTCATGTTCTGTGCGAAAAGCATGCAGTCAGCAAGATTCACCCCGATCTTGCGACCTCGGGCGGCATCCTCGAAACGCACAAGATCGGAGACATGGCCGAGGAATATGGCGTACCGATGGCCATGCACTTTGCGGGAACACCGGTTTGTTGTATGGCGAACGTGCATTGCGCCGCCGCCACCCAGAATTTTCTGGCTCTGGAGAATCACTCGCTCGACGTGCCTTGGTGGTCGTCGATGATCCAGGAGGGGCTCAACAATCCCATTGTGGAGCACGGCTGGATTGACGTCCCGGATCGTCCTGGTCTTGGCGTGACCCTCAACGAAGATGTAGTGCGACAGCACTTGGCCCCGGGTACGGGCTATTTCGAGCCCACACCGCAATGGGACAATGAACGATCCTGGGACCGCCTATGGAGTTAGGAAGGATTGTTGGTCAGCGGGGGTGTCTCCGTGTTTTTAATACGCCATCTGATTATTCCGACTCCCCCGCCTCCACCTATCTCAGGCAAATTCACAAACCCATGGCAAACGTTGCCAATGGGAAGGAATGCGAGTGAGCACTCTAATGTGAGTATGATAGTCGGAGGACGGCAACGACGGAGCCAGGCAAGCCCGGGAGAATTGGCATTGAGGTCGATTGGATCGGAGGGATGAGTGTCGAAATCCGAGCGAGAAGGGTCGAGTGGATCGGCGGTAGCTGTGGTCTTCCTTTTAACGGCGGTGATGTTTGTGTCGGCCACCTGGGCACAGGTGAAACCTTTGCCAACTCCGCAGGCTCGCAAAAGGATGGTTCAGGCCGTGGACAAAACCTTGCAAGAAGGCCCGCATGCAAAGTTGCCGCCGCATCTTTCCACTTTGCTAGGCCTATCGCAGGAACAAGAGTGCCCCGTTAGGCAAGGTGTGGTGCGGACCGGGAAGGTGGTCCAGGGATTTGATGTCTCGACCTCAAACAAAAACGACGTTGTTCTTTTTATTGTGAACGAGACAACAAACAGCCAAACCCTCTATTTGACCTCGCAGCAAGGCGTGCTGCGGAAAGTAGTCTCGGTTGAGGAGGGGGTGGGCCGGGTTCAAAAGGTTACCGGCGAAGCTCGGAAAGCGTTCGAGAAAGAAAAGCAGTTTTGGTTGGATCGGCTAGCCCCGGTAGGTGCGCCGAAGCATTGATGGATGTCTGACCATATTAAGGACTTACCGCGCGCTCTTCGTGACTTCGAAGAACCGACAATTTACTCCAGGCAACAAACATCGTCAGACGATCGCCCCACGCACCAACTTTTTTCTCCCTTCCCCCCCCCAAACCTTCGCCTAGGCAGGCGATTTCCTAAGTGTCACTAATGAGGTGGGCACAGATGCCCTATGTGCCAATTGCCCACCAAAATAGCCCCCCTCTATTCTGCAATGGCAGAAAGGCATCCTCGAAGCCCTGACGGATCAGGTCTATTCGCAGCCACACCATTGTCACGCCACTTGAGAGGCGTGAAGCCTGACGCGGGCGGGATGAGCCGAACGGTAGAGGCTCCACCGGGAATTGAAAGGCCGAAGGGGATCCAAGGAGAAATCAAGTGAGCAAAGTCGCCTCTAAAACATTTTTTGTGGCGTATCTACTCATCGTTAGCCTAGTCGCCACAGCATGCAGCGGCGTGAAGGGTGGTACCACGGGTGGAAGTGGGGGCAGCGGAGGAAGCGGAGGAAGTGGTGGAAGCGGAGGTAGCGGCGGAACCTCATCCGGGCCGTTCACGATTGGGGGAACGGTAGTTGGGCTGAGCGGATCTGGGCTCGTGCTCGAAGACAATGGCGGCGACGACCTGACGATCACGAAGACCGGCGTCTTCATCTTTAAGACCGCGATTGCCGGGGGAGGAGCTTATAAGGTTACCGTGAAAACGCAGCCCACCACACCATCCCAAAATTGCAGCGTGACGAACGGCAACGGCACAGCCACGGCGAATGTAACGAACGTGCAGGTCACTTGCGGGAATATCTTCACGGTTGGCGGGTCCATTTCCGGCTTGATTGGAACGGGAATGGTATTGCAAGACAATGGCACGGACAACCTCGCAATCAACGGCACCGGCAATGTGAATTTCACCTTTGCGACGCCCCTGCCGGCCGGGGCTACCTATGCCGTGACGGTTCTTACGCAGCCTTCTAACCCGGCACAAACTTGCACTGTGCTGAACGGCACTGGGACGCTCAACACTAGCATTACCAACGTGCAAGTCATTTGTAATCAGCCGGCCTTCACCATCGGCGGTTCGGTTGTTGGCCTCGTTCCCGGTACAGGGAATACCGTCGAATTGCAAGACAACGCCGGTGACGATCTCTTCGTGACAGGAAACACAAGCTTTACATTCCCCACAACGGTTACGAACGGCGGCATTTACAACGTCTCGGTATTTTTGCAACCGACCAGCCAGCCCCAGCCATGCAACGTGTTTAATTACACGGGCATAGCAACGGCCAACGTGTCAGACGTCCTGGTCGATTGCCAGCACAACGACTGGAATTGGACATCCTGGTATATCGGCGGCACAAACAAATCCAACAACTATTCCACAGCCGTGACCCCTCTTCCGACCCCGGATCTCAATACTCCGGGCGGCAGAGACTTCGCCATGACCTGGAGCGACAGCTCCGGAAGGAAGTGGCTCTTCGGCGGCTTCGGGTTTCCCTTGATCTCGCCTTCAGGCGCCCAAATTCCCGGGTTCTTGAACGACCTTTGGTTTTGGGATGGCGTTTGGACACCGGTCAATGCCGGCCCTGCTATAAAAGGGACCTGGCCCGAACTGGAAGCCGAGGATGTGAACGGCTTTTACGGCACCCTGGGTACGGCCAGTCCCTCAAATACTCCCGGTTCGCGATGGGGCGGCGTGAGTTGGACCGATGCAACTGGGAACCTGTGGATGTTCGGTGGTCATGGATTTGCCGCCACCGGTTTAGACGCAGAACTGCTGAACGACGTCTGGGAGTTTGTTCCCGGTGCCACCTTCAACGCTGATGGCAGCTTCCCCGGCACATGGATATGGCGCGGAGGATCGAACAGTTTCAATCAGAGCGGAGTCTATGGGACGCAAGGAACCGCCGCAGCAACGAACCTACCGGGAGGACGCTGGGCTGCGGCAAACTTTGTGGACAACGCCGGAAATGTCTGGCTATTTGGCGGCCAGGGCGTAGACTCTGGCGGCACCATTGGGTTGCTCAACGACCTTTGGGAGTACAACAGTGCCAGCGGCCAGTGGACTTGGGTCTCAGGCGCGAACACTGCTAATCAAAATGGCGTTTACGGAACGCAGGGCACAGGAGCCGCAGCAACTGTTCCGGGCGGCCGCCAAGCTGGCGTCCTTTGGGTTGATTCTTCCGGAAATGTTTGGCTCTTTGGCGGATTCGGCCTTGACTCGGCCGCCACCGGAACTCCCCAGGGTGCTATTCTCAACGATCTGTGGGAATTCAAGGGCGGCCAGTGGATTTGGATCTCTGGCGGAAATACGGCAAATCAGAATGGCGTCTATGGCACCCAGACGGCAGCGGCGGCAGGGAATGTTCCGGGGTCGCGGTGGGGACCAGTGGGTTGGACGGATGCTTCCAATAACCTGTGGTTCTTCGGCGGCTGGGGATACGGCTCCAAAATCACGCAACCGACCGGATTCCTTAACGATATTTGGGAATACCAGCAGAGCAGCGGACAGTGGATTTGGTGGAAGGGCACCAGCAACGTCAACGAAAACGGCGCGTATCTTACCAACGGCATACCGTTTGTGAACAACCTGGCCGGCGGGCGCCGCGGGACAGCCATATGGCAACCAGACGCTTATCATTATGTCTGGATGTTTGGCGGAGAGGGCTATGACTCTAGTTCCGGAGCCCCTCCGGGCTACATGAACGACCTGTGGACCTATCTGCCCTTCCCGTGAGACGGTCGCTAGGAGCTTGAGGAACATTGGGACGGGAGCTTTCGCGGAAGTAAGGGGAAGGGATGAATCCGCGGAAGCTCCTTTCCGCTCAGTTGGTGGTTCAGTCCGGGTTCCGTCCTCGGAATTTGGGGTCCCCCTGCGGTGCCCCAAGGTTTCACCGATATTTTCCCGCCTTTTGACGAAGTAAGCCATTCTCGCCTGCTCGCACCTCAAATCTGAGCCGCTCTTTGCTCTTAGGCAAGAATATGAGAATGTGGATATGCGCGTTGGCAACGTTAACTCGATGAAAAAAAGTTGGTTAGTGGTGCCAAGTCAGCTCCCTTGATCATGCTTCAGGAGCATGGTAGGAGATTCACCTAGATGGGCTTTCGTGTACTCACCGGATTGTGATGGAGGCCCGGCCTTCCTAGTCTGGATAGGTCCGTAATCCCGGAATCCACGGTTGTCGCTTGGGTGTGGGAACTGTGAAGGGCTTCGGGATCAAGTAAGCCTTCAGCAATCGAGGTGGTAAGATGAAAGATGCACCTTATGCTGCCCATCCCGCAAACGTCCTGATTCTCACTCTGATTTTAAGCCCCGTGCCTGCCACGTGCGCGCGGGGCCAGGGAAACTCTCTTCACACCACAAAGCAGCAACATGTGGAAAACGTGAATTCGAGACTAAGTGGCCAACCCTCCTCGGACCCGGTTAAGGCAAACTCTTCCTACATCATCGGGCCCGGCGACCTGCTAGCCATCAACGTACTTCACGAACCAGAGGTATCCCAGAGGATTCCAGTACGGATGGACGGCAAAATCTCGATGCCACTCATCGGGGAAGTTCAAGCCAGTGGACTTGTGCCAGACGCTGTTCAGGCCAGCATTGCTCAAAAACTCCGTGATTACATCAAAGACGCCGAGGTCACGGTGGTTGTTGAGGAAATAAAAAGCCGCCAATTCAGCGTCATGGGAGAAGTGGAACATCCGGGGTCATTCCCGCTGGTTAAACCAACGCGGGTGATGGATGGATTGGCCCAAGCAGGCGGTTTTCGCGACTTTGCCAAGGTCACCAAAATCCGTGTCCTAAGGCGTACTCGCGAGGGAACCACGATTACCCTCCCGTTTAACTACAAGAACGTGTCCAAAGGCAAGGATGGCTCGCAGAACGTCGAGTTACAGCCAGGGGACACCATCATCGTGCCCTGACGGTGGCCCTTATGAACTTCCGGAAGAAATCTTTTCTTCGGATTGCGGCCTCTTTTACGCTGATGGGAGTCCCGCTTGCGGTTCAAGGACAAGAACGGCCTGCCCCTAAAGAACCCGAAACCAATTCGCGATACGTAAGCGAGGAACCCGAAAACAGCGGATTAATTGTCGAGTTTCACAGCGCATCCAGCTGGGACAACAACATTCTCGGGAACAACGCGCGCCGCCTGGAGGATTATGTGTTTGAAGAAGGCGCGCAGTTCAGTATTTGGGCCAACAAGCCCGAGTGGAGGGTCGGGCTGGACTACCGCCCCAACGCCTTGTTGTACCGGACAAACAGCGCCCTCAATCAAATCGACCAGCGCTTGGACTTTAACAACGAATTTTACGCGGCAAGACACCTGATCTTCCGGTTAAGAGATTCCGTTGACTACGCGACCGGCGTGCTCGAGCCGCAGACGAATGGAGAGATATCTCTTCCTACTGGCGGTTCCCCCAATCTCAACAGCACCATCATGACACCGTACGTTCGTCAGTTTGCCAATGACGCTTCGGGGGAAGCTGAATATCACATGAGCAACCGCAGTTCATTTCATTTCTCAGGAGGTTATGGATTCCGGCGCTTCACAGGCGCTGGAAATACAAACCCGGGCGTGGTTCCAAGCCTCTTCAACACACAAAGGGGCGGTGGCGGAGGCAGCTACGCCTATCGCGTGACCAGGCATTTCACGGCAGGTTTGGAATATCGATTCCAGGATTATAGATTCAGCCAGTCTTCTCGCGACGAAACGCACGGGGTGTTTTTGAGCGTGCTGTGGGATACCAGTCCGCATGTCACGCTCGCCCTTTTCGCCGGAGCGGAACATTCCGACTCCGAAGGACAATTCCTGATCCCCTCGACAAACCCTCTTCAACCGGGAAACGTTGTGACCACGCTGAGAACCACGCAATGGGGCCCGGGAGTGGGTGCGTCACTGACGTTTCGCTCCAATCAAACGGTGTTTCGCTTGACTGGCCAGCAACTGGTAGCAGATGGCGGGGGATTATTACCTGCAGTCACGAATTCCTTCGGGGGAGCAGAGGTCCGGCGCCGCATGGCCGGAACCTGGGATGCGGTGCTGACCGTGTCGAGTGGCAGATCCGTAGCCCTTCAAGGCCCCACGGGAAAGGGGAAGGTGGACACGCAGGCCGCAGGAATGGCTATCGAGCACCCGCTTATTCAAAATCTGAGCCTCCATCTCGGGTACAACTACCTGCGCCAGCGCACGAATCAGTTTGTGCCCTTTGCATTCAATACAGACAGAGACCGGTTTACCGTAGGGCTTTTTTACCGCTCACATGAATACAGGTTTTAGACAAGCGACGCAAGCGGCACTGGATGGCCTTGACGGCCGTCAGCGATTAGGGGGAATCCCTTTAGGCCGGCTTCAGGTATTTGCACCTATCCGGATGGGGAACGTCCCGGATTGTCCGTCAAGGCAGGGTCCATTAGGCTGCGTTCAAAGAGAGAGCCCACTTGAAGAGGGCTCGGGCAAGATCCGGGGAACAGTTCGACCGGAAACAGTTTCAGCGTTGCGATATCCGCCCTGTAGACCGCAGCAGCCCGCCGGGATTGCTAACTCCGGGCCCTACTCCGTTCGATGGCGGCGGAGGGCCACGGTACAGGAATCTGCAAGCGAAAGAGCCAGCGGCTAGGAGAGCGAGGTAAGAAGTGGAAGTTCATCGCCAGTTGAACGTCGAAGAATATGTGGCGCTTTTGCTTCGCAGACGCTGGCTAATCCTCATCGCGGCCGTGCTGGGAACAGCTGCCGGCTTGGTTTTGTCGGTCGTTCTACCACCGCAATACACGTCGCACACCATGGTGCTGATAGAAGAGCCGGTGGTCTCAGACAGCTATGTCAAACCGGTCGTGAATGAAGATGTGAACCAGCGCTTAGCCAGCATGCAAGGGCAAATCCTGAGCCGGACAAGGCTCGAGGACCTGGTCGAGAAGTTCCATCCGTATCCAAAGGAAGCGGGGCGGATGCCGATCGAGGCCATGATCGAACAGTTAAGGAAATCGATCAAAGTGGCGCCGCTAAATCCCATGCCCGGCACCTCGTCTCACGGACTGCCGGGCTTTACTGTGGACGTGACACTTGGCGAAGCAAAGCTTGCTCAGCAAATATGCACCGAAATCACCTCCATGTTCATGAACCAAAACATCCATCAACGCCAGAAGCAAGCAGAGGATACGACCGAGTTCTTAGCCAAACAGCTGGAGGAAGCCAAGACAAAACTGGATGAGCAGGACGCGCGGCTGGCTGCATTTCAAAGCCGGCACATGGGAGCGCTGCCGGACGATGAAAAGACCAATGTGACGCTGCTGGCGGGCACCACCACGCAACTGGAAGCCGTCACCCAAAGCCTCAATCAGGCACGGCAGCAGAAGGCTTTCGTGGAATCTCTTCTAAACCAACAATTAGCGGATTTGAAGAAGACTCGAGACGGGCAGACCTCCAAGTCGCTCGAGCAACAGCTTAGCGACATGCACAATGAGCTTGCGGTGCTCGAGAGAAGGTATACGGACAAGCATCCGAAGGTGATCCAACTGAAGCGCGCGATAGCGCAACTGGAAAGTCAAATTGTGGCGATGCCTTCGAACCATCAGAACGCTGCGGGTGGACAGACTCCGGCGATCCCGGTGGCCGACACGCCGCAAATCCAGCAAGATCGCGCTCAGCTCCGCGAACTCGAACTGAGCATCGCGCAAAAAACGAAAGAGCAGGAAGACCTGCAGCACCAAATCCGCGTGCTACAGGGACGAATCGAGTTGAGCCCAACAATCCAGCAGGAATTCAAGGCATTAACTCGCGACTATCAGACGGCGCTTAATTTTTACAACGATCTCCTCAAGGAACGGAATGAGTCGCAGATGGCCACGACGCTCGAGAATCAGCAGCAAGCGGAGAGGTTTCGCATGCTCGATCCGCCGAGCTTGCCCGAGCAGCCTTCCTTCCCGAATCGCGAACTTTTCCTTCTAGGCGGCTTTTGCGCGGGACTGGCGCTGGGAGTCGGCATCGTCCACTTGTCCGAAGCTCGCGACAAGTCCATCCGAAGCCGGCGCGACGTCGAGATTTACCTCGGGGTCCCGACACTGGGGCTCATCTCCCACACAGGGAGCGCTGGCAAGATTCGTTATCTGAGCAATGCAGGAATTCGCACGAGGCAGTCTGAATTAAGTCTGACACCTTCGTCTTGGAAAGAGCGAAATGTATAAGAAGTTCTTTGGCTTGCGAGAAAGCCCGTTCAAAGTCAACCCGGATCCGCGGTATTTGTTTTTGACGCCCGGGATTCAGGAAGCCTTGGCCAGTCTAGCCTACGGGATCCGGGGCAGGAGAGGCATTATCCTGCTGACCGGGGAAGTGGGCACGGGAAAGACGACCCTGATCCAGATGGTGTTGGACTGGCTCCGCCAGAACCGGGCGGCCACCGCTTTCATTTTCAACACGCACCTGACGGTCTCCGAGCTGTTTGAGTGCATGATGGCAGACCTGGGGATTTCCTGCGAATCGCACTCCAAGAGCGAGATTCTGATACGTCTCAATCGCTGGCTGCTCGATCGGTACAGCCATGGGCAAACGGCGGTGCTGATTGTTGATGAGGCGCAGAGCCTCTCCGACCAAGTATTGGAGGAGATCCGGTTTCTCACGAACCTTGAAACCTCCACTGAAAAACTGTTGCAGGTGGTGCTGTCGGGACAGCCTGAACTCGAAGAGAGACTCAGGCAGCCCCACTTGCGTCAGTTACGCCAGCGAATCACGGTGCGCTGCCGCACGAGCCCATTGTCGCTCGAAGAAACCCAAGGCTACATTGCGGAACGCTTGCGCATTGCCGGAGCCGGCAACGGACCACTGTTTTCCCGTGAGGCCATCGAGAGCATCTATCGCCACGCGATAGGGATCCCGCGTGTAATCAACGTGCTCTGCGAACATGCCCTGATCAATGCTTTCGCGGATCAGGAAAAGACGGTTAGCGCTGCTCACGTCGAAGGCGTTGCTCATGAGTTTGAACTGGATCGGCCCATAGCCCCCCGGAGCACGAGTTCGGAAAACCCAACGTCGGTTGAGAAAGTTTTGCGCGATCTGTCAACAGTCCTCGAGCGCATGCGCCAGCCTGTCCCTGTAGGCGTTGGATCCGGGAAGGAAAGCTATGAGCCGTATTCATGAAGCCCTGAAGAGGGCGGAGGAGCAGAAACCGCCAGCCTGGAAGCCCTCCGAGCCGACTCCGCTCGGTTTTGGCGGCAATGTCAACACCGCGGTGGCTCGGGAAGCGTTGCATTCGCCCACACCCACGCCAAAAGGAATACCAACGGTAGGACGGGGCCTGCGACTTGAAGAATTGCGTCAGCGGTGCATCAAGCCGGGCTGGGAGTTGAATCCGGACTGCGACGTTTTCTCGACCAAACAGTCTTCGTCGCTTTGTGCCGAGCAGTTTAGAACTCTGCGCTCGCATCTCTACCGGCTGCGAGAGAAAAATCCCATCCGAACGTTGCTGGTAACGAGCGCCCTGCCGGGAGAAGGAAAAACTTTTGTGGCCCTCAATCTGGCGCTGGCGATCGCGCGTCAGCACGAGAGGAAGGCGTTGCTGATTGATGCGGACCTACGCGCTTCGAGTCTTCACGCGCGCCTGGGCGCGCCGGCGGCGCCGGGTTTGAGCGACTTCCTAGGCGCCAAAGTGGACGAATTCTCCATCTTGCAAGCCGATCTAAAAGTCGAACTCTTCTTCGTTCCTGCCGGCCGGCCGGTACCCAACCCTTCCGAGCTGCTCGCAAACGGAATGCTGAAAGCGTTCATCCACGGGATAAGTCCGGTCTTTGACTGGGTGATCGTAGATGCGCCACCGGTTTTAGCGGTGGCCGACGCCGGAATCATTGCTGACTTCTGCGATGGAGTAATCGTGGTAGTCCGCGCCGGTGAGACAGCCCACAACCTCGTTAAGACGACGTTGCAAGAATTTCGTGGGAGCAATCTTCTGGGCGTTGTGTTGAACGGCGGCAGCGAAGCGGTGAATTACGGCGGTTACTCTTGTTCCGCCGGATTCGGACTGGCCAAGCGGTAACGTCCAGACCGATGGGCCGTACGGACGGCAGCTTGCGTCCAGGCCCACACAACCTTCTTCCAGGGTCAGCCACTTGGGACTCTCATGGCGGTAGCTTAGTCAATTCGTTGGACGTACCGGATGACAGGTAAGAGGTAGGCCTTCCTGCTTATGAAGCCGACGTACACGCCGCAAATCTATCCCTGGTTTGCCGTGCAAACCAGGGCGCGCTACGAAAACTTCGCCGCAAAACAGCTTGGCGGCAGGGGCTACGAGGTTTTTTTGCCCTTATACCCGTGCAAACGGCGTTGGTCTGATCGCATGCACGAATTCGAAATGCCGCTTTTCCCGGGCTACCTGTTCTGCCGGTTTAATTTGCTGGATCGTCTGCCCATTCTTACGGCGCCCGGGGTTATCCAGATCGTCGGGATCGGCAAGACACCCCTTCCCGTGGACGAGGAAGAAGTGAGCGCACTCCAGGCCGCGGTCAAGGCCGGACTGCCCACGCATCCATGGCCGTTCCTCAAGGTTGGAGAAAGAGTCCGGGTCGAAGAGGGACCACTCAGGGGCCTGGAAGGGGTCCTGCTCAATTTCAAGGGGCGTTATCGACTGGTGCTGTCCGTTACGCTGCTGCAAAGGTCAGTCGCTGTGGAGGTTGAAAGTGCTTGGGTAACTCGTTTACCGCAACAACCGGTAAGAACTGCCCCGATAGGCTCCATCATACCGACTTAGCTTCACGGGCAGGGGCGCAAACGAGCTGTCTGGTCCTCTCCCAAGTCCGCACTTTTGTGATTGAGAATTGGTCGATTTGATTTTCAAGTGGCAGAAATTATGTGTGGCATAGCCGGCATGGTGGGCGTTGCGCCCGGGTACCTTGCTGAAGAAGCAGAGGTTCGCGCAATGTGCCAGACCATTGTGCACCGCGGCCCGGATGATGAAGGAATCTACGTGCACGGCCGCGCGGGGCTCGGAATGAGGCGGTTAAGCATCATTGATTTATCTACGGGGCACCAGCCCATTCATAACGAGGATGGTAATCTTTGGGTTGTCTTCAACGGCGAAATCTATAACTTCCCTGAACTGCGCCCGGAGCTCGAAGCACGGGGGCACCGCTTTTACACGAATTCGGACACGGAAGTCATCGTGCACTTGTACGAGGAACACGGCATCGCGTGCGTGAAGAAACTGCGGGGAATGTTTGCGCTCGCGGTCTGGGACCAGCGAAGAGAGACGCTGCTGCTGGCGCGCGATCGCTTCGGGGAAAAGCCGCTGTACTACGCGGTGGACGGCGCGCGGCTGCTGTTCGGTTCGGAAATCAAGACCATCCTAGCCGCTGCACCTGCCCTTGCCGAAATTGCTCCGCGGGGGTTGCTGAGCTTTTTCCATTTTGGTTACGTCCCAGATCCGCATACCTCCTTCAAGAACATCAAAAAGCTGCCGCCCGGGCACCTTCTCGAATTCTCTGACGGACACGTGCGGGTTCGAAAATATTGGGATTTGCCTGCTTATGGAACTTATGAGCCTCCATCTGAACAGGAATGCCTTGAAGAGCTCGAGCATCGCATGGCCGAAGCCGTTCGTATTCGCCTGCTCAGCGACGTTCCCCTCGGAGCACTCCTGAGCGGAGGTGTCGATTCCTCCATCGTGGTGGCGCTGATGGCGCGGTTTAGTTCGCGGCCCGTCAAGACGTTTTCCATCGGCTTCCCCAGTCGAGACTTCAATGAGAGTGAACACGCGCGCGCGGTCGCCGAGAAATTCGGGACAGAGCACCACGAACTTTACGTGGAGCCGAAGATCGAGGAAACGGTACAGCATCTAACAAGTTCTCTCGAAGAACCCTTTGGCGACTCCTCGGCGGTCCCGACGTATCACGTGTGCCGCATGGCTCGGCAACATGTCACGGTGGCGCTAGCCGGTGATGGAGGCGATGAACTCTTTGCCGGTTACGACCGGTATTTTTCCTATCTGAGGCGCAGAAAAATTCGCTTGTTTCCGTTCGGATCAGGGCGCTGGTATCGAGAACGCGTACACCCGATCCTTCCAATGCATTGGCGGGGTCGCCGGTTTGTTTACAACCTTTCCCTGCCCTGTCGGCAACGCTATTTGGATGGAATATCCATGTTGCCTTGTCGGCGGGAAAAGAACATCTATTCCAAAGATTTCCTGGCATGGGCAAACCGACAACCTTCGCCGTACGACTCGTTTCTGCCCTTTCTGGAACACGGTCCCGCCACGGACCCCCTGAGCGAAGTGCAGTATCTCGACGCAAAAACCTACCTTGCGGGAGACATATTGACCAAGGTAGACCGGATGAGCATGGCGAATTCGCTCGAGGTGAGAGCGCCGTTTCTGGACCATCCCCTGGCTGAGTGGGCGGCGATGTTATCGCCGCGATGGAAGTTGCGATTCGGAGAACTGAAGTACGTTCTGAAGAAATTAGCGGAGCGACTGCGCATTCCCAAGAAGGTGCTGTACCGCCCAAAACGGGGTTTCACGATGCCTTTGTTCCATTGGTTCCGCGAGAATCCGGGACCGGCGTTACTCGATATCCTGCTGGAGCCCAGAACCTTGCGGCGAGGATACTTTGCAGAGAGCGGAGTTCGACAACTGCTAAAGGAGCACCGTCAGGGAGTTCGCGATCGCTCCTCGGAGCTCTGGCAGCTGCTGATTCTCGAACTCTGGCACCGCAATTTTCTGGAAACGAAAACCAAGCAGAAACCGGCCGCAGCATTCCAGCCGAACGCCTTTGTCCTGGAGGCCGGTGGCGGCGGAAAAGCGTCAGAATTGGTCAGGGCGTAGCTCCAGACAAAAAAAACTGTGGAAAGGGCTGATACCGTGCCTTTTACGAATGCATTTCGAAAAATGAACGAAGAAAAAAATACGGCACTTTCGTCGAGTGAAGGCACTCGTGTGCTTCTGTTTATACAGTTGTTGGAACTGGGCGGGTCGGAAACGCAGTGCGTGGAACTCGCCCGGCGGCTGGCGGCAGAAGGATACTCGGTGACGGTGGGCTGCCTCCGGGCGGGAGGCCCGCTTCGGAAAAAGTTGCTTGAGTCCGGTGTGAGATGCGTGGTCTTTCCCGTTTCAGGAACGCTATTGCGGCCCAACGCCATTCTGCAGATGTTGAAGTTAGTCGCTTTTATCCGCAGAGAGCGTTTCAGCGTTGTTCACACCAATGACCTTTATTCCAATTTGTTCGCCATACCCGCCGCGTGGCTGGCAAGAGTACCGGTTATTGTCTCGAGCCGAAGAGACCTGGGACGCTGGTGGTGGTATACGCCTGCAAGACGGAAACTCCTGCGAAGGATTCAGCGTTTTTCGACGCGCGTTCTGGTGAACTCCGAAGCAGTGCGCCAGGAACTGATTACGCGAGACGGCTTTGCTCCCGAAAGAATCGTCGTGGTCCACAACGGGATCGACACGGAAAGATTTGCCGCGGCGAGAGCCGACCGTGAAAAGCTGATTCCGGGAACGTCGGCAAACGACAAGCTGATCATCATGACCGCCAACATGCACACTGGCGCGAAAGGCCACGGCGATTTGATCGAAGCAGCACGAACCGTACGAGAAACATGCCCAGAAGCACGATTTCTGCTCGCAGGAGACGGCGAGATGCGAGCGTTCTTTGAAGAACAAGTCCGCACGGCTGGCTTAGCTCGGATGTTTATCTTCCTCGGGCACCGCACGGACATTCCACAGTTGCTGTCCTGCTGCGACATCGGCGTGCTTACGTCGCGCTCCGAGGGGCTTCCAAATGCGGTCCTTGAATACCTGGCGGCCGGCCTGCCCGTTGTCGCCACCGCGGTGGGCGGCGTGCCGGAGATCATAGAAAACGAGGTTCATGGACTATTGATTCCGCCTGACAATCCTGGAGCTCTCTCGACGGCTATTCTCCGGCTGATGAAAGATGAGCAATTACGAGAGCGCCTGGGAAAAGCGGGACGCGAACGCGTCGAGACACGCTTTAATTTTTCAAGGCTTTTGGCCAGCGTAAAGAGAATCTACGAGAAGCGGCTCTCATCTTCCGGCCGCCGCCAGGTCATTCCTGCAAGGTCCTTCCATCGGGCGAACAGCAGCCACGGAAATCTACACTTGTAGCGCACGCACAAAAGGGTCTTCAAGCAAGGCAGCATCCATCGCGGGTTGGAGCAATCGAACATGGCTCGTGTAAGCGTGTTGGGGCTGGGTTACGTAGGCGCGGTAACGGGCGCCTGCCTGGCTCATAAAGGTCACGAAGTCGTCGGCGTAGACAGCAATCCCCTCAAGGTCGACATGATCGGATCAGGTCAGGCCCCGGTGCTGGAGGCGCGACTCGAGGAGCTGATCGCGGATGCCCAAAGGTCAGCCCGACTGCACGCCACAACGGATGCGCATTCCGCGGTGCACCAATCCGATATCTCTTTTATTTGCGTGGGCACGCCAAGCCTGCCCAACGGCAGCTTGGACTTACGCAGTGTAAAACGCAGTTGCCAGGACATTGGCGAAGCGCTTCGCTCCAAAGAAGGCTTTCACCTGATTGTAATTCGCAGCACAGTTTTGCCCGGGACATGCAAATCTTTGGTCATTTCGACGATCGAAGCGGCAAGCAAAAAACGCCACGGGGTCGACTTCGCGGTGTGCTCTAACCCAGAATTTACGCGCGAAGGTTGCGCGGTCGCCGACTTCCTGAATCCCGCGATTACGGTTCTAGGAGCTGATGATCCTTCTCATCTTGACGCGCTGCGTGACCTCTATCGGGACACACCGGGACCGATCTTCGAGACCTCTCTTGGTGAAGCGGAGATGGTCAAGTATGTGTGCAATGCCTTTCATGCCCTGAAGGTGACTTTCGCAAATGAAATCGGTTCACTGTGCGAGCAGTTCGATTTGGATGCGCGCAAGGTAACAGAGATTTTTGCGTCGGACAAAAAACTTAACGTCTCAAAGGCTTATCTGGACCCCGGTTTTGCTTTTGGCGGATCCTGCCTGCCGAAAGACATTCGCGCGCTCACTTATCGTGCAAAACAGCTTGACCTGGACCTGCCGTTATTGCGCGCGATCCTTCCGAGCAACCAAGCGCACCTTGACCGTGCGGTGGAAGCCGTCCTGGCAACAAAGCGCAAGAAAATCGCAGTACTTGGTTTGAGCTTCAAGCCTGGCACCGATGACCTTCGCGAAAGTCCCTCGGTCGAGCTAATCAAAAGACTGCTTGGCGAAGGTTGTGAAGTTCAAGTGTGGGACAAGGACGTTTCCATGGGCCGCCTCACAGGATCCAACCGGCAATTTATTCAGGATGAGATCCCCCACATCGGCGCTCGTCTCTCCCCCCAGCTCGAGAGCGTAGTCGCACAAGCAGAGGTCATCGTGGTCGGAACGGACGCACTCGACGATAAAAGGCTCGAGGCGGCCATCCGGCCAGATCAGCTGATCATCGATCTGCGTCGTTCACGCCACCGTTCGAATTTCCCCGGAATATCGACAATCCTCCAATCAAGCAACGTTGGCGGCACGCCAATAAGGCCCTTCGGGGAAGCCGCGAATGTCCCCTTTATCGCAGAGTGAATTCATGCGTCTCGCTTGAAATCAACAAAATGGCAGCTTCACTAACCCGTTCGCATTCCAAAGCTACGGCCGAAATTCCGAGTTTTTTGGCCTTGGCCGACTCTCCGTCTTGGCAGACGGCACGGACGGAAAATCAGATTTTACGCGCCGTGCCATACGATCGATGGGAGCAACTTGAGGCCGAGATCCCGGCCTGGGAAGCTATTCTCGACCATAATCCGTCCTTATCTATCTTCTCGACACCGGAATGGCTGGGTTCTTGGTGGAAAGCGTTTGGCTCAAATAAACGGACCAGCATCCTGACTTTTGCAGGCGCGGACAACTCGATGATGGGCTTGCTTCCTGCCTATCTCGAAGAATTCCAGAGTCCGTTTTTCACAAGATTGACGGGTTTGCGCTTGGTCGGCGATGGCACAGGCGATTCCGACAATCTTGACCTAATCGTTCGACCAGGTTTCGAGAAGGCCTGCGCACAAGGCCTGGTGTCTTGGCTCAAGCATCATAAGCACTGGGACGTTTGCTTTCTGAATACCATGCCTCGAAACTCTCGGGCGGCCGCAGCCCTGGTGCGCGAGCTCGACAGAGTTCATTGGCCTTACGTCTTAGAAAGTTTTCCGAATTCGGCAATCGAGCTACCGGATTCATGGCTGCTTTATGTAGAAAGCCTTTCGCCCAGTTTCCGGCCTTTGCTGACGCGCTACCCTCGCAGGCTGGCGCAGCGCTACCAAGTCCGAATTCGTCGCTGCGAGAACCCGGATGAGCTTTCAAGGAAGCTAAAAATTCTTTTCTCTCTCCACAAGAAACGGTGGAATTTGGTCAACCAGCCGGGGAGTTTTGGCTGCCGCGAGCGGAGAGAGTTTTACTTTGCGATGGGGCCATCCTTCCTCAGCAAGGGATGGCTGGAATTCTGGCTCATGGAACTGAATGGTGTGCCTGCGGCTGCGCAATACTGTTTTCGATATCGCAACACTGTTTCTATTTTGCAGGAAGGATTCGATCCGAAATTTGCCGTCGATAAGCCGGGCTACGCCCTGCGTGCGGCAATGCTAAAGCACTTCATTGAGACCGGAGTAAGACGTTACGACTTTCTTGGCGGGCTCGCGGCGCACAAGCACAACTGGGGGGCCAAGCCCGGCGCTTACCTGAATTTGCGGTTCGCGCGGCCGGGGAGCGCGGGAAGCCTCTATCTTTCCTGTACAAATTCCATGGCCAAGAGCAAGGAATGGCTTCGCGTTCATCTGCCCGCATCAGCCTGGAACGTGCTGCATCGGATAAAGATCAATTTCAGCAAACGGCAAGCCGCTTCTCCCTTCGGTCTAGGTGCGTGAAGCAATGCAAAGAGTTTAAGCCGGAACCAAGCGCCCAACAATGAGAATCCTTCAAATTGGGAATTACCCGCCACCCGCCTGCGGCTGGGCCATGCAGACGAAGCTTTTGGTGGAAGAACTTCGCCGGCGTGGGCATGTTTGTCAGGTCTTGAATATCAATGAGAGTCGCAAAAAGAAATCCAGCGAGTATGTCGACGTACAAAATGGCTTCGATTACGTTTACAAGCTGGTTCGGTTTGCCGGAAAAGGTTACCAGTTTCAGGTACATGTCAATGGGCAGTCCAAAACGGGCTACGTCCTGGCTCTGTTGGCGGCCTTGGTTGGCAGGTCGAGCGGCCGCGCGGTAGCGCTGAGCTGGCAAGGTGGCCTCGAGCAAAAGTATTTTCCGAGATCGCAGGGCCACTTCCTGCGTGAGTTCTACAGACTACTTTTTCGGCTGTGCGGAAAGATCGCTTGCAACGACCTGCGAATTAAACAGGCGATTGAAGGTTATGGCATGGAACCCGACCGCGTTGCCGCGATTCCGGCGTTTTCAAAGCAAAACCTGGATTTTCGGCGCGTACCGCTGGATCCGGAGATTGCGGCCTTTCTCGGTTCCCACCGTCCGGTTTTCTTTTGCTACGTCTCGTTTCGCCCTGAATACCGGCTCGCGATGCTTCGTGTAGCGATGAAGAAATTTCGTCAACGGTACGAGCAAGCAGGCTACATTTGGCTGGGATTTCCTTCCAAAGAATTACCTGCGGCCCGGCAATTTGTGGCGTCATGGCCACCGAGCGAACGAGCAAGCCTGCTGTTGCTGGGAAATTTGAGCCACGACACATTTATGACGCTGCTCGAAACATGTTCTGCATGCATACGAACACCCGCGTGCGATGGCGTTGCCGCCTCGGTCCTGGAATCGTTGTCGCTTGGTGTCCCGGTCGTTGCCAGCGAAAATCACAATCGGCCGCCCGGGGTGACGACCTACCGCGAAAACGATGCCGACGACCTGTGTAAGAAACTTGCGTTTGTTACCGGGCATTACGCGCAAGTGAAGGAACAAACACAGCTCGCGTGTGGCGCGGAAGACAATATCACGCGGACTGCGGATTGGTTGTTGGAAGAGTCTCCGCAGCGCGCAAAGGAACCAGCGCGGGACTTTGCCAGTGCCGACTAATCGCCAGTGGATCAGACGTTCGAAACGCCTCGCCGAAATGGGCCGGGAGGAGATAGCTGTCCGCTTACAGCAGGCATTCGCAAAGCGTTGGGATGTCACCTTGTACAAAATGGGGCTCCCTGCCGTCAAGGATGACCGGTCGAATGCGCTCGGGCGTGGTGGCCGCTTTTTCTTTCAAAGAGAAGAGCTGCCGGGAATCCTCTCGGCGCTAAGCAAGCAATTTCCGGAGACAGCGCAGCAGATTGTCGAGCGGTCCGAGCAAATCTGCCAGCATTGCTTTGACTTGCTCGGGTACAAGGGAGTGAACTACGGCGCTGAAATCGATTGGCACTTGGACGCGGTGCACGGCAAACACGCGCGGCGGCGTCCCTGGTTTCGGGTTCCCTACCTGGACTTTCACCAAGTCGGGGATTCCAAAGTCACCTGGGAGCTAAACCGGCACCAGCACCTGGTCACACTAGCCAAAGCCTATCGTTTGACCGGGAAAGAGCACTACGCGCAGGAACTGTTCAAGCAGTGGTATCACTGGCGTGAGCAGAACCCCTATCCATTGGGGATCAACTGGGCAAGCAGCCTAGAGGTGGCTTTTAGAAGTGTATCCTGGCTCTGGGTTTGGCATTTGCTTGACGGTTGTCCGGTGACGCCAAAGCAATTCCCTGCTGACCTCTCGCACGCCCTGGCCCTGAACGGACGCCACATCGAGAGATTTCTATCTACGTATTTCTCTCCAAACACGCACTTACTCGGCGAGGGGGTGGCTCTGTTCTTCATCGGTTTGTTGTGCGCGGGGATCCCCTCAGCCCGGCGCTGGCAGGAGGGCGGTTGGAAGATCATCTTGCGCGAAGCACAGCGTCAAGTCCGGCAGGATGGGATGCACTTCGAGCAATCGACTTATTACCACACGTATGCTTTGGATTTTTTTCTGCATTCCCTGATTCTCGCAAAGCTGAATGATATCGCCGTTCCGCAAGACCTGGACCACACGGTTGAAAAAATGCTTGAGGTTACCTCGGCGCTTGCCGCCAGCGAACACCTACCGCGATTCGGGGATGACGACGGAGGCCGGCTCTTTGACCCGAGTCGCAACCGGTCAAAGCACCTGCTGGATCCCTTAATCCTGGGCGCAGTGCTGTATGACCGGCCGGATTTCAAAGCCGGGAGGAGTCATGCCAGTGAAGAACTGCTTTGGCTGCTTGGAGGGGAAGGCTTGCGGCGGTTCGACGAGCTGCCGGCTGGGAACCCAGAAAGCGGTTCGTTAGCTCTGACGGCGAGTGGCACCTACGTAATGCGCGGTTCAGGTACCTCCTCTTACCAGCTGGTCGTGGACACCGGGCCACAGGGGGCAGGCCGCGCTGGGCACGGTCATGCAGACGCGCTCGGCGTGCAAGTATCGGTAAACGGCAAGCCCCTGCTGATTGACCCAGGTACCTTTACGTATGCGGACGCCCGCGGTGAACGGGATTGCTTCCGTGGAACGGCAGCACACAATACGGTCCAGGTGGACGGCTGCAGCCAGGCCGAGCCTGCTGGGACCTTCGAATGGACCGGAAGGGCCAATGGTAGGGCGGAGTTCTGGGTAGCCGGCAAAACGTTTGATTTCTTCGTGGGCTCACACACCGGCTATTCCCGGTTGTCCTGCCCAGTGCGACATCGCCGGTACGTCTTTCACCTGAAATCGCGCTTCTGGGTCATACGAGATGTCCTTGAGGGGACAGGATTGCACAAAGCGGAAGTCTCCTGGCATTTTGCGCCGGGATCTCTGCACGCGATTCCAGGTGGCGTGATGTTCACGAGCGATGAACTCGCTCCTTTTGTTCTGTTGTTCACAGGAGACAGCAGCCGCAGAAGGGAACTATCCGAAGACTGGTATTCGCCTGTGTACGGAAGAAAGGAGCCATCCCCTACCTTTCGGGTGACGACCAGCGCGAGCTTGCCTTTCGAATTCACAACCATGTTGATTCCCGATTTAGAAGCTGCCGCCGACCGGGGCGTCCTCCGTCCTATGCAGGCAGTTCACCGGGGTGTCCCGGTCAAGGCCGTTCGGTATTCCGCCGCCAATACAGAACACCATCTGTTTTTCGCGGGCAAGCCGGGGAATTGGCAATTGGGAAAGTTTGCGAGCGACGCCAGATTTTTGTACTGCTCGACCGATTTCAAGCAGACCGTGAGCCAGTTCGTTATCTGTGAGGGCAGCTGCTTCGCATTCGAGGGTCGTCTTCTATTTGGCGCGAATTTACCGGTGAAACACGGCGAATGGAGCCGTGAGGAAGCGATGGCGCGACCTCGCAACCTTTCGCGGCTGCCACCCCGGCATGAGCCTGTTCCCAAAAGGGACGACCACGCGGAACCGGCGAGCCAGGTCAGCCAATACTTAACCCAAATATTGCCGGCCACGGCGGACTCCGTAGGAAACAGCGAAACTCTAGATACAAAGAAAGCCACAACTCCAGCCTAGAAACAGACCATGTGCGGAATCTGCGGCATTCTCAACCTGAGCAGGGACAGGCTTCCAGCCGAGGACTTGCAAGCCATGTCCAGCGTTCTCGGTCATCGCGGGCCTGACGATCAAGGAAAGCTTGTCTCCGGTCCGGTCGCGCTTGGTTTCCGAAGACTAAGCATTCTGGACTTGTCTCGCGGCCATCAGCCGATGTGCAACGAGGAGCGGAACGTTTGGATCGCGTTTAACGGCGAAATCTATAATCATGCAGAACTTCGTCCCGGCTTGCAGAAACGCGGCCACCGGTTCACTAGCAACAGTGACACCGAGACGATCGTCCACCTGTACGAAGAATATGGCGATGACTGCGTTCGGCACCTTCGCGGCATGTTCGCGTTTGCCATCTGGGACGCACGATACAACCGCCTCTTCTGCGCGCGAGACCGGTTGGGTATCAAGCCCTTCTATTTCGCGATGGTTGGCAACCGGTTCGCCTTTGCGTCGGAAATCAAGGCGCTCTTCGAATTGCGAGATTTCAACGCGCGTCTCAATCGAAGCGCGCTTCCCGAGTTCTTCACGTTTGGCTATCTCTCGGCCGAGGAGACTCTCTATAAGAATGTATACAAACTTCTGCCGGGGCACTGCCTTTGTCTCGAGCTCGACTCCGACAATGCCCGACCGCAAATCACCCAGTATTGGGACTTGAATAGCTCCGCGCCAGAACGCTCGCCGAGCGAGGCCGACTGCATCTCGCGGTTCCGCGACCTGTTTGCGGAGACGGTCCGCTCTCATCTGATGAGCGATGTACCGCTGGGAGTGTTCTTGAGCGGAGGGCTCGATTCGAGTTCCATCGCCGCGGTGATGGCTTCGTTGAAGAAAGAACCCATTCAAACCTTTTCGGTGGGCTACGAGGAAAGCCAGTACAGCGAATTGCCTTATGCACGTGCCGTCGCCAAACACATCGGAGCCGAAGCCCACGAGGTTATACTTGGCCCCGATGATTTCTTTGCGAGCCTGCCGCGGCTGATTTGGCACGAAGATGAGCCTCTCGTGTGGCCGTCGAGTGTCGCTCTGTTTTTTGTATCGCGGCTGGCAAGCGAAAAAGTGAAAGTCGTCCTGACGGGCGAAGGCGGGGATGAGCTCTTCGCCGGCTACTTGAAGTACCGTGTGGCGCTCTGGAACCTGCGCGGCGGGCCGCTATACCGAAAGTTTGTCCCGCGATTTCTCCAGCAGGTGGTGCGCAAGGCGTTGTCATCGGGGCTTGGCCCGGATTGGGCCCTGCGCAAGCTTCGCCATTCTTTCCTCTATCACCCGGACAGTTTTGAACAGATCTATTTCGACAACTTCTATGCGGCGTTTCCACAGCACCAGCAACCGCTGCTCTTCACACCCGCGCTTAACGATGAAGTCCGCGACGTCAATGCTTATGCGAACGCTATGCGCTACTTCCCGAGGAATGGATGGAATGGCAATTCCCTAAACCGTCTGTTGTACATGGACATCAAGACTTATCTCGTCGAACTCCTCATGAAACAAGATCAGATGAGCATGGCTGCGTCGATCGAAAGCCGTGTCCCTTTCCTGGATCACAAGGTGGTTGAGTTCGCAGCCAGCCTTCCCGCACGCTACAAGTTGCGCTTCTCTTCCGGCAAATACCTCCTTCGCAAAGCCATGGCGCGCGACCTACCACCGGAGGTTCTGCGACGCAACAAAAAGGGCTTCCCTACTCCCATCCGCCCGTGGTTAAGGAATCAGCTCTTTGAAAGGCTGAGTGCGGTTCTCACCGATGGTCGCATGGCAGAACGAAGGCTTATCGAGCCAGGCTACATCCAATATCTCCTGACCGCCCATCGTCAGGGAGATTCGGCCGCAACTGAGGGCTGTTGGCGACTTCTGAATTTTGAGCTGTGGTGCCGGATTTTTCTCGACCGAGACGCCAAGGTCGCAAATTCCGTTGCGGCTCACAAGCAACCGGCGCTTTCCAAATCGGATGTGGTCAGGCAATCGGAAACGCTGTTGCCTTCCTGAGAACGAACCAAAACATGAAGATCCTGCTGACATTGCGGCAACCTCTCTTCCCGGCTGACACCGGGGGAAAAGTGCGCTCGTTGAATATCTTTTCGCGGCTTGCGAAACGCGCGTCAATTCATGCGGTCTCTTTTGCTGACCCCCTTAGCGATGCCGCGTCGATTCAAGAAATGCAGAGATTGTTCGAAGGTTACACGCCGGTACCCTGGCGGGAAACGAAGAAGTACTCTTTCCAATTCTACGAGGAGCTTGTCACCAACCAATTCGGCGCCTGGCCGTACTTTCTCGCAAAGTGCCGGCGGCCTCATTTCCGATCCACCGTCGAAGCTCTGCTCCAAAGAGAACGTTTTGACGTGCTTTTTTGTGATTTCTTGCAAACCGCTGTTCCCCTGCTTCACTGCACCTTTAGGCCCAAGGTCGTTTTTGAGCACAACGTGGAATTCCAACTGAGAAAACGGAAATGGCAAGTGGAGAAACATCCCATTCGCAAGATGGTGTTTGGCACAGAATGGAGAAAAACACGACCACTTGAAGCTCGCGTAAGCCGCTGTTTTGACCATGTTCTCACCGTGTCCGAGGAAGACCAGCGGACGATTCAGCATGAATTTGGAATTGATCACGTCTCCACACTCCCCACCGGTGTGGATACCGATTACTTTCGTCCCCTCGGGAACCACTCAGAACCGGGAAGGCTTGCTTTCGTTGGATCTATGGATTGGGATCCCAACGAGGATGGAGTGGTCTGGTTCTTAGAGAGTATTTACCCTTTCATCCGCCAGGCCGTAGCAAACGCAAGCCTGGTTGTTGTTGGGCGAAATCCCTCCTCGCGACTGCTGGCGCTTGCCGGCAAATCACCGTCGGTAGAAATGACCGGATGGGTTCCCGATGTGCGCCCTTATCTTTCGCAAGCGGAGGTTGTCGTAGTTCCTTTGCGCAGTGGCGGTGGGACGCGCATCAAGATTCCGGAGGCAATGGCCATGGCAAAGGCGGTGGTCTCCACGCCGATCGGCGCGGAGGGATTGCCGTTTCAAGACAACAAACAGATTCGCATCGCCGAATACGCGAGGGATTTTGCCGATGCTGTCGTCGAGCTTCTGGAAAACGCGCGGCTCCGCAACGAAATGGCAAGAGCCGCACGCAGGGAAGTCACCGAGAACTACAGTTGGGAAGCAGTAGTGGCCAAAGTGGAAGATGTACTCAGGCTCGTGACATCGCCCGGCAAACCGGGGCGCGTCGGGGAGACGACTCGTGACGCTGCGCTGGTGATCCCATGACCGAGGCAGCGCTCTATCCTGCCGCCAACAGCGATTCCCTCCTGGAGTCACGGCCGGGTCTATCGGAAGCAGGAAGTCGCCGTACGAGTCTAAGTTTCTTCTTTGTCATGCTGTTTACTGTCGCTATTTATGCCCGGCCAGAAGACATTGTTCCGGCGCTCGGGCGATTTCACCTGACTTTTGTTTTGGGTCTATGCGCGGGATTTGCCTATCTCGGACCCTTTCTCTTAGACAACGCCTCGTTCGTGTGGACGAAGGAACTGCAAATCGTACTGCTGCTCACCGGCTGTTTTGTCGCAGGTATTCCGTTCGCCTATTGGAGAGGGGGAAGCTTTCAAGTCCTGACACAAGTGTGGCTCAAGACGCTCATTATTTTCTTTCTGCTCACGCAGACCCTCGTGACGCTCGAGCGAATCCACAAGATTCTTTGGGCCATTATCTTCAGCGAGCTTGTTGTTTGCGCCTACTCGGTCGTCCAATCGTCTCACGTTGTCTGGGTGGACCAACGTTTGTCGGGGGTTAGTCTGGGAATCTTGGGGTGGAATTTCCTCGGTATCGCGGCTGCCCTGACCATTCCTTATATCGCCGCGCTCTACATTAGCCAACCGGGTTTTCTCAAAACGGGCTTGCTCGTTTCTGCCGTTCTATTCCTGCTGTGGATGCTGGTGCTGACCGCATCGCGCAGTGGCGTGCTGAACGTGCTCTTCTCGATCGCCTTGACCTGGCTGGTCGTCCTGCGCGGTACCTTTCGCGGAAAATTCATCGGCATAGGCATTGTGCTCATTGCCATAGCGGCTATCAGCATGGCGCCTGGAGTTTTTTGGGAGAGGATGTCCACCGTGTGGTCCGGCTCCGGCAGCTCACAGAACCTGGCGGCCGCTTCTGCCATAGAGTCCGAGGAAGAGCGCTTGGGCGCCTTGCACCGGGCGATTCATTACACGCTCCAGCATCCTGTTTTTGGCCTGGGCCTCGGAAACTTTGAGATCGCCAGCGGCACCGAGCTGGGCCGGCCTGAGGATTGGCTCGGCGCTCACAACACATTTGCGCAGATCTCTTCGGAGGCTGGAGTTCCGGCTTTAATGCTATTCATCTCCCTTCTCTGGACGGCCATCCGCCGGATGAAAACGTTGAGTAAAACAATCGCTGACGGCCCCGAAGGTTTCGACCTCAAGCTCATGGCGCGCGCGACCTGGGTCAGTTTATTGTCGTTCGTTTTTGGCGCCTTTTTCGCCCATATCGGCTACGAATACTTCCTCTACTACCCCGTCGCAATTGCCGTCGGCCTGCAATACCTCAGCCGGACAACGCCGGCGCCTTCCGGCTCGATGGCCCATTCCTTGATTCCGGAACTGCAAGCCTCAGCGACGGATGGGAGCTCATGAACATGGGTATGCTCAACTTAGCGGTGACCTTTTGGATTTGCCTGGTTTTGGTTGCTTACAACTACGTGGGCTACCCGCTGGTTATTTTTCTTCTTTCGGTGCTATCCCAGGCCAAGTCCGATCTGCTGTTTCTGTTTCATCGAGGCGGACGACGCTGCACCCCGCCAGCCCAATACTTCCCGAAAGTCGCTGTTCTGATGTCCGTTCATAATGAGGAAGCCGTAATTCAAGCGAAGGTGAAGAATACTTTCGAAGCGGCCTATCCGCCGGATCGTCTGGCGTTTCTTATCGGACTTGATGCGCCTTCAGATTCTACCGCGGATCTCGTGGGTCAAATGGATTTTGACCGCCTTCGCGTGACGCACTTCAAGGACCGTCGAGGGAAGTTGGCGGTGTTGACCTCTCTCGCAGAGCAAACCTCGGCTGAGATCTTGGTGATTACAGACGCGAACACAAGACTCGAGCCCAACTGCATCGGCAATCTGGTTCGTCACTTTGCGGACCCGAAAGTCGGCGCCGTCAGTGGAGAGGAGAGTCGCATGCCCTCTCCGGGGTCCGACCCGGCCGCCGAGGCCCTCTATTGGCGTTACGAATCCGCGCTGAAATTGCTGGAAAATCGGCTGGACTGCACGCTTGCAGGCAACGGCAGTGTGTTGGCGGTCCGCCGCTCCCTTTTCCGGCCGCAAAAGCAATCCATTGTTGAAGACCTGCAGATTCCACTCGAGATTCGCCTGAGCGGCTACCGCGTCATTTATGACCCTGAAGCGGTCGCTTTTGAAGAAATTGCTCCGACGCTCTCCGCTCAGTTTGCTCGAAGAGTCCGGATAGGTGCCGGGGACTACCAGACGCTTTTTGCAAATCTACCGTGTCTGAACCCGCTAAGGGGGATGCTGGCGTTTTGTTTTTTTTCGCATAAGGTCCTTCGCTGGCTCGCACCGTTGCTGCTTCTTGTTGCATTTGGTTCGAGCGCGCTGCTTGCAGGACACCGCAATTTTGCGATCTTGCTTGCCGCCCAAGGCGCATTTTACTTGAGTGCCTGCCTCGGGTATTTGCTCAAGAAACGAGGAAAGCCTGCGCGTCTTTTCTCCTTGCCCTTGCACTTCTGTTCCATGAATCTAGCCATGTTGCTGGGATTGCTCCGCTATGTGACGGGACAACAGAGGCTCACCTGGAGTTCCACACCGCGTCAGGCATGGCACGAGGCGCCTAGCAGAGGCAAAGAGAGCGGGACCACGAGTTCTGTGACGGGCGTTCCCCGGCAAGCTGATAAGACTGATCCCCCAAGCGAGCAGGCTTTTCAAAGTACTTGAATAAAAGAATTTGACGCTCCTGGTAAGGCCGGGCCATGCCACGTAGCCCGACCCTCAAGTTGCCGCCGTTTGAAAAACAAGCGTTCGATGTGCGTTAACGGAAGACGAAGTAAACGTCAGCAATGAGACGTTTTGTAAATTATTACCATTTTTATCTAAGAGTTGTGACTTACGGTCTCCCTTTCCTATCCTTTGGGGCTGCCAGGTACCTCCTGCGCTCAGTGGGACACCCGGACACTGGGCTCGACCGGTACAGTTATTTCAATCTCTTGCTGTTCATGACCGTGATCTGGGCAATCGTTAGCGAATACTACCGGGTCACAAGCGTGCAGGAACTCTTTCGCGAACGCACCGGGATTCGCGCGGCCTTCTCCACCTGTGCCGCTGCTTATGCCGTGCTCCTTGGCGTGCTGTTTTTCTTCCATCTCCATCGGAACCTTTCCCGCATTTTCCTGGGCCTCAGCGGGATGGCCTTGCTTTTTGCAACTCTAACGATGCGCGCAGGATTCCGGATTCTCGTTCACAATCATTCCGGGCTCCGGAATCCCAGCCGCGTTTTTGTTGTTGGAGCAGACCAGTTCGCCCGCCGGGCGACACACCGATTAATTCGCGGCCCGCTGGCCTTTTGCCGGGTGATGGGTTACGTGAGCCTTTCCGGCCAGATCATTGCCGTCGATGATGCGCCGGTATATTCGCTTCAACAAATCACCGAAAGGATGAGCCGCAACGACGTCGATGAAATCATCATCGCGCTTCCGCCCAACCGATTCTCCGAAATACCGCAAATCATGAAAACCATGGAACGTTTTTGCCTGCCGGTGCGCGCGGTCCTTGACTTCGGCGACCATATGTTGATCCGCGAGAGACTCTTTCAGTTTGGACGTCTACAGATACTGGATTTAACGGCCACCCCGACAGAATCAGTTCGATATTCCCTGCTGAAGCGTGCCTTTGATCTTACTTTCTCGGCTCTCGCCCTCCTGCTTGCTTCGCCATTGATGGCGGTTATCGCAGTTCTCATCCGCCTTACTTCTCCCGGGCCAATCCTGTTCGTTCAGGATCGTGTCGGTCTGAACGGGAAGCTGTTTCGCATGTATAAGTTCCGGACCATGAGGGTGAGTGACTCTTCTGAGAGTGACTCGCGCTGGACGAGCCCGGGCGACCCTCGACGCACTCCGCTCGGAGTCTTCCTGCGCAGGACCAGCCTGGACGAATTGCCCCAGTTTTTCAATGTTTTGAAGGGTGATATGAGTGTTGTCGGGCCGAGGCCCGAGCGCCCGCGCTTTGTCGCAAAATTCCTCAACGAAGTGGCGAGGTACAACAGTCGTCATCGCCTGAAGGTGGGCATCACCGGTTGGGCCCAGGTCAACGGTTGGCGCGGCGACACCTCCATCCGGAAGCGCGTGGAGCACGATTTGTTCTACCTTCAAAACTGGAGCTTTGCTTTTGATGTGAGGATCATTTTCCTTACCATTTTTCCGAAATATCGCAACCGAAACGCCTACTAGGATTTGCGATCCTCCATTTACTTTCATTTCCTCGTTTATCGATTCTTGTTCTGGCCGAGAGTGCACGGTCTATATGAGGACAGCTAGCGTTTTGATTCTCTCTAATGTGCGACCCTTGCGTGCGTGGACGTTCGCTAACCGACTCCTGCGCGAAGTTCCTGGTGCTGAAATTTGCGGCATCGTGCAGCGGCCTATGCGCTCCATTCCTCGGCTCCAGCGAATGCTCGCGATGGCTCACCTACGAGGAGCCTACGCCACTCACGGCTGGTGGTCGCAAGCTCAGCTCCTGCTTCTGTCCATGATGGACAAAATAGTGGACTGGTTTTGCTGGTTCGTGCACGGGTGTCCCAGGCTTCTAAGCAGTTCCGGCTTCACCGCCGACAGGCTGACCCAGGAATGCGCAAAGGCAGGATGGCCATTTGCCGTCGTCGCAGAAGACTCGGAGTCGAGCGTCGCAACTTTGGCGTGTCCCGCAAAGGTCGATCTGGTTATTCTGCTCGGACAGTTTTCGTCAATCCCTGAATTTTCTGCCCGTGCATCGATCGGGTGCATTTGGGCCTCGGATCACAAGCCAAGCGCGGGTCAGGTAGAACCGGGCCGAGATGCCCTGATTTCTATCGAGCATCTGGCACAAGGCACACAAACCCCATTCAAGATTGCTTCTTTGATTCTTCCCTGGCAGCCGTTCGACGGTCCCTTGGGGTTTAGGTTGAAAGCTGATCTGATCGCAGATGATTTGCTGCTCGAGACAGCCGAAAACCTGTTGCGCGGCGATGCCGCAACCGCGTCAACGCTCGTATCGCAATGGGTGAATCGAGTTCTAACACCGTTGCTTTCACAGCTGGATGGCATGGGCCAGCGCGCTTGCCGGGACGGCCGCGGAGGAAACCGTTGTCGCCCTGCCTGGAAGCTCTGCCTCGACACGCTGCTGCTTCTCTCTCCGAGGATCCTGGTGAAGAATTGGCATCGCCGGATGTCCGCGCAATACCCACTGCTCGTCCTTGCCCATCACCTGGTAGCCGATCGCCCCCACAGAATGGGCGTATCGACGGAGACGCTTTGGCGGCAGGTTCTCTTTTTGAGGAAACATTACCGCATTGTCGGCCTTTCGGAAGGTGTCGGGCTCTTGCGCTCTGGTCAAATTTCAGCTCCAACGGTCGTGCTCACCTTTGACGACGGTTATGCGGACAATTTCCTGAATCTTCGGGCGGTGACGAATGAAATAGGAATTTCGCCTACCTTATTTGTTACGACGGATCCGGTTGAAGCTCACCGCGAATTTGCCCACGACCTAGCAACCGGCACCACTGGATTCTTTCCTTTGACCTGGGACCAAATCCAGTACTGGAACACGCGTGGAGCTGAGTTCGGCAGTCATACTCGTACGCATTTCGATTGCGGCTCCGTTCATTTGGAGAATTTGCAGTCGGAAATTCTTGGTTCCCGAAACGACCTGGAGGCTCGCCTAAAGAGAACGGTGGAGTTTTTCGCGTTCCCGTATGGAAAGCACAAGAATATGTCTTCTGAAGCGAAGCGCTTGGCGGCTTCCGCCTACACTCATTATGTCTCTTTCCTGGGAGGGGAGTCACTCGCCAAAGCAGGCCAATCGCAAACCCATTTGTTTCGAAAGAAATTCTATAGAAGTCAATGGGAACTCGAATTGGAATTGCAGTCGGTCTTCGACCTTGTCGACGACATAAAAGCGTGGTTCCACCGTCGGGCTTCCCATTCTTCAAAACCCCCAGACCGTCCCCTTGTCGCCTCACCGCGGCCCTCGTCCATTCATACGGTCGGGCCCCCTCCCGCGTCGACTGCAATCTATTCTCGCGCCAAAAATCCCTGTAATTGAAAGGTTCCGAAACGCATATTCGACGAAAAGCGGACAATGGGAGGCGAGCATATGCTTTCGACCAAGACAAGTGTGAAATCCGAGCTTCCGTTTGACACGCGTAAACCTGTAGCGCGCGCGAACGGCGCCTTACGCGGCCATGCTGGGGAGCCACTTCAGCTCTTCTCCACCTGCCCGCAATCTTTTGGCTTCGATAAGGAGTCGTATGCCCGCCAGGTCAGGAAGGTGGCCCGTTGGAGCGAGCGGTGCGGCTGCCAGGGAATTCTGGTTTACACCGACAACTCGCTCGTGGACCCTTGGCTGGTTTCGGAGATTATTGTCGAGAGCACAAAAGGGTTAAGTCCCTTGGTAGCGATCCAGCCGGTTTACATGCACCCTTACTCGGTGGCAAAGATGGTGGCTTCCTTTGGATTCCTCTACCATCGTCGGCTCTATTTGAACATGGTTGCCGGAGGCTTCAAAAATGATCTGGCAGCCTTGCACGACGCAACTCCTCACGACAAGCGTTATGCGCGCCTGATCGAATACACAACAATCATCAATCAACTCCTGTCTAGCTCAGCTCCCGTCACCTTTCATGGCGAGTTCTACGGCATCGACCAACTGCGGATGATGCCTTCCCTTCCCGGGGAGCTTCTTCCCGAGATCTTTGTTTCTGGATCGTCTGATGCTGGGATGGATGCGGCGAAAAAGCTCGGCGCGACCGCAGTGAAGTATCCGCGCCCGACAACCGAATGCGCCGCCGAACTCGCAAATGATGGACTCAAGTCAGGTATTCGCGTGGGAATCATCGCGCGAGAGACCGAAGAGGAAGCCTGGGAGATCGCCGAGCAGCGATTCCCGGAAGATCGCAAAGGTGAGCTGACTCACCAACTCGCAATGAGGGTATCCGATTCCCTATGGCACAAACAGCTCTGCGATACCGCCAATAAGACTCGCGCCATGCGCACCACGTACTGGCTCAGGCCCTTTGAGCAATACAAGACCTTTTGCCCTTACTTGGTGGGAGGCTACGAACCGGTTTCGAACGAACTCTCCCGGTACATCTCTTTGGGTTACCGGACCTTTATCTTAGACATTCCACCCGACGAAGAAGAACTGAAGCATGCGGCCGCAGTATTCGATCGAGCGGCTGAAAAAATCGGCCTTGCAGTTTGAACCTGTGACGGGCAGCGCTAGCCGTGATTTGCCCCACCGTGCTTCCAATGCATCTCCGCTTTGAGCCGAACGGCACTGATGACCAAACAAAACTCTTCTCGAAGCCTGATCAGAGGATTTCTCGAATCCGCTGAACGCTTTCCTGACCGAACCGCTCTCGTCGTTGACGGCGAGTCCCTGACTTATTCAAGCCTGCGCCGGCTCGCCGGCAGGATTGCATCCGCAATCGCAGAAAATGGGCACACCCGGTCTCCGCTTGTCGCCGTTTGGGCGCACCGGAGTCAAACAGCTTACGCGGGTATCCTTGGGTCCCTTGGAGCGGGCAAAGGCTACGTGCCTCTGAACCCGAAGTTCCCCCTGGAACGCACCTGCCGCATGCTTGCTCTTGCCGGGTGCACCGTGCTTATCGTTGGCAGGGAGTGCCTTGGCCAGTTATCGGGCTTGCTTGGGAGTGCGGACTTTCCGCTCACGCTCATCTTGCCGGAAGTATTCGATCTGGGAGAGTTCTTGCCGAGCCGTCCCAATCATCGCTTCATAACTGCCGGGCAATTACCAAGCGGCGAGAGTTTTTCTTCTGGTGAGGACTCCGCCTCTGCTTCGGCGTATCTTCTTTTTACCTCGGGAAGCACGGGGGTGCCCAAAGGCGTTCCGATCAATCAGGGGAATGTGCGGTCGTATGTGGACTACATCTGCCGCCGCTATGACGTGAATGAACATGACCGCTTCTCTCAGCAATTTGATCTCACCTTTGATCTAAGCGCCCATGACCTTTTTGTGTGTTGGGAACGCGGGGCCTGTCTGTACTGTGTCCCGGAGCATTCTCTGATGGCCCCCGCGAAGTTCATCCGCGATCACCAGGTGACGATGTGGTTTTCTGTGCCTTCGGTCGCCGGTTTGCTCGAGAAAATGCGGCTGCTCCCGCCCGGCTGTTTTCCTTCGCTGCGCTGCAGCCTGTTTTGTGGCGAACCTCTGCCGGCTGCTTACGCCGCGTCTTGGCAGGAGGCCGCTCCAAACTCGATTGTCGACAACCTCTACGGACCGACCGAAGCAACGATCGCCATCACACACTACCGGTGGAATTCGCAAAAATCGCCTGGCGAATGCTTGAATGGCATTGTTCCCATCGGCCAAATGTTTGAAGGGCAGCAATTTCGCATAACCGATTCGCGGGGAGAGAGCGTTCCAATCGGAGAAGTTGGCGAGCTTTGCCTTTCCGGATCACAAGTCGCCGCTGGCTACTGGAACGATCCTGCGAAAACCCGGCAGCAGTTTGTGCGTCTCCCTGGCGCTCGGGAACGAATATGGTATCGCACCGGCGATTTGGTACAGCGGGATGAGGCCGGCAACCTTTGCTACCTGGGGCGAGTCGATCACCAAATTAAGATCCGGGGCTACCGCGTGGAGTTACAGGAGATTGAGGCGGTGCTGCGGCATGCTTGCGGCACGGAGCAAGTCGTTTCGGTTCCCTGGCCGGTCAACAGCGGGACGGCCGAAGGAGTGGTTGCGTTTGTCTCCGGTGTTAAGGGATTCGACCAAGCGCGCGTTTTAGCAAACTGCGGTGATGTCTTGCCCGATTACATGGTTCCAAAGAGGATTTACCTGCTCGACGAATTGCCGTTGAATCCGAACCAGAAGATTGATCGCGGGGAGCTTCGAAAGCTGTTGCTTGAAGGAGCCCTCGCGTGAACGCCGTCGCGGAAAAAGAGCTCATCGACCTGGTGGTCGACTGGGTCAAACAGAACGGTCGCAACGGCTCAAACCACACGGAAATCTCCGAGAGTACGAACTTGTTGGAGAGCGGGCTCCTGGACTCGTTTGCTTTTGTCGACCTCGTTTTGTTCATCGAGAATTGCACTCGACAAAAGATCGATTTGACCGACGTGGCCCCGGAAGAGTTCACCGTGGTGAAGAGCCTGTGCCATCTGGCCTTCCAGAATGGCCACTAGGATCAACCGTGGCAGCTCTTTGAGGCAGTCGAGAAACCATACCGGCGTCTAACCTAACCTTGCGAAAATTTATGAACGACATGAGCGGTAGCGCGGCCGGCACTTTGGCATCGGGTGGATCCGTTTCATCGGCGACAAATACTCACAAGAATGGAACCATGCCTCCCGGGGCCAATGGCCCGCACCCGGCACACCGCTTGACGAAGAGGATTCGGCCGTTTGTCCCCGAAGACATTTCACAGGTCGCGGAACTGCACAAGAAAGTTTTTCCAAACAGCCCCTTTTCCGATGCGGAGCTCCGAAGCTACTTCCAACTGCTTTTCTTCGAGAATCCGTGGCACGACGCCGATCTTCCTTCACTGGTTTACCAGGAAAACCGTGGAAAGATCCTTGGGTTCTATGGCGTGTTGCCTCGGCCGATGCGTATGCAAGGGCGCCCGATCCAGGCGGCCGTCTCCAGCCAGTTCATGGTGGATCCCTCCGTCAGGAATCGTCTGGCAGCCGTTGAGCTCCAGAACGCTTTCTTCGCTGGCCCGCAGGATTTGTCTCTCACCGACGGAGCGAACGAAGCGAGTCGCAGAGTCTGGGAAGGATTGGGAGGTCTGACGGCCTTTCCTTATAGCGTCCACTGGACACGCCTCCTGAGGCCCACCCGGTATCTGCTCGAGCGCTGCAAAGAGCATAGGCTTTTCGCTCCGTTGCAACTGGCAATGCGACCGATGTCCGCTGCCGTCGACTTTCTGGCTGCTCACGAACGCCGAAGCCCGTTCTTCGAGACAGAGCAGCCTCGCGAGGAGGACTTCGCTTGGGAAACGCTCTTCGCGCATTTGCCAAGATTCACGGTCTCGAAGTCACTCTGTCCGGAATACGACGAGCGGTCCATGCACTGGCTCTTGGAACGGGCCGGCGAAAAGAGGTCTCACGGCAAATTGCGGAAGTCTTTAGTACGAAACGGCAACGGACAAATTGTCGGCTGGTATATGTATTACCTCAACCGAAAAGGCACCAGCCAGGTTTTGCAACTCGTGGCTACGAAAGACTCCCTGCGCCTCGTGCTGCGCCAGCTTTTCTTTCACGCGTGGAGGTTGGGATCGGCAGCGGTTTCCGGGCGCGTGGATCCCGAATTCGCCACCGATCTATCTCAGGAACACTGTCTGTTCGACTTTAATGGCCCTCGTTTGCTCGTGCACTCCAAGCGGGCGGATCTGCGCGAAGCCATCGAGCGGGGCGACGCGTTTCTTACCCGTTTGGAAGGCGAATGGTGGATGCGCTTCGAGGGGGGCTAACCCTCCCGGTTCGCTCGACCAAAGACCAGAACTTTGCACAGGTTTCGCGTTTGTGACGGCGGAGGGATTAAAGACAGGGTATTGCAAATCCCAATCCTCCGAATAAGAGCATTGCCCGAATGATCGTTCTCGGAATCAGCGGCTTCGAAAAATCCATTCCCTTTAAGAAGGCGCATTGGCCGAACCTCGATGACCGCGAATATCGCATCTCGCAGGGACACGACTCCGCCGCGGCGTTGTTCATTGACGGTGAATTAATTGCGGCCGCAGCCGAGGAGCGGTTCAGTCGACAAAAACATACCGGCGACTTCCCCGTCAACACCATCTCTTATTGCCTTGCCGAAGGAGGTGTCACACTTGGCGATGTCGACGAGATCGTGCACTCTTTCGATTTCGCGCCGCATCGCGCTGTCTACAGTTTCGACCCAGTCACGGCCGCGCTCTACCGGGATGTCTATTCACGTGAAGCTGTTCTCGCCCAGGTCACTCGCTATTTGGACGGCTACCCTAGAGACCGTGTTGGCTATGTTGACCACCATTTGGCTCACGCAGCAAGCGCCTATTTTTGCTCCGGGTGGGACGACTGCTTGGTTGTGGTCGTCGACGGCATGGGCGAAGTGCAAAGCGCCTCGGTTTATCATGCCCATGATGGCAAACTCGAAAAACTCCGGGAAGTCTCCGCTCGAGACTCCATCGGCATTCTTTATTCCGTTGTCACTTTGCATCTCGGATTCGACTTCAACGCCGATGAGTACAAAATCATGGGCCTTGCGCCTTACGGCAACCCAGCGCGCTTCCGGCCCTTTTTCGAGCAAACTGTCGAATTACGCGAGGACGGAACCATCCGTATTCCTCTGCTTCGCTTGAACCGGACGCGCGACGAATGCGAAAACTATCTTGCAACGCGGAGATACCTCGCCGAACATTTGGTCAAGCCGCGAAATCCGAACGAGCAAATAACCGACGAACATCGCGATGTCGCCGCGGCGCTCCAGGAGCGCCTTGACCGCGCCATGCAGCACTTTTGCAAACATTTTGGAAAAAGTACCGGACTCGGTCGTCTTGCTGTTGCCGGCGGTGTAGCTCTCAATTGCACAGCAAATGGAAAGCTGTTGCGGTCGGGAACGTTTGACGAAGTCTTTGTGCAGCCTGCCGCAGGGGACGACGGCTCCGCCCTGGGAGCAGCCGCCTTCCGAGCAGCACAAAGCGGCCGCATCCGTAACGTTCGCATTCCCGTGCCGTTTTACGGACCGGCCTACTCCCTTTCGCAAATCGAAGAAGCCCTTAAAGAGTTTCACGATCGCATTGAGGTCCGATCTTTTCAAAATCTGTTGGAGACGTGCACTCAGGCGGCACAGCTGATTGCGGATGGCCGTGTGGTTGGCTGGTATCGCGGCCGCATGGAATTCGGGCCGCGAGCCCTGGGCCATCGCAGCATCTTGGCCGATCCGGGACATGCGGAAATGCGCGATCGCATCAATGCGATGGTGAAGATGCGTGAAGCCTTCCGTCCGTTTGCGCCCGCTGTCACGTTGCGCGAAGTAAGTAAATGGTTTGACGTTTCAGCGGGCGCCGAATTCCCCTACATGATTACAACCGTAGATGTCCGTCGGGAGCATCGCAACCGCCTTCCAGCGGTTACTCATGTCGACGGCTCCGCGCGAGTTCAAACCGTCTCTGCTTCCGACAACCGGGAGTTCCATGCACTCTTAGAAGCCGTTGGAAAAACTACCGGGCGCGAAATGGTCTTGAACACCAGTTTCAACGTCAAAGGCCAGCCCATCGTCAACACCCCGCGGGAAGCCATCGAAACGTTCCTAAATACGGGCATCGAATTCTTGTTCCTGGAGGACACCCTGGTAGCCCGTCGCGATGGCGGGCACGCCACCGTTTTACGCGGATCTGCCGGGTGCACGGTAAGTGCTGGAGCCAGTAAATGAAGCCTCCTCGCAAGGAAGCCTCAAGCCCGCTCCAGCGCGGTTCCATGGACGATCCGAACTATCTCAGGACACACCGAGTTCTCTGAGCATTCATGCGCGTCTCGCTCATCTTAAGGGCGGTGGCAACGAGTTGGGTGGCCGTCGTCGCCAATGCCTCGGTCGGCATCTTTCTTACCCCCTATGTCTTGCATCGCTTGGGTGACGAGGCCTTTGGTGTCTGGGTTCTTATCGTCAACCTGGTCGGCTACTACGGCATCTTGGATGCCGGCGTCCGCTCCGCCATCCTTCGCTATGTCTCCCGCCACAAGGAACTCAACGAGCAGAAAAAGGTCAACGAGGTGCTCGCCTCCGCATTCTATTACTACCTCGGTGCCTGCATTTTGGTCATCCTGGCCACGCATCTCTCCGTCGATCCCCTGTCCCGCTTCTTCTCCATTCACAGCCAGGTGCTCGGCGAGTTCAAGTCCCTCTTCCTCCTCGCAGGCCTCGTTCAGGGCGTCAATCTTCCCTTGATGGTCTTCGCGAGCTCCCTGGAGGCAGCCGGTCGTTTCGACCAGGTCTATCTCACCACCGTCGTCTGTCTTGCGCTTCGCGTGGTCGGAATCATTTATGTTCTGCATGCGGGCGGAGGCTTGTTCGCCGTGGGCGCCACCACGATTCTTTCCCAATTGCTTGCCTACTGCGTCCAGGTGCCACTCGCTCTCCGCGCTCATCGTGGCTTCACTCTTCACCCGAAATGGGTTCGCGCCGCGGTTTTGCTGAACATGTTTCGCTACGGCTCCATCAGTGTGGGCGTGGGAATCGCCGAGAAAATGCGCACCTACGTTTATCCCATCCTGATTGCCTGGATTCTTTCCCCTGTAGCCATAACCGTTTTTGCGCTACCGATGAAGATTCTCTCCTTCCCGGGAGAGGGGATTGGCACCATGACGGAGATCATGAACCCCCTTTCGAGCGAGCTGGAAGCCCGCAACAACTTTGCTAAGCTGCGTGAACTCATTCAGATGAGCGTTCAAAGCGCCTTCCTGCTGCTTGCTCCATTTGCCGCTTTTCTCTTTGTCTTTGGCGGCGAATTACTCACGCTTTGGGTAGGCCCTCGGTACGCCATTGCCTACCGCCTCCTGGTTTTTCTCACTTTGGGTGTCGGCGTTGCCGCTACCCAGTGCTGCGTTCAATCCATGCTCTTTGGTATCGACCGGCATAAGCAGCTCCTGTGGTATCGGCTTGGGGAAGGAATTTCCATTACCGTGTTCGGGGCCGCGGCCTTGGAGGTCATGGGACTCCAAGGTTTGGCCATCGTCATGGCCGCAACCTTGCTCTTAACCAGCTTGGTTCTTGTTCCTCGCCACTTGTGCAAGATCCTGGACCTGCCGCTGCGGCGCTATTTGCTCCAGGGGTGTGTGAAGCCTTGCCTCTTGGTTCTTCCGGCAGCCGCCACTTTCGTCGCTTCGCGCTTCATCTTCCAGGTGGACAGTTGGCCGGACCTCCTCGCCGCTGCCTTGGCTGGGGGTTTCGTTTACGGTCTGACGCTCTTCTTCGTGTGGCGCAATCATTCCAAACCTGTATTTCGCGCCTTGCGAGTGGATGTCCTGCAAGTCCTTGGGCGAAAAATCTGGCTCGCCTCGGAATCCAATTAGAAGAAGCTGTCGAGCTGTCTCACAAAACGCTCTTGCGGGGTCGGAGCTTTAGCTCCGAAGTTTTGTGGCTCGACAAAATCGGCTTTAGCCACTGGAAGAGGCGCTTACGGCATGCGCTAACGCCTTTTGGATGCGCCGTTACGAAAAAGCCGGTAGGGGCGCCGCCAGCCAAGGCAAGTCTGCGCAGCCCGGTAAGACACACCGACTGGAGTGCATGCGATGACGGGAACCTGTGCCGCCACATGCCGCTTTCGGCAACGAAAACGGCGAGCCCACGCCCAGATCGGCCGTCAAATTAACGTCGTTGAATCTGGCCGAGATCGTAACTTGGTTCGGGCAAAGGACCATGCGAGTTTTCATTCCAAAGGTTGCGCGAGTGGATCCGGCTGGCACCGTTACGCTCGCCGGAATTCCCGCAACTGCGGGATTGCCGCTTTTGAGCGCAATGACTACTCCCGCGCGGGAAGCCGGTCCCGTCAGCGTGATGGTTCCTGTGGACGAGCCTCCGCCAGTCACGTTGGTTGGATTAAGCTCCAGTGACGCAAGCGCCGGGGGCACCACCGTTAGCGTGACCATCTGAGTCACTCCGCTAAAGGAAGCGGCAATCGAAACCGGTGTCGAAGAAGCAACGGCGTTTGTGACCAGGTTGAACGTACCTTTCCTTTTTCCTGCCGGAATAGTTACAAAGCCTGGCACGCTCGCAACACTGGGATTGCCGCTCGCGAACGAAACGATTGTTCCGCCGGCGGGAGCAGCTCCGCTCAGTGTCACCGTGCTCATCGTCGAGTTTCCGCCGGTCACATTCGACGAGCCCAGGCGAAGCGAGGTCAAGTAAACGGTCGTCAAGGAGGGGACGGTACCACTGCTAAGAAAAATGTCGCCGTTCCTGGTACTGACTAGCTGGGACCAGGCAGTATAAATGTTGCCGCCGGAATCCACGACCGCGGTGACGTTCTGGCCCACCGCACCGGCAATTTGCTGGCGAGCGGAAAAGGTTCTGGCCGAATCGGTGGACCTGGTGAACATCAGGCCACGCGGTGCGCTAGGACCGCCTCCTTGCGACCATAGGACCTCAATGTTCCCACTTGTGTCGGTTACGATTGCTGCAGATCCAGGGTAGGAGTAATCACCCCCTGCAAGGCGCTGCGTTACAAACGTAGCGCCGCCATCGCTCGACCGCGAGAAATTGAGAGTTGGATTCTGGTCTCCGGAATTCCAGAGGAGGTTGACACCACCCGATAAATCCAAGGCCAATTGGGGGGATGGCGTGGCATCGCTAACGCCACTCTGAAAGTTTTCGGCAGCAAACGTTGCGCCGCCGTCATGCGATCGGCTGAGAAAGGCATCGTTTACTCCGCCTTGGGAGGACATCCATAACACCTGGATATTCCCGGCGCCGTCAACGGCAAGCCCGCCGACGCCAAACGTCGGGCTGAGCGAACTGGTTACTTTGCCAGGGGCGGAGAAAGTCGCTCCTCCGTCCGTCGAACGACTAAACATGACGTCATTGGTGCCTTGCGGGGGAGCGCTCTCGGTCCAGACCACGTCGATGTTTCCATTCGGACCAAGCGCCAGAGATCCGGGCCCAGTTCCGGCAGGCGATGATGCGTTGACTCCAGCGGAAGAATTCGAGATGGTCAGGGGGGCGGAGAACGTCGTGCCGCCATCGACCGAGCGACTGAAGACAACCTGCGGGACGCCAATAGTATCGTCGGCGGCCCATACGAGGTCGATATCGTTCGATCCATCGATAGTCATAAGTACCGGCCACTGCACTGCGGGCGCGGTGATCGCAGTAGAGAAAGTCGCTCCTCCATCCGTCGAACGACGAAGGAAGATGCTTGGATTCCCAGAGTTGCTGTCAAACCAAGCCACATAAATCCTGGCGTTGAAATCCACCGCAATTTGGGGAAAGCGCGCGGCGCCACCGGGACTGCTCGAAAGGTTCATGGGAGAGGAAAACGTGACGCCGCCGTCGGAAGATTTACTGAAGAACACGGAAAAATTTCCCGGGCTGTCGTCTAACCAAACCATGTTGATGTTCCCTCTGTCATCCACGGCAATCTGTGGAAGCTGCGAGTTACCTGCACTATTCGACGCATTCACCGGTCGAGAGAAGACCACTTGGCCATCTGCCGCCATCGCGGCGACCACCAGAAATGCACCGACTGTTCCCACCCGCCAAGTCATTTGGCGCAACTCCGTCCTTCCCTGCATCATTGGTCACCCCTCAATTGGTCCTATTTTTTTATCCGCGCCGGGGAACAGTTCGTGTGGTTGGGCTTAATTCAGAGTTTGATGGCCCGGATGCGGGCTTTCCAGCGTCGCGTTCAGCCTTTCTCGAAAAGAGCTGCGAAGCCTCGAGCAGCTACACCGTGGGTGACAGTAAGGTCAGGGGGCAGGGCACACAATCAGGTGTTTTGCTGAACCTCGACGTGGGGGACGCCTGACGCACAAATCGCCAAAAAAACCGGGGCTCGGTGCTCTTTCGTAAGGAACTCTTCAATTCCTTATATCAACGGGACAGCGCCTGCGCCGTCCTAATCCAGGTAGTCTGGCTCGCCGGCGCTGACATACGGACGGGCTAAAGAACTTGCTATCCGGCGTCCGGCCCAAATACACGGCATTCAGATCTGTACTTCCGTTCTGAAAACGCTTCTGGGCACTGATTAGCGCTGCGAAAACAGAAAACCACACATTGCGTACCGCCCTACCCGCATTCGGGCAATCACCCGATTGAGAATGATCTGAAATTCCTGCTAAAAGCAGCGATGTTTGGTTCCCGAGGGGTAATTTATGCAAAGTCTCACAGGCCTCATGGCCGACCATCTGGCGCCGGCTAAGCGGGCCGCATTGCGAGCTCGACCGCGAATCGCAATTCTAATTCCTTGCCTTGATGAGGAACTCACCATTGGCGGCGTGATCGAGCAGTTTCGAAAAGAGCTGCCGCAAGCGAAGATCTACGTGTTCGACAACAACTCTACGGACCACACTGTGGAGCGAGCACGTGAGAAGGGGGCGGTGCTCCTTCGCGAGCGCAGGCAAGGCAAGGGTTGCGTTGTTCAGAGCATGTTTCGCGAAATCAACGCGGATATCTACGTTATGGTGGATGGAGACGGAACTTACCCGGCATCCAGCGTGCATGTGCTTCTAGAACCAGTGTTGAATCATGAAGCCGATATGGTGGTAGGTTCGCGCCTGAACCCCGATAGCAGGAGTCAGTTTCGCGCTACGAATCGGTTGGGAAACTACCTGTTTCTGTGGCTCACGAGGACGATTTTTCATACCCATATCGAAGACATGCTTTCCGGATATCGCGTATTCAACCGGAGCATCGTGAAGCAGCTTCCTCTTCTTTCGCGCGGCTTTGAAATAGAGACGGAGTTGACGATCAAGGCGTTGGAACGAGGCTACCGAGTCATCGAAATTCCCGTTGATCTGGGAAGTCGGCCAAAAGGCAGCCACTCCAAGATTCGACACGTGCACGACGGTCTGATCATTATGCGCATGATCTTCTCTTTGGCGCGCGACTATAAGCCGCTCACGGTCTTCGCGAGCGTCGGTCTGATTCTCATCCTCTCAGGGTTCGTCCCTGGGACCATCGTCATCTCAGCATTCCTCCGGACGGGTTTGGTACCGCGCCTGCCCTCTGCCGTTTTAGCCGTCGGCTTGGTGTTGTCCGGACTCGTTGTCGGAATGGTCGGCCTGCTCTTGCACACGGTAGCAAGACGCTTTCGGGACTTGGATTTGCAAGTCCAACAATTGGGTCGCGAGATCTCTGAAACTGCACGGGAATGACCTGGGATAACCTGCCGGGAAAACCTCGCGAGAGGAGTTTGACGTTTTTCGCTACGATGGCATTTCATTCTTCACGGCTGGCCACCGGAGCCCAAACAAGAATGGCTTTCACTGCCAAAGCGGACCTCGCTAATAAACTGGACAGAGTAAATGATCGTTACTCGCCGCCGACTTGCGATGACGCGCGAAGGGCACGATGCCTGGAAAAGTGGGCGCGCACCATGCTGTGGATCGGAGTTTTGATCCGGCTGTCCTTTACCTTTTTCGCGACAAACAATGGGGGAGACGCTCTTGCGCGGGCGGCAACCACCGCCGAATGGTTAAAGCATCCAAGTCTTGCTCTTGAGTTTGCAGGTCTCCACTGGCTGCCCATCCACTTCTGGATGATGGCTTCTCTCTCTCTCTTGGTGCGAAATGTGACGTGGGGATGTCGTCTTCTGAGCCTTCTCTGCGGCATCTTTTCCCTGTGGGCGTTTTGGCGGATCGCCCGTGATGCGTATGATGTGCCCGCCGCCCTGTTGTCCGTGACGCTGTTCGTGTTCTACAGCCTGCACATCGGATACAGCACAACTTCTTCTTCCGAGGTTCCCTACCTGGCATTTATTCTAGCCGGCCTTTTGTCCTTCCTCGCGTATCGGCGAGACCAGCGTTTGTTGACTCTCGCCCTAGCAGGCATTTTCTTGACCATCGGCGCCGGCATCCGTTACGAGGCATGGATATTCATTATCCTGATCGTTTCACTCCTTCTCTGGAATGCGGGGGATACGAAGTGGCTCAGTTGGAATCACTTTCGGAGCGCGCTGGTATTTGGTTTCACGGCTGGAATGTGGCCCGTATTTTGGATGGTCCATCAGTGGCGGGCACACGGCGATCTGCTCTTTGCGCTTCGTCACAATAGAGCTTCCATACCTGACCAGTTGGCGGTGAACCCGTCTCATGCGGGCCTCTACCAAGTGCTGCTACCGCCAGGCGTTATCTTGCTGACCCTCACGCCCCTCGCCGTTCTGGGTGGATTCTACGCCTTGCTGCTGGCTGTTCGAGAATCCAAAGCAAGGGAGCTTGCATTGATTGCGTGCGGGTTCATGCTCATGCACTTTCGCAGTTTCGCTACCGGAGGTATCTTGGCGGGAGCCCGCTACACACTTACGGACGGGATACTGTTGGCGCTGTTGGCGGGGTACGGTTTGTGGCGCCTGGCAAACAAACTTGGCATCTGCGGTTACAAAAGGCTGTTTTTCTTTACCACCGCAATTGCGGTTTTGAACTTGCTCGCGATTCTTTCATTCAGTTGCACAAACAACGAGTATGCAGATAAGTTCAGGTCGATTTCTCCCCTCTTGCAATATCCAAGACGCGTCGAGGGAGTCGAAAAATTCCTGTTCCCCCGTCTTCAGCCGACAGATGCCGCACTCATCGATAACTATAGTGAAGAATCGAATATTCTTGCGGCAGCGATCGGCCTGCCTTTGCTTCCGGGCGATCGGACATTTCCGATAAGCCGTTCCGGTCCAAGCCAAGTATGGCGCTACATTCAGGTTCGGCGACCTAAGTATGTCATACTTGCTGACGCTGGAGTCCTGAGGCCTTATCTCCCGTTGCCCGGAACCTGCCGGGGAACGGTAGAACTCCGTGGCCTTCAATTCAGCTGCCTGTTTCGCAATGAAATGTACTGCGTCTATTCCGTCTCTTATCCTCCGTTTTGGTCCTCTCCGGGTAGCTCTCTCTCCGTAAACCAAGCGAAAGCACCTTGAGGTATCAACCAGCCTCCCCTCTGACGAACCAGTGCATTCGGCACCCTTGCATGGTGCGCCGACAACCGGCTCACGAACTTAGCGTACCTTGATCAGAAAAACGTCGGTACACTCTTCTGGAACGTGCATCTTAGCCGGACATCCGTTGGGATGGGCCATGTTGCTGCTGAAGATCACGTACCTTCCATCCCTGCTGAGGGCTGCACGTGGCGTCGCCCAGTAGCTCTCCGCGCTCCGCGAGCGAGCGTGTGCCAAGCGATAAATCGCTTTACCGTCCACACGCGCGAGAATGATCTCGTCCTCATAGAGCTGCCAATTACTTTGCGAAGGCCCCTGAAAGTTCCTATTGCTATTGAATAACTCAGGACCGGACTTCCGGTCATCGAAGAAAGATATTGCAGCCCAGGGCTGTGATGCATCGCCCCGATAGCTCACATGCCAGGCCGGCTGGTTGTCCAACAGACAGACGGCGGACGACATATCATCGAGTCGCCTCACGTCAAGGCCCCATCCGCTCGGGCAGGGGTTGCTTTCCCCGGGGAGAGTAGATGGTCTTCCCACCTCGATAAAAACGGGTTTCCCATCCAAATCGTAACCTGTGTCGCAGTGATTCGTGCCATCCTGCAGACGCACGAGCTCGCTCCCGTTCCACAACCGGAGCCCTTGCTCCGAGTCGCTTCCATTCTCCGCGAATTGCATGAGAAGTAGATTATCTGCACTGAGTTGCAGCTTGTGTACACAGCCAGGCTGAGGCACGTCTGTCACCTCCCATTTTGTTGTACAGACGGTTGTATACGTCGAAGTCTTGGCGTGCTTGTTGAGCGACCATACAAAAACGTCCATCGTGTTGTCGGCGTTTTGCCCGACCAAGGCGATATGGTCTCCATCTTGCGATAGATCAGCCGCATCCGGCGATACGATCCCGCGATACTCCTTGAATGTGTGCACCGCCGCAGTCTGTACGGAGTTCCTGCGAACGATCCCCGTGTAGAGGGTCTTTCCATGGGTATAGTAGAAGGCGCTGCCGTCTGCCGCATCCCACAAAGGATGGCCATTGTTCATGGTTGGCATTTTGCCTGAAGGCACGACAACCCTCCCCTCGATACTCTTAATGCGCCAGGCGCCGTTATTGGAGCCAATCAACAGCATCGAATCTGAGGAATTCATTGGCGAGAACGTAGAATAGTAGTGGTTGAGGCTCGGGTGCGTCCCGTCACTGAGCGTTTCCTCGGAACCGCTGTCGGTCAATCGCTGTATCCGACACGCGAAGACCGGGTCTACGTAGCTCTGACCTACCGGTGGGGGGTTGAAGGTGGCCCAGTCGGGCGGAATGTGAATCTTTGCGTCGTCCGGCTGGCCGCACAGGGGCACTCGTATCTCGCCGTCCTTCCGCACGCTCAAGGTTTGGTGGGAGACAGAGCCTTGGATCTGCAGAGAAATGACCACGCATCCGCCGATCAAAAAGAAGGAAAGGACCGCAACGCGTGATCTAAAAGCGGTTCTGTTTTCCACTAACGTTCCTTGAAGCAGGACTAGCGATAGATCGTTCGGCAGTTTCCATCAAAACTGCTTCAAGAAGTTTCTTCAATCAGGTAAACACCTAAACTTGTTTGCGCAAAGTTTCCTTCGGCCCACATAACGCGACTCACTCCAATCATCTGTCCTTCCGAGAGGCGATTTCGTTGCAGCCAGGAAGGGGCACCGGGGGCGAGCAAGGGTGGCGCTCGCCCCTTAGAAACTTGTTTCTGGGATTGATCCTTCTTAGATATCTATTTCACTTTGATGATGAACACGTCGGTGCAGTTGGTAGCCGTCTGGAAGTTCGCCGGGCAGCCACTGTGCGCGTACGCCATGTTGCTCGTAAACGCAATGTAGGTCCCGTCCCGGCTGATCGCCGCGTGCGGCTGCGCGTTAAAGTCCTCATTGCTCCGCGAGTACGCCCGCGCCAATCGGTAAATCAGGGTAGGGTTGTTGTTCGCGTCAATCCGCGCTACCACGATCTCATCCTCGTACAACTGCCAGGTGCTCGCCGCCGCCGCCGTATAGTTCGACGTATTATCGAACCACTCCGGACTCGGCGTGCGGCCCCCGTCGAAAAACGACAACCCCACCCACGGCTGGTTCTGGTTCCCGCGGTACCCCACGTGCCAACTCGGTTGGTTGTCCAGCAAACACACCGCTGACGATGGATTGTAGATCTGCCGTACGTCCAACCCCCACCCGCTCGGACACGGATTGCTCTCCCCCGATAGCGTGGAGCTCCGCCCCACCTCGATGAATACCGCGTTCCCGTTCAGATCATACCCCGCATCCAAATGGTTCGTGCCATCCTGCAGGTGCGCGAGCGGCGTACCTCCCGTCCACAACCGGTTCCCCTGCTCCGGCCCCGTCCCGTCACTCGCAAACTGGATGATCACGTTGTTATCCGGCGTCTCGATCAGCTTGTGCAAACAGCCATTATTCGGCCCGTTCACCGACCCCGTGCAACTGGTCGTGTATACCGGCCCCTTGCTGTTCGTCACCAAGTTATATACGAACACATTCTCCGAACTCGACCCGCTGGTGTCCCCTCCCACGATCACCACGTGCGCCCCGTCTTGCGACACGTCGGTCTCATCCATCATGTTGATCGCCGCGTATTCGCTGAATTGATGCATCACCGCCGTCGTCACCGCCGCCCCGCTGATCGTCCCCTTCATCAGCGAGTTCCCGTTTGTGTAATAGAAAACCTTCGCGTTCGTCGCGTCCCACAGGTACCACCCGTCATTCCCTCCCGGCACATTCCCTATGGGCACCACCACATTCCCCGTCAGGTCGGTCACCAAACGCCGTCCCCAGCCATCCCCCAGCATTAGATAGCTGTCGTCGGCGTTGAACGGCGACACCGTCGCGTAGCCCATCCCCAGCGGCAGGTAAAACGATCCACTCCACACTTCACTCGACGCATCGGTGAGGCGCGTCACCGTGCACCCAAAGGTCACATCCACATAACTCTGCCCCTTCGCCGGCGGCACAAAGCTGCTCCAATCCGTCGGCACATGATTGGAACTATCTCCAGACTTGCCACACGTTGGGGCTCCGCTGCTGGTGGTTTGCGCCACCCCACTCCCGCTCAGCGAGATCGTCGCCGGGGAGTTGCCGGCATTGCTAGCCACCGAGACACTTCCGCTGACGCTCCCCGCTGCCGTTGGTGCAAACACCACATTCAAGGTGGCCGTCTGGCCCGGCGCCAGGGTGGTGTTGGCGCTGACTCCGCTTGCGCCGTAACCCGCGCCCGCGGTGTTTACCCCCGATATAGTCACATTCGAATTCCCGTTGTTGCTCAGCGTAACCGCCAACAAGCTGCTGTTCCCCGTAATTACGTTTCCAAAACTCAGGCTGGCAGGATTTGCGTTAAGCATGACGGTGCCGACGTTGACAGTCAGCGTCGCAAGGTTGCTCGTCGCGTTTCCTATAGAGTTGCTCACCACCACGTCGAACGTTGCCCCGCTGTCCGCAATCGCCGTTGCCGGGGTCGTGTAGCTCGAAGAAGTCGCGCCCGCGATGTTCGCTCCGTTCTTCTGCCACTGGTAACTTAGCGGTGCCGTGCCGCTCGCCACCACCGTGAATGTTGCCGTCTGTCCCGCCGTCACCGTCTGATTCACTGGCTGCGTCGTGATCGTCGCCGCCACCGATGCTGCCGTTACCGTCAAGGTTCCTGGTGTGCTCGTCACCGTCCCTGCGGAGTCGCCCACCACGACCGCGAATTTCACCCCGTTATCGGACATCGTTGTCGCTGGTGTCGTGTAGTTTGCCGACGTTGCTCCTGCGATGCTCGTTCCGTTCTTCTGCCACTGGTAACTCAACGGCGCCGTGCCTGCTGCGGCCACCGTGAAGGTCGCCGTCTGCCCCGCCGTCACCGCCTGATTCGTAGGCTGCGTCGTGATCGTCGGCAGCACCGGAGAGAGTGAATTTCCGTTGGTGCTCGCAACCCCCGCGCAACCGTTGACTAAGAGCACCGCCACAAAAGCGAGCAACGTGACGAGTACGCGGCCAGGCCATGAGTTCTGTGCCTCGTAAGACCATTTTCGCCCATTACGTGATCGCGGTTCGTTAGCGGTTCGCCCGGTTCTTACAAGGCCTTCCCGCCGATCTTTCGCCGGCGTGGCAACGAGGTCCGTTGAGCCCTCTACGCGGGACAGAAATAAAGCGGATAGAAATCTCTTCCATCTCACGAAACGAGCTCCCTTAGTGATGATCTGCAGTGCGGCGGATCGTGAGACTGCGGCGTCTAGGGGAGCTGCGATTCGCTGAATGGATAGTTTCTCGCAGCGTCTCGAGGGCTGGAATGCTCGCGGAGTTGTCGGTTACGCCGGAAGTATTTGTTTCTGTGATCCTGCCAGCTTACGGAGGATAGAAGTTCACCTGAGTAAGGGATGCCAGCAAAACCACGATTTTTTTGCCGGACCGTCTGTCAAGCGAATGTCCAGGGGCGTCCTACAGCGGTACTACTGGGAAGCGGCGAAGCAGAGGAGGGCTCCCAGGTGACGATTTTAAGATGGAGAAGCTCGTGAAACAGAGTCCTGACTTCCTTCAGCCTGTGCCCACCAGGAAGCAGTCGGTCTCCTTTTGAATTGTCGCCGAGCTCCAAGCCTCTTTTACTGCACTTTGATGATGAACACGTCGGTGCAGTTGGTAGCCGTCTGGAAGTTCGCCGGGCAGCCACTGTGCGCGTACGCCATGTTGCTCGTAAACGCAATGTAGGTCCCGTCCCGGCTGATCGCCGCGTGCGGCTGCGCGTTAAAGTCCTCATTGCTCCGCGAGTACGCCCGCGCCAATCGGTAAATCAGGGTAGGGTTGTTGTTCGCGTCAATCCGCGCTACCACGATCTCATCCTCGTACAACTGCCAGGTGCTCGCCGCCGCCGCCGTATAGTTCGACGTATTATCGAACCACTCCGGACTCGGCGTGCGGCCCCCGTCGAAAAACGACAACCCCACCCACGGCTGGTTCTGGTTCCCGCGGTACCCCACGTGCCAACTCGGTTGGTTGTCCAGCAAACACACCGCTGACGATGGATTGTAGATCTGCCGTACGTCCAACCCCCACCCGCTCGGACACGGATTGCTCTCCCCCGATAGCGTGGAGCTCCGCCCCACCTCGATGAATACCGCGTTCCCGTTCAGATCATACCCCGCATCCAAATGGTTCGTGCCATCCTGCAGGTGCGCGAGCGGCGTACCTCCCGTCCACAACCGGTTCCCCTGCTCCGGCCCCGTCCCGTCACTCGCAAACTGGATGATCACGTTGTTATCCGGCGTCTCGATCAGCTTGTGCAAACAGCCATTATTCGGCCCGTTCACCGACCCCGTGCAACTGGTCGTGTATACCGGCCCCTTGCTGTTCGTCACCAAGTTATATACGAACACATTCTCCGAACTCGACCCGCTGGTGTCCCCTCCCACGATCACCACGTGCGCCCCGTCTTGCGACACGTCGGTCTCATCCATCATGTTGATCGCCGCGTATTCGCTGAATTGATGCATCACCGCCGTCGTCACCGCCGCCCCGCTGATCGTCCCCTTCATCAGCGAGTTCCCGTTTGTGTAATAGAAAACCTTCGCGTTCGTCGCGTCCCACAGGTACCACCCGTCATTCCCTCCCGGCACATTCCCTATGGGCACCACCACATTCCCCGTCAGGTCGGTCACCAAACGCCGTCCCCAGCCATCCCCCAGCATTAGATAGCTGTCGTCGGCGTTGAACGGCGACACCGTCGCGTAGCCCATCCCCAGCGGCAGGTAAAACGATCCACTCCACACTTCACTCGACGCATCGGTGAGGCGCGTCACCGTGCACCCAAAGGTCACATCCACATAACTCTGCCCCTTCGCCGGCGGCACAAAGCTGCTCCAATCCGTCGGCACATGATTGGAACTATCTCCAGACTTGCCACACGTTGGGGCTCCGCTGCTGGTGGTTTGCGCCACCCCACTCCCGCTCAGCGAGATCGTCGCCGGGGAGTTGCCGGCATTGCTAGCCACCGAGACACTTCCGCTGACGCTCCCCGCTGCCGTTGGTGCAAACACCACATTCAAGGTGGCCGTCTGGCCCGGCGCCAGGGTGGTGTTGGCGCTGACTCCGCTTGCGCCGTAACCCGCGCCCGCGGTGTTTACCCCCGATATAGTCACATTCGAATTCCCGTTGTTGCTCAGCGTAACCGCCAACAAGCTGCTGTTCCCAACGCTCACATTTCCAAAACTGACACTGGTTGGGCTTGGCGACAGGATCCTTGACCCTGCTGACTGTATGTTGGCGGTTGTATAGGCGGCACAACCGGACAAACTAACACACGTCAGGGTGCTTGCAAGGGACAGCATCAGTAAGGCTAAAGGCCGAGGATACAAATACTTGCGGCCTGACCGGGGATATGGAAAACCGGTCTTTCTCGGTTTCATTCATCTTCCCAATGTTTGCGGCAGCCCTGAGGGCTGCTCTAGCTGATTGCTACCTTTTTACCCAACTCCCGCTCAGGTTACGGTAGGAGCAAAAACCGTCTGGAACCACTGCCGTGAAGTTCAGTTTTGGGTCAGGTACAGGCCTTGTCCCGCTTGTAGGCCCATGACTTACAGTAGTTTGCCCTAGCCTGGGCCCGCGGGAACGCTTTCGGGGATCCGAAATGTTGGGATAACAGACTTTGCGTGGCCCAGATCGGCGCTCTCCGGAACAGGAGGGGCCAGTGCCCCTGAAAGTAGGCGGGCCTTTGGGCTCGCCATCGCCTGTTGGAGCCAGCCGCACCTCGATCACAAAGAGATCACTCGCCCGGCCAAGGGGCGTTCACGGGGTCGTTCGAGATTCAAGCCTGTCAAATAAGGCATGAAGGGTCCCTGAGCGATACAGCATCGCTCCAAGGGCCGTCCCGAGAGTGTTCGTCAAAATATCAGTCGTGCCGGAGTCCCGCATCGGGATATACCACTGTAGGACCTCGATCGTTAGGCTAAAGACGGCGCCAAGAACAATAGTTGCGAGCACCGTTCTTCTGCTCGCTCGCCCCCAAGAGAAGTACATACAAAAGAAGAACCCAAAAGGCACGAATCCGGAGACGTTGATGAAAACGTCCCGAAGATAGGGCCTGCTGAAAGAGAATTCTGTCCATGGAGCTTTCAGAAACGGCTTGAATGGGATGCGGAAGCTCTCCGGAATCACGAGATCAGACCCGGACGTGATCTGATTATGCACGATATTCCCTGGCCGCTCTCGAAAGACATACAATCCCGCCGGCTGGTCATTCTTGAGGACTTCCGGCCGCCCGTGAAGCCAAGCCTGATAATGTTCCGACACCTCGCCTGGCGTAAGTTCCCCACCGAACAGGGCCATGCCCAAAAACTCTCCACGCCAAGAGTCGTATACGTCCGGAGCGCTGCCGACAATGAGCTGGCCAGAAAGATCCTTCGCCGTGACCCTAAACGTGGAAGATTTCTTGGTGGGAACTCCGTCCACGTAAACGGTCGTACCATGGGCGCCGGAGCTGATGGCAATGAAGCTTCGCCGACGGGCTTGAAAGGCATGCAAGACCCACAAAGCCGCCAACGTGGAGTGACGGCTGCTGGCAAACGGCTCCTCCAGAACCACCAAGGCATCGCCGGCTTGGCGAAGGCGGAATTGGTCCGGATTTGCACTGGAGGAGACTGCCAGGAGAGCCGTCGAATATTTTTCCTGAGAGGGTTCAAGCCATATCTCCAGACTGACGCCGGCGGACGTGCCGGAATCGGGAAGTTCGAGTTTTTTTGAACTCAAAACGATTCCCGCTCCGCCAAAGCGCAGGCCATCCTCATTTCCTAGCCAGGTCACACGATTCTTAGGGTGCAGAAGGAACGGCCAAAATGCGGCCACGAGCATGACGCCAAAAATAAGGAGACACAGGAACGCAAGGGTTTTTTTCTCCCCCACTGTTCGGGATCCCGAGAGGCTCATTGGTCAGAAACAACTCATGGTCTTGGCGGAGAGATGCAAATGGTAGCGAACCAGGTTGCGGGCATTCAAGGCATCAAGCCCCTGACACTCATGAATGACCCTCGGCCGAGCACGACACGCCCGAAGGCCCAGCGGTGCCACCAGAATCGCCGTTCGCAGCGTCCCAGGCCTTGCGCGTCAACTGCTGGATAGCCTCCAGTTTTTTCTTCGCCAGCAATTTATTCACTGCAGGCAGTTCCTTTGCGACCAGACTGTCGAATTCGGTTTCCACGTCCCCCAATTCTTTCTTGAGCGAGTCAATGCGCGCGACCTGGTAGTCGGCAGGACGTCCTTCGTAAAACACGAAATTGCCGTAAAGTGCGGTCGTCTTTTCGCGAATGCGCTCTTCGCCGGTAACGGCACCGCCTTCTTTGGTGGCCACAATCTTCTTGCGCAGCTCATCGACCTTTTGAGAGAGACCCTCGAGCTGCTTCGCGAATGCCGCATCGTTTTTCACTCTGGCACTGCGATCGGCCAAAGCATCACGGACGCCGTTGATGCGGTCGACGGCAAAGCTCATGTCGCCAAGCAAACGGTAAACGCGCATTGCCGCGTCGAGCTCCGCCTGGCGATCTTCGAGGTTGAATTTCGCGCGAGGATCGAGCGTGACAACGAGCTGCGTCCGATACGTCTCCGTGCCTCTGGTCATCTTCACCGTGTAGGTGCCCGGCATAACTCGCGGACCTTGCGCCGCTTCAAACGCGGCAGTGGCTGCGGGCGCAACACGCGGGGCCTTGAGCCGCATGGGCCATCCCACCCGGCTGATGCCGCGACGGCTGTTCGGCGGAAGAGTGTCTACGAGCTTGCCTTGCGCGTCGAAGATCTCCAGTTTCATTTTTCCAAAAATGTGACGCTTTTTCTGATAGTAGGTAATTACGGCGGCATCCGGTGGATTCGGCCCCGTGAAGACCGCGCTTCCGTCCGCCCAGCCGCCGTTGGTCTCGAGTCTTTGCTGGGCAGGCTTGGCCGAAAGGAATGCCGCCTCTTGCCCCATCACCTCCGGAGTCAGCTTGCGAAGCGGTGTGATGTCGTCCACGATCCAAATGCCGCGTCCATGAGTCGCCAGCACGAGGTCCGATTCGCGCGGATGCACCACGATGTCGCGGACGGCTACGGATGGAAACTCATGGCCCTTGTACTGCGCCCAGTGCTTTCCGCTATCCAAGGAAATCCACAGGCCAAATTCTGTGCCGAGATAGAGGAGATTCCCGGCAACGGGATCCTCTTTGATCACGTGCGCATAGCCGCGAACGCCGCTATCGGCTGCGACCATGGACGTCCAGGTCTTGCCGTAATCGGTTGTTTTGTAGACGTGCGGCTCCATGTCCCCAAAGGTATGGCGGTCGAAGGCGGCATAAGCGGTGGCCGCATCATAGAGCCCCGCCTCGACCCAGGAAACCCAGGAGAATTTCGGCAAGCTCGGCACATTCGCAGCGACATTCGACCAGGATTTCCCGCCATCCCGGGTAAGCTGAAGATTGCCGTCATCGGTGCCCACCCAGACGGTTTGTCCGTCGCGCGGCGATTCGCTGATCGAATAGATGGTCGTATGCATCTCGGCGTAGGAATTGTCCACGGTGACGCCGCCCGATTCTTCCTGCTTCTGCTTCTCGGGATCGTTGGTGGTCAGGTCGGGCGAAATGCGGTCCCAGGTTTGGCCGTGGTCGCGCGAGCGGAACAAAAACTGGGCTCCGATATAAATCGTTCCCTTTTCGTTGGGGCTTAAGTGGATTGGCGCGTTCCAGTTGAACCGCAGCTTCCCTTCCCCGTAGTTAGGCTCGGGCCTGATGGGCCGGCCTTCGAGCGTGTTGAGGTTCACGCGGGCGACGTAACCGCCTTGCGATTCTATATAGACGTAGTTGGGATCGGTAGGATCGCCAAAGGCCCAGAAGCCATCTCCGCCACCGAGGTTTTCCCAGCGGCTGTTGGAAATTCCGCCCGGGTATTGCGAATCGCCCTTCCAGACGCTGTTATCCTGCAGCCCGCCGAAGACATGATAGGGATCGGCGTTGTCCACGCTCACGTGATAGAACTGCGAAATCGGGAGGTTATTGCCCTTCCACCAAGTATTGCCTCCATCGTAAGAGAACCACAGCCCGCCATCGTCACCGGCGATGAGATGATCCGTGTTGTCGGGATTCACCCACACGACGTGAAAATCCCCATGGGCGGCGTTGCCAACGCCGCTAAAGCTCTTCCCGCCGTCCTCGCTCATAATCAAGGTTAGATCGGGTTTGTAAATTTTATTCTCGTTTTTCGGGTCGACGATTAGATTCGCAAAGTAGAAAGGGCGCCACACCATCCAGTTGCTGCGGTCGCCTTCGTGCCAGGTTTTTCCACCGTCATCGGAACGGAACAGCGCACTTCGTGTCGTTTCGATCATGGCGTAGACCACGTCTGGTTTTGAAGGAGCAATGGCGACAGCGATGCGTCCCCAGGGTTTTGCCGGGAGTCCTTTGCCGCTCTGTTCATCGAGTTCCTGCCAGGTTCGACCGCCATCGGTCGTTTTGAAGAAACCGCTGCCGCTTGGCGATGTTGGGCTTTCGCCTCCGGACCGGAAAGTCCAGCCTTTCCGGCGAAAATCCCACATGCCCGCGAAGAGAACCTTCGGGTCCCCGGAATTCATCGAGATCATCGAGCAACCCGTCGACGGATTCGGACCTTTCAGGATTTTGTTCCAGGTTTTGCCGCCGTCGGTGGTTTTGTAGACGCCGCGATCTTCGCTGTCGCTCCAGAGCTTGCCCGGCACGCACACGTAAACTGTATCGCTGTCTTTCGGGTCGACCAGAATCCTGGAAATGCGCTCGGCATTGGGCAATCCCATGTTGTGCCAACTGTCACCGCCGTCGGTTGATTTGTAGATGCCGTCGCCTACCGAAACGCTGTTGCGCGTCCAGGCTTCGCCGGTGCCTACCCAAATCGTCTTGGGCGATTGCGGGTCAACGGTGATAGCACCAATGGATTCGACCGGTTCCTTGTCGAATACAGGCTTGAACGTCGTGCCGCCATTGGTGGATTTCCAGACGCCGCCGCTGGCCGCTCCGACATACACCGTCAGCCGGCCATTCTCTTTGACCGCAGCGATTGCCGCCACGCGCCCGCTCATCGCGGCCGAGCCAATGTTCCGCGCGCCCAGGCCGGAAATGGTATCTGAATCGACTTTAGCTTCCTGCGCCAGCGCGCGATCCGCGAAAAGCGGCGCACCGGCAACCAACACCATCACAGCAACAAGACAGCGAATTGACTTGTTCATGTCGTTATCCTCGGCGATCTGGTAACGGAACGGCATCCTCTTATTAAGACAAATCGTGGGAAATTCTCGGTGCAGCAGATTATTTTCCAGCCGCGGGTTTCTTTGCTTCCGGTTTCGTCGCAGGCATGGTGAAAAGCGAGTCGTCCAGGTCCACGTTCTGTTCGATCTTTTCGACGGAAAACTGCTGGCGCGAGGAACTTCCCTTTTGCGCCTGTTCCACCGCAAACGGGTAATAGATTCCATTCACCTGCTCGTAGTCTCCGTAATAAAGCTCTGATTCCTGGAGGGCGCCGCGGATGGTGGTCTGAATCTCCACTTTCAGCTCGAGATAGGAATCCGTATCCAGATAGTAGTAGCGAATGTCCCCATTTTTCATGCTGAGTTTGATCTTGTAACAATCGGTTCCTTCCATGGAATCGTGGCCGAGCAACTCTGCCACGTGCCCTTTTTCTTTGTAGTCCACCAGCGGGCCATCCATGTCCCCATCCACGATCAAGCTTTTCATGTCATCTTGCGACATGAGGTCCGGATCTTTGCGTCCGCTGAAGGGCGAAATCTGCCAGCCGGTCTTCCCGTCGTATGCCTGGATTTGCGCCATGCTCTGGACGATGAACTCTTCTCGCACCTTGCCAGGGCGCTTGTTTTCTTGCCGAAACTCCGCGCGAAACGAGCCGTCGCTGAACTTCACGGTGGTGCGCAAAGTGCGAATGGCTTTCAGCTTTTCCAGTCCTCCGCGGGCTTGGATATTCTGTACAATGATTTCATCCACGGTCTCGGCACGCGCGCCAGCCCCGATCAGCGCAAATGCGGCAAGCCCGGGCAGGAGAACCCGGCAAGCTTCGACGAATTTCGCCCCAACAGCCGCGCGGATGTCTGTTTTCATGCGTTCCTCCAAGAAGGTCGCTGCTCACCCAGCATTAAAATGGAAAGACTCGGACTACACCCTTGTTAATAAGGACGCAACCAGAACCACTTAGTTAGCAGACTTTCCCTCCGGTGCCAAGAGAATTCACCACGGCGGGCCTCAAGCGGTGGCATGGCAGTGATGGCTACAACATGCTTTGTCTAGAATTCCAGATGCAGTCGCAGCGAAGGCACGAGCACTGGCCCGCGATCCTGGTTATAGCCCGGATTGTTGATGTGCTGGAGGCCAGGAGCGATATAGATTCCACGCCACACGTGGGCAGTATAGTAGGTTTCCACGATGTTTTCGCGGCCATAGCGAAGCGCACCGTCACCGAGCAGGAAACCCAGCCCGCCATCGGCGAGATAAACCTGATGGTCCTTGCAAATTCCATTGGTGACCACCGCCGCGCCCGCACAGTCGAACCGGCGATGCCATAATGCGCCGTTAGCGCCCAAGCCTCCGGCGAAACTCTGGTCGACTTCCGAATAAGCAAAGGACTCGGTTTTGCCGTTATCCCATCCGAAACGGGCGAAAGCGGTAAGGTTTCGCGCGAGATTCTGCTCCAGGTTGATGCCGAAACCGTACTTGCGCGTGATATGCCACGGGTGATTCGTTATGTCCGGTCTGGGAACAAGGCCTTGCGCGAATTGCGCAATGGCCTCGCGGTAAATGCCCATGTTGGCGTAATTCGTGAAAGCCAGTAAGCGGACGACGCCGGGCTTGTTGGGGATCAGACCGTGGCGCAATTCATATTCGAAGCTCTCCGCATGGGCCTGCCAGGGCTTCCACACCAGGTCGATTCCATTGGCTACCTTCGGCATCAAGGCCTCGGCGAAACGCAACCCCCAATTACGATCTTCGTAGTCGGCAGTGACTCCGACCGTGTAGCCGCGCGTATCGGCGGCGTAATCGTAGGCACCGTTGTTGTCGACGGTCCAATTCGTAAACTGAAAATGGGTATCTGAACCCACGGAATTCTGGTCGAAGAAATCCACCATGCTGAATTTTCCAAAGCGGATTTCCAGGCGCCGACGGGGAAGCTCCTTGAATAGGGATAACGCATTGCGGTCGTTTAGGACCTTGTCCGTGCTCAAGGCGAACACTTTGTGGACGATTCCCCTGGCAAGATAGGGGGCCTTGCTGAGCAAGGGGTTGCGCACAATATCCAGATCGGTATTGCCCGCGAGACCTAGCCCCAGTTTACGAGTTAGCGCAATCCTTTCCGCGTAAGTCTTTTTAGTGCAGGCACTTACTCGCACGCATTGCTATGCCCTAAATATCTGCTTCTAATATCGCATGTTTCCCCAATAAGATTGACTTTTTTCGCTTGACTTTCGCCACTACTATGCCCTAAATATAAAGGACCCTTAACCTGACGCCACATGCAAAGACTCGAAGCCAAGTCCATCCATGGCCGCACCTATTATTACCTCTCTCAGTGGGGGTGGAAAAACGGCAAGTGCCGTCGCCTTTCCCAAAAATACCTCGGGAAACTC
>Ga0209378_1000023_pt1 | contig 99477 bp, 83 predicted proteins | sample GraSoiAngelo_156_FD_186170 | JGI IMG/M metagenome (GOLD analysis project Ga0209378, IMG submission 186170) | Grasslands soil microbial communities from the Angelo Coastal Reserve, California, USA - 14_1009_13_40cm (SPAdes) (version 2) | ecosystem: Environmental > Terrestrial > Soil > Grasslands ...
CCTGGATACGATTCCGGCTGAGCGTAATCGCGTCGCGGATTCGCAGTCCACTATACAATTCACCCAATAGAATCAACAAGTTCCCCCACGGGAACCAAAAGTTGCTGTGCCGCGCTCTGCGTGAAGCGGCTTGCTGTAAACCGCTCGATTGTAGACTCCGCTACAACGGCACTACCTGACGACCTATGTAGCACGCCGGTAGCAGGAACCTTCCGCAGGGACGGCTGGTACACGCTGTTGATGGCGGTGACGCGGAAGGGTACGCGGATCGCACTCGACAACGAAGTGGTGCCGTTCGTGACTGAGAAAGGCGAGAGCACATTCACGCTGACCGAAGAGGCCATCAAGATAGGTGACTTGAAGTTCGAATGGCAGCGCGGACGATAGCACAATGCGAAGTTGCATGAGTTCCTGGGCCACTGGATATACCAGGACCAGACGCTCACCGATCTAATTTAGCGAAACCGGCACTGTGCGGCGGCTTAGGAGACCATCGCTGCGGTTCATGAGCTGCCCTGCTTCTCCCTTACTACGTGATGGGTGATTACCAAACTAGGCTATCGTTTCGATGAAGCGCTGCGATGTGCAGTGCGTCCCCTCTTCTCGTTCTCGGAGGCCATCGTGAGTCCAGGAGTCGAGGACAGTCCTGGATGTGACGTGCGCCTGCTAAAAAGCGGGGCACGAACCACCGAAGGATCCAGTGGTTGACGCATTGGGCTTATGTAGCTGAATGTTTCCGCCTCCGCCGCTACCCGGCGCGCATGGAGTGTACGAGCCCAAGTAGTGGGGAAAGCATTGATTGGTCGTGTCATAGAGATAGTCGCCGCAGTTGTTACCAGCTGAGTCGCAGTGCTTCAATCGGATATCGAAGGTGTCGTTAACCCCGGGTTCGCCGAAGTCTCTGACCTGAACGTGATAGAAGACGTCACCGTACAGGTTGGTCCTGGCCGTACCACAAATGTCGCGGATACCGATCGGCTGGCCGGTCTTTGGATCTGTGCCATCGCCACCGGCGTCCATGTATGCGGTGACGCCGGTCCCATGGACGTTAAGGCCCGTGCCATGGTCGTGGTACTCCAGGTGACCCCAGGTTGGCGAACCGAACTTGCATCCGCCACCGACGCCGAAGGTCGCCTTATTACCCCAGTATACGATCCACCCGCCACCAGTCAGGAAGTCGCACCCGCTGGAGGTTATGCAGGCCTTCACGCCAGGTGCGATCCCGACCACCAGGACGGCCGCCCCCAGCACGAGTCCGGCCACCACGAATGCGGATACGAGCCTACGTTTTGTTCTCGATTCTATGCTCATTAGTTTCTTCTCCTTTCTCATCTAAGTCATTTCTTGTACGGCTAAGAGATACCCGCTGTCGCAGACGCGATCACCACATTGGCAATGCCATTCACGATGACGTGAAGAGCATTCACCACCGTGGCGCCATTGGATGAAACTGTCTGCTCGTTGATAATCAACTGGCCGCCGGGAATCGCGATTGTCTGATTGGGGTCACCACTTACGAAGACGGGCGTCCCGTTAATCGCAAGGTTGTCGATATACGAAGCGCCGCTGCCGGCAGCACCGAGCATCTGCGACGCCTCTGCCATAACGAAGTCGGCGGAGACGCCGACGCCGCCAACATTCAGATTCAAACCGGCGAGCGACGCCGCGGAATCAACCTCATCGGGGTAGCCGATTGTTGTGGCAGAAAGGACTTCCCCTCCTAACAACGACGGGACACTCCCCGCCAGTTGAGAGGTGTCACGGGCATCAGTGGTACCAGCCAGACTTCCAGTATCGGCGAGTACGGTTGTTGTGGCCGTTCCGAGAAATCCGAGAACGGTTGCTTGCACCGCGCTTGCATTCCCAACGACCGCTGGCGACGTGTTAGTCGTGGGCGTTGGCAAGAGCCCGCCTAGCTGAGCTAGGCTGACCGTAGGCCATGCCAACAGACAGGCCAACATCAAGGCAACTGCTACTGAAGCTGAACAGTGATGGTTTGCACGATTCATTTTTGACCTCCTCTTAGTTTTTCATTCGTTAACAACATGACGGCTTCCAAAGCCTCGTTGACCTGCATCGAATTGTCTGGTTCTGCCTCCTCTCCGAGCCTGATCACGAACTCGCTCCAACGCGCGCTCTTGCCCATCATTTGACCTCGCCGGTTCCCGTTTTCACTTCACTAGTCGACCAACGAGATTCGGGGCCGTGACGCTTCGCAGCGTATGAATCTTCGCGAGCCTGCACAAGTCGGAAAATGCTTGAATTAATGCAGGGGTAAGCCTCGCGTACAGAAGCCTTAGCTCTTCGAATTAACCCTTTAGACTAGGCCGATGGACTAGGCCATCCGCCTAGTTCTCTGGTTCGATGGCATATAGCCAAGAAGGAAAAAGCAGGCCGGGCGTTTACGAGAACGAATTACAGTCCGACTTTGAAATCGTTCGCTGGCGGAAGCTCTCTATGCTCGGCGGACCTGCATCCGTGTGGGAATAGCCGGTCAAGTTTTGGAAACTTCGATTTCAGTTCGAATGAGAGATGATGCTGAAATACGCCAGCCGCTCAGAAGGCAACTGCCGCCCGATTGACGTTCTGGAATCCGGCTGCGCATGACGGTCTCGTTGTCGTGGGGAATGCTGAATGACGCGAACCTATAATACCAGATCGGTTAACTAAGAACACGGCGGTGAACAAAACAAGATACAAGATCGAAAATCAAGCAACAACTAAACTTGAGTCATGACAATTTTTCCAACGACTGCCGAGCGGGAGGATACTCCCGTCTTGATCATGATCAGTCGCAAAAAGGCATTTACCGTGTTGGGGCTGATATTCATCCGATTCGCAATCGCCTTGCTATTCAGGCCTTGCAGCAAATACTCCAACACCTCTCGTTCACGTTGCGTGAAGTTGAATCGCTGGGAAACTTGCGACAAAGATACGAATCCTGAGGGCCCCCTCTCAAGCAGGACGGCTATGCTGGGGAGAGAAGGAAATTTCGTGGGTGAACCTAATAGAAAGGTCCGGCAAAGATAATGCCTCCTGCCTGACCGAAACTCGGTCACAAAAGGCAATTCACCTGAGGGTTGCTGGCTTATGAGCTTCGTGCGAACCTTTCCAGCGAGCAGGAGTTCCGAGCTTCTTACGCTTGCAGGGTCATCTGGATAACCAAGGATTTGGATCGCCTCGGCATTCAACGAGATAGGGTTCAGCGACGAGTTCAATAGGAGTAAACCAGCCGCACACTTAGGTGGAGGCACGCTCTTCCTCGTCAGCGAATCATTCGGTTCAGCGGCCGAAATCCTCTTCACACTCAGGGCTGGCATGGTGGTCCTCACGGCTATTCCCTGGGGGGGCATTCGGGAGTGAGCCTACATTGGCGTTCGGTGGTGGTATGACCGACAGCGAGCAACGATCGATCTGTAATGTCGCGCTTTGCCGGATCAAATCTTGGGGTGTCTTTGGCGCACCTTGAGACGCCCCTTCGGTCCCAACGATAGTCCACCTCTACAGGAACGCAAGCGAGCTAAATACGTATTTTCGAGTACGCAAAATATTTGATAAAGACTAGGGAGGATACCCTATTCGTACAGTCCTGATTTGAACCGAAGCAAACAACTTAACGTGCGAGAGGAATGCTATCGCCGAGGCATGCTAACTCTCCGTTTCGTTTTCTTGATTCATTTAGCCGGCATCGACGGACTGACTCTTGCGTTCCATCATGTTGCGCGAAAGAACGGTCTAGGAGAGGGAAAATCCTGAAACGTCGCTCTAACCTGGGTTGCGAAAAAGAACTTGGTTTGTTCTTGGGCTCTTGGGACCCACCTGCAAACCTCCGCTTGACCGTGTTTCGATCCGAAGAGTATCGTTCCCGAAAATCGGAGATTTTCTTATCGTTGGAGGTTCCTGATGAAAATGCGGATCTTCAGCTACATGTTGCTAGCTTTTTCAGGAACAGTGCTCGTTCAGCAGGCGGCGGCTCCCCCTACCTCGCATGCACTCCAATTTCTGTGGGAGTTTGACACTGGGGGGTGAGTTTTCTCCACTCCCACGGTCGTGGGGGACCTGCTCATCGTTAGCTCCTGCAACGGAATGATCCGCGCCCTCGATAAGAGAAGCGGCCAGGTTCGCTGGTCCTATGACGTACGCAAGGATGGCGACCAGACCGAGTTTCACGGAGACCCACTCGTTGCGGAAGATCTGATTGTCATCGGCACGGATGGCAACATGGGACACGTGTACGCATTCGACCGGTCGACCGGAGCTGTGCAGTGGAAGTACCGAGTCGAATGGCGCGGTGTTGCCTCGGACATAGTCCGCGCAGGAAACAGTATATATGCAGTGACATTGGATGATGCGTTGATTTGTCTTGACTTGCAGAGCGGAAAGGCTAAGTGGACCTTTCGAAGTGGCGCTCCACCCAAACTCTTTTACTGGAACTCATCGCCCGCGGTGACGGCCGACCGCGTGTACTTTGGAGGGCTGGATGGAATTGTTTATGCACTGGACGCTCGGTCTGGCAAATTGATTTGGAGGAGCGACTTGGGTGCTCGCATCACAACCTCTGTGGCCTCACAGGGACAAGGCATCTACGTTGGAACGGCGAAACGCCATCTTTACCGCTTGGATCCTGGTTCTGGCAGAGTCTTGGCTGACTTTGCGGCAGAGGCCGAACCAAGATGGCGCCTCATTCTTGCTCGCGAGTCGCTCCTTGTCTTTCTTGGCTCCCAAAGCCTCGCGAGTTTGGATCTGTCACTGGACAAAATACGCTGGTCCGCGAAAGCATCCAAAGACTGGACGTCCGCCAGGCCGTACGTTTGGCGTGGCACTGTGCTGGCCGGTAATGGCGGCGAACTCGTTGCATTTCGGGCCAGCGATGGCACTCGAGAATGGTCGCATCAGCTTTCGGAGACGATTCGCGGGATTGGCGTGTCGGATGATGTTCTCTATGTAGGGACGCTGAAGGGTCCTGTGCTTGCGGTGCGCCCTGCCGGGATGGAATTGGACAATGGCCAAAATGGAACTTCTCGACCAGAATTTTAACTTTGGGCAAACGTAGCTGCGACCTCCGTCGAGAAATGTAGACGCGCTCAGTTTTTTGGCCTCCAGTTGTAACACCCGAAGCTTCGTGAGCAGCGATGTTCCAACAAGCTAAGTTACGTTCAATACGGCCTTTATCCCTTCAGACGTGCTGGCACGCAACGGAACAATCAACTTCAGCGATTTGCGATACGTGGGCAGGTCGAATTTGCTGAGTGTCGTAGAGGCCTGCCTCCAAAACATTGCGAATACTAAGCAGATCATCCGCATCGAAATTGCAGTCCATACCCGCTGGGAGGCGGCCAAGATGGCTCCGCGACTGAGTCCGGCACTGGCGCAACTGTATGACCAGGCCAAGCAGAAAGGAAATGCGAATCGCGCGACCCTGGCGGTGGCACGGAATCTGGTGGCGTATTTGATGGCCATCGATCGCCGCCAGGGGGGTTTTCTTGTCGTGGAGAGGGAGGACCGCGCCGTAGCGTAAAACGGCAGCGGCAAAAGCAATCCAGCTTATTCGGCATGCGGTCTGCCAGGTCTCGCCGGAACGGGACTGGGCGAGGGAGCGCAAGCTCCCGATGCCTCTCTCCAGATGTTTCGAGACTGGCAGGCGATCACTAACTCAATCTTCTGTGGAGGCCTTCGTGTCTGAGACAGCAAATGGATGTCTGGTTCTGCATCGAGCAGGAACAATCGCCGAGAGGCAAAAACCGCGAGCGGAAGAACTTGAAAAAACTTTTCGCGCGCCCCTCCAAAGCGCGTCAGGAGAGCTCCTTTCTCTTAACAAAGACCTATCACGGAAGTCCCGTTCGGGGAAATCACATCGCCATCGATGATCACCAATGGCCGCCTGGCTAAAATCTCCGTGTACCCGCCGTGTACCTCACTTCGGCAAATGTGCTGTTTTAATAGTTTTTCGCGTTTAATTAAATCAATAAGTTAAGTTAAAGTTACGAGTTATCAGGGAGGCTAGAATTCCGACTCCCCCCGCCTCCAAGATTCTAACTACTGTATAAATATCAGCGATCCACTCTTCCACTCGCGGTCAACGCGAGTGACTCCGGATGGCTCATTGAAGACTTGATTGCTTCAGGTATTTCGTGCCATGCTACGCCCATTTGGGGGTGCCTGATGCAAAATCGTTTTAACCGTGCAGTTTTTGCTGTTTTGATCGTTCTAACAATGCTTGTCGGTCCAAATGTTTTGCGGGCGGACGTGACCGGATCGATTCTAGGCGTGGTGCACGACCGTACGCAAGCTGTGGTTGCGGGCGCGCGAATTGTCGCCACCAATGTGCAAACAAATCTTACTAGGGAAACCGTGTCTGCTGCGGACGGGACTTACCGAATCCTGGCGTTGCCGGCAGGGACTTACAAACTCACCGCCACTGCCCCGGGATTCCAAACGTTCTCGACGACGGATGTCGACTTGAAAGTGAACGACCAATTGCACGTTGACGTCACGCTCGACGTTGGCAGCGTGACCGAAAAGGTGGAAATCTCCGCCAACGCGGTGCAAGTACAGACAGAAAACACGCAGCTAGGTGATGTGATCGAATCGAAAAAAATGCTTTCTCTGCCGTTGAATGGCCGCAGCTACCTGGACCTTCTGGGCCTGCAAGCGGGAGTGGTGCCGGTAACATCCGGCTCCATACAGCAGGACCGGTCGGTTTCCGGGGGATACTCGCCAAATGCGGGCAACCTGTCGGTAAATGGGCAGCGGGAGACCGCCAACGCGTTTCTGGTGAACGGCGGCGACGTGAGCGAAGGACGCAACCTGGGCGCCGGGTTGATCCCCAATCTGGATTCCGTGGAGGAATTCCGGCTGATCACCAATAGCTTTGATGCGGAGTATGGAAAATTCAGCGGCGCGGTGATGAACACGATTACTAAGTCCGGCACCAACGGCCTTCACGGATCTGCGTTCGAATTCTTGCGCAACGACAAATTCGACGCGCGAGGTTTCTTCGACCCGACTAAGGCGGAATTGCGGCGTAACCAGTTCGGCTACGCCGTGGGAGGCCCGTTCTGGAAAAACAAGCTTTTCTGGTTCACGGACTATCAGGGCACTCGCGAGGTCAGGGGAGCCAGTACGGGTGCGGTGCCGGTGCCGACGACCCTCCAGCGAGGCGGCACTTTCACCGCAGCAGACTTTGCGGATTCGAGCGGCAGTCCGTTACTCGTGAACAGCCAGGCATGCCCCGGGGGTGCTTCCTGCGGATTGAATTGGGCGGATACGCTTTCCAGTCGACTGGGCTACGTATGTCCGGGAGATCCTTCCTGTGTCTTCAACGGGGAACCTTACGGGGCCATCAAAGTGCCGGACGCCAGTCAGCCGAGTGGCTTTCGCCTAGATCCCTGCCCCAGCACTACACAGTGCGTGTTTAGCAACGCTACGATCCCGACGAGCGCGTTTTCCTTACCCGCGACCAAGATTCTGCCCTACATCCCGATTGGCGATGGAAATGGAAATTTCGCAGACGCCAACCAAAGGAACAGGATTGGGGATAACAAGTATGGACAACGAATAGACTTCATTAACAAGATGACCGGCGACTGGTCGTTTTATTATCACTTCGACGACTCCAACAATTTTAACGCTCTGGATGCCAGTGTGCCAGGTTTTTCCAGTGCTACGGTAAGCCGTGCACAGCAGTTCGTCCTCAATAACAACAAAAATTATGGTGCAACCGCTGTGAATCAATTTCGTTTGAGTTTCTTCCGGACAGCTACGCATACGGACGAGCCAAGTAGCAGCTTCGCAAAACTCTCGGATCTCGGTTTCGTTACTGGCCCAGGAACTCTCGGCATCATACCCTCGGGACCGGCGGGATTTCCACAGACCGTGCCACCGATATACTTCAACAACTTCTCCCTCGGCGTGAATACGCTGTCAACGTTTCAGCCGAACAACACCTGGCACGTCTCGGATACTTTCTCGAAAGCGCGAGGCCGACACACGATCAAGTTTGGGGGTGAGTTCCGCTACCTGCAGATCAATGAGCGCAATACGTGCGCACCGAACGGAGACTTCACGTTCGACGGCAGCATAACCGGCAACGATTTCGCCGATTACCTACTCGGCGCAGCGCAAAACTATAACCAGTGCAGCCAGCAGTTCCTGGATTCACGGTCGCGTTATGGCGGGGCTTTCGCTGAAGACACTTTCAAAGTGAGGCCGAACCTCACCCTCAATCTTGGTGTGCGTTGGGAAGTAAGCATGCCGTGGTATGACACGCAGGGCAAGATTGAGACCATCGTGCCTGGCTTGCAGTCCACACAGTTCCCGACTGCGCCGCTGGGATGGGTGGTTCCGGGCGATCCGGGAATTCCGAGCACACTCGCTCCCACCCGGTATAACAACTTCTCTCCGAGGCTGGGCATCGCTTATTCGCCCGGCTTTAAAGATGGGATGGCGGGCAAGATCTTCGGTGGCCCTGGCAAATCCAGCATCCGAGCGTCCTACGGCGTCTACTACACGTCGATCGAGGACTTGAACTTGTTCTATGAGGTCGGAGATGCTCCTTTTGGGCTGTATTGGGTTTCGCCTAACCCGGTCAACTTCGACCAGCCGTTCCAGGAAGTCGCCAACGGAATGTCAGAGGGGCAGCGATTCCCATTTGTGTTCCCGAAGCCGGGAAGCCCGGCTAACAAGACGCTAGATTATTCGATCTATTTGCCGATCTCGTTTTCACCGGGCTACGACATTCACAATCGGCCGCCTTATGCGGAGCATTACAATTTGTCCATTCAGAGGGAGCTGAGTAAATCGACGGTTCTGACCCTGGCGTACGTAGGAACACAAGGACATAAGCTGATCTCGCAATACGACGCCAATCCCGGTGACTTCGCGCTTTGCCTGCAACTTAACCAACTGGGCGCCACGCCTACATGTGGACGCGGTGGCGAGAACCAGACGTACACTTTGCCTCCTGGCGTAGCCGCTCCCGCCAAGGCGTTCACCACCCCGTGTCCCCTTGGGACGCCTGCTGGCAGTACTTGCATACCTGGTACACGTGACTATTTGGGACCTGCCTTCAGCCAGAACAACAGCTTCACAGTCAACATCGCCAATTCGAGCTACAACGCAGGTCAGATAACCGTGGAACACAAGGCCGCGGATTTTACCTTCCTAGCGGCGTACACGTTCGCTAAGGCGATGGACAATTCTTCCGGCTTTGGCCAGTGGGTGAATTTCTTGGACCCCCGGCTCAGCCGCTCGCTTTCGGCGTTCGATATCACCCATAACTTCGTGGTGAGTTACATCTGGGCGGTTCCCTTCGACCGGGCAATCGGCAAACTGCCGAAGCGCTTGACGCAAGGCTGGGCCCTTAACGGCGTTACGCGCTATTCGGGTGGTTTGCCCGTGTCGCTGAGACAGGGCGGGGATTACTCGTTGGTTGGCGGTGGGAACACCGATGTACCCGACCTTGTGGGGAAGGTCGTGACCCAAAATCCGCGTAACCCGGGTCCTAATGGGCCGAATACATTCTTCCTACCGGACGCGTTTGCCAGTGGTCCAAACGGCGGATTTGGCAACGCAAACCGCCAGTTCTTCCACGGCCCTGGAATCAACGTCACAGACTTCGGGATCTCTAAGAGGACTATGATCAGAGAGGCCATGGGGTTCGAAATTCGCGCGGAATTCTTCAATATATTCAACCACGCGAATTTTAGTAACCCGCACGGCAATTACAACAACATGAACACGTTCGGCACGGTAACCAGTACCAGGTCATTCGGAGACACCGGCAGCGGTTCGCGCGAAGGGCAAATCAGTGCGAAGTTCACCTGGTAGTAAAATGTGCGCAGTCGGGGACAGGCTGGAATGCCTGTCCCCGTGGCAAGCCCGCACCTGGGGCGGTTTCGCAAGACTGAGCTGACCGGTCGGGCTGGACACTTTCTTGAATCATTCTTGTGAGCTACAGGCTAATGGTGTTTCTGCTAGTTCTGAGTCTGCCGTTTTCAACGCCAACACTTGCGCAAACGGCTCAGAGTTACCGTCAACGAGCTATCGAGCTATCGCGCAACAAATCCTGGGACCAGGCTATTGCGAGTTATCATAAAGCGCTAGACCTGGAACCCAACGACCCGGATACGCATTACAATCTGGCGCTCACGCTGAAATATAAAGGCGATGCGAAGCAGGCCGTTGAAGAGTTCGAAACCACGCTGCGTCTCAAACCGAAGTGGGCCGATGCGCACTACGCGTTAGGCGCGACCTGGTACGACCTAAACGATCAGGCCGCCGCCTTGAAGGAACTGCGCACGGCGGTCGATCTTGATTTCGCAAACGCCGGAGCACACCGCCTGCTGGCGCACATTTATTTGCAGCAGAGCAATCCATCGGCTGCCGAAGGTGAGTTACGGCGGGCCCTGCAGTCGAAGCCTTCCGCCGAACTGCATCTCGAACTGGGGTTGGCCGAAGGACAGCTCGGCAATCTGGAAGGCGCGGCGGGCGAATTTCGCCGGGCACTGCGGCTGAATCCCAAGTTGGCGCCAGCACACTCACTGCTGGGCGTGACGCTGCGCCGGAAGGGCGATCACGCTGGCGCACTCGCTGAGTTCCGCAGAGCGGTCGAAATCGATCCCAAAGATCCGGAGGCGCAACTGAACCTCGGCAAGGAGCTTAAAGCGGGCGGCGACACGACCGGCGCAATTGCGGCGTTTCGCCAGGCGATCGAGCTGAAGCCTGATTTCGAACAGGCGCACTATAACCTGGGTATCGCGTTGCATGCTCAAGGCGAAACCGGCGCCGCACAAAGGGAGCTCAATGATTTGAGCGCTTTGCAAGAGTTCCGAGCGCGCCTGGCTCAAGCGAAATATCTTATCCTCCAAGGCGTTGAAGCGCTGAAGCAGCAGAAGCTCGACGATGCCCTGGCGCTCTTTCAAAAATCTGTCGAGCAAAGTCCCGAACTCCCCACCGGCCATTACTATCTGGGAGTAACTTGGGAGCGCAAGGGGGACGCTCCGCGTGCCCTGGCGGCCTATGAGAAATCTCTTGAGCTGAAGCCGGACTATGCACAAGCCCACTCGAGTCTCGGGCTGCTCTACTGGCGCCAGGACGATCGCGCACGCGCTCTCGAGGAGCTCCAGCGGGCGGTGATGTCCGATCCCGACCTAGCTGAAGCGCATTACAATCTCGGCCTCGCGCTCGCGCAATCCGCGCATGTGGATGAAGCGGTTCACGAATTAAATGAAGCCATCAGCCTCGAACCCAAGTACACTGACGCCCGGATACAACTGGGATTGGTCCTCAGCCAGAAGAACGATACCGCGGGCGCCGCCAACGTCTTCCGGGAAGTGGTACGCCGCGATCCGAATTTCGCGGAAGCTCACAACAACCTTGGATTGGTACTGTTGCAAGCGGGCGACCTTCGTACGGCGCGGGCGGAGTTTATCGAGGCTGTGCGCCTTAAGCCGCGCTATGCGGAAGCACATTACAACCTTGCATTGGCACTTCATCAGGAAGGAAAGGAGGCGGAGGCGGAGGCAGAATTCGACAAGGCGTACGAAATTGCGCCGGAGTTAAGAAACGCGCCTCGCCCATAACCGATGATATTCACCAAGAGCCTGTCATTGATGCTTCTAGCGCTGACTCTCGCGTTTGCCGGGGAGGTGTGTGAGGTTGCAAACCCAACGGCCAGTTTTTCCATTCCGCATGTCGCGAAGGCGCCAGACCTGAATACTAATCCGAACTCGGAAACATGGTCGCACGCGGCGTATACTTGGATCGAGAAAGATTGCACGCAACAGGTTGACTATCCCAAACTCAAGACCGAAGTGCGCGGGTTTTGGACCGACTCTGATCTGTATCTGCTTTTTATTTCTCCCTACAACCATCTGAACCTCTGGCTGCCGGCGGATAACAGCAAAGATCGCCTCAAACTATGGGACCGCGACGTGGTCGAGTTCTTTCTGGGCGACGATTGGACCGACATCAAGCACTATCGCGAATTTGAGATCGCGCCAACGGGCGACTGGGTCGATTTGGCCATCGATCTCAACAAAGACTCCTATGACGCGAATTGGGATTCCGGCTGGCAGCGACAGGGGCGCATCGACGAAAATAACCACGTGTGGTACGCAGCGGCCCGTGTGCCACTGAAATCGGTTAGTGAAAAACCGGTGAAGCCCGCGACGAAATGGCGGGCCAACCTTTACCGCATCGACGGACTCGGCGCGGATCCCGTGCGCCACTTCCTGTGCTGGCAGCCGACTTGTGTAGTCAACCGGGACCCCAACCACGTTCCCGAACACTTTGGAACCTTAATTTTCGTTCAGTAGACGCTTGAATATCGGGAGGAAATCCATGCCTTTCACTCAGGAATCCAATCGCCGCGGATTTATGAAAATGCTGGCCGCTTCGCCGCTGTTAGCCCAAGTTGCGGCTCACCAGCTGTACGAAAAATCCGCTGCTGCGATTGGGTACGACACAAAAGAAAATGTGTACAGTCGCTTGGGGGTGAAGACGGTCATCAATTGCCGCGGAACATGGACCTATTTGAGCGGATCGCTGCAATTTCCAGAAGTGCAAGACGCTCAGGCCGAAGCGAGCCGTCATTTTGTGAACATGGTCGAATTGCACCACGCCGTGGGACGCCGCTTGGCGGAATTGACCGGCGCCGAATCTGGATTAATCACGTCCGGTGCTGCGGGTGCCATGGCCGCGGCAACCGCGGCATGCATGGCAGGCAGCGATCCGCAAAAGATATGGCAACTCCCGGACACCACGGGACTGAAGCACGAAGTCGTGATGGTCGGAGGCCGCAGCGCGTTCGACAACGCCATCCGGCTAACGGGAGCCAAACTGATCCTCGTCGAGAAGCCGGAAGAAATTGCCGGCGCGATCACTAGCAACACGGCGATGATTTACACCACGGATCTGGGCGACAAGCTCGCGCGCGAGGCGGCCATCGCAAAAGAGCACAACGTACCACTCCTTCTGGACGATGCCGCAGGCATTCCACCCATTGACAACATCAAGCTCTACGCAAGAATGAAACTCGATCTCTACACTTTTTCCGGAGGCAAGGGCCTACGGGGGCCGCAATGCAGCGGCGTGCTGCTGGGTCGCAAGGATCTGATCGAGGCCGCCCTGCGCAATTCCTGCCCTTATGAGGGTGCGGTCTGCCGTCCCATGAAAGTCGGCAAAGAAGAAGTCATCGGCTGCCTGACGGCCATCGAAACCTGGCTCAAGATGGATTCCAAAAAGCTCTACGACGAATGGCACGCGCGGGTGGATCGCATCGCCAAGTTGGTCGAGACCGTCCCAGGTGTGCAGACTCAGATCTACATTCCCGACGACGGGAATCGCTATCCAACCTTGCGCGTTTCGTGGGACCAACAGGCCTGGGGCTTTACTGTGAGTGAATGCGTCCGCAAACTGCACGACGGCGATCCGGTTATCGAAGTGCTTAGCATTGATAATCCCAGCATGGTTTCCGCAGTGCAGGAAGGCGCCGATAAGCCGAAGGCGAATCCGAAGGAACTCAAAGAGCAGAATCACCTCGAGGTGGTTTCCATGACCATCCAGCCGGAGGAAGAAATGATTGTGGGACAGCGACTGCGGGCGATTCTAGCTTCGGCACGCAAGGGAAATGTGGCATGAAGCTTTTATTTCTGTCCGCCGCCTCGGTGCTGTCGTTCGCGTCGAGCGGGCAAGCGCAGATTCGAGCCGTCGAGCCGCACAATACACTCGCGGCAGCGCTCGGCTCCCCCGGAGTTGACGCGGGTGACTACGTCTACATCTCTGGCCAGGGGCCTTTCCGCGCTGACCGCAGCGTCCCAGAAAACTTTGACGATCAAGTCCGGCAGTCCCTCGACAATATAAAAGGCGTCGTCTTAGCCGCGGGACTCACCATGGATCATGTCGTTTACGTGCAGGTCTATCTCAAAGACACGAATCAATACGCTGAGTTGAACAAAGCCTTTGCCGCTTATTTTCCAAAGGAGCCTCCTGCCCGCGCGGTGCTCGGCATTGCCCGGTTACCCCAGGACGATGCCGTGCAAATCAATGCCGTCGCCGTGCGCGATCTCAAAGGAAAGCAGCCGGTCTCTCCGCCCACATTTAAACCAACCAATGCTTTTTCCCCAGGAATGCTCACTCACGACCGGTTATTCGTTTCCACGATGCCGGGCGCTGACCCATCCAACGGAAGAGTTCCTCAGGATCCCGCCGCTCAAGTGGATCTTGCGCTTGACGGCATGAAAGCTGTGTTGGAGGCAGCGGGACTCAAATTGAGCAACATGGTCTTCGTGAATCCTTATCTCACCCGCGAAATCCCGATGCGCACCATGAATCAGCTTTACGCCAAGCGCTTCGAATTCGGGAATACGCCGGGGCGGGCCACGATAGAAGTGTCGGCTCTGCCTGAAGGCGTGCATATTGCATACACGGGAGTTGCCGTGCGCGATCTAAGCCAGCGGCGGGCAATACGCCCGAAGAATATGCCCCCAAGTCCAACCGCGAGTCCGTGTGTTTTCGCTGGCGACACACTGTACTGTTCCGCGAAGAGTGGATTCATTCCCGGCCCCAATGGCGGCGTGTACGCCCCGGCCACTGCGGATCAGGTTCGCCAGACGATGCGAAACCTCCTCGACAATTTGGAGGAGGCGGACATGAAGTTCGATCAAGTTGTCTCGACGACGGTTTACCTGGACGATTTATCGGAATCGGCGGTATTTGAAAAAGTGTACGGGAAATACTTCAAGGGGGCCCTGCCGGCACAGACGACGGTTCAACAGATTCAGCCCGCCGAACGAAAACCCGATGAAGAAGGCCATTACCCAGACCTGGAGCAGGTTTCCCTCATTGCTGTGCGCAACCGGCCTATTCGCTGATCCCTTGCATTTTGAATCTCGGACGGCGCGAAAAGAAAAACGCCAATTCCCCGGCGAGTGGTCAGTTCTCCTCTTCCTCGATATCCGATTTCGTTCTGGCTGCTGGCTCTTTCTTTGCCGCGCGAGCGGCGCGGACGAGATAGCTCACCAGGTCATCCAGTTCTGTGGCGCTCAGCACGGAGCCATAGTCTGATGGCATAATGGATTTTGGCAGATATTCGAAATGCTCGAGGTCCTTCTTCGAGAACAGATAAAAAGTTCCTCCCAGCGACAGCAACTGCAGTGAAAAATTATCTTCGTTGCGCGCGACACCCGTGAATTGGCGACCTTCGCGCGTGGTCACGAGCATAGTTCTTTCCCGCGGTTCCAGATCCTTGTTGGGATCGGTGATCGCAGTTCGAATTTCCTTCGCGGAACTGTTCGAACCGTAGGAAGACAGATCGGCTCCGACAAATCCGCCTAAGCCGCTGATCATATGACAGTCCGCGCAACGCGCCTTTCCAAAGAAAAGCAATTTGCCGCGTTGCGCGTCTCCCAGAGTAGGAAAAGCTTCGCCCCACCCTGTAGAACTCGCAAGTAGGCCATCAGCGCGTTGATCTTCTGTGCGCCCAGCACAGCGAACGCCGGCATCCCCGCCACCGGTTTTCCTGTCTGCAGGACGTGCAGCGTTTCCTCGTCGGACAACTGTTGGACTTCGGCACGTGTGGCAATATTGGGCCCGCGTTCGCTACCGCGCCTATCCAAGCCATGGCATGTGGCACAAACGGATTCAAACGTTTTCCGGCCATCCTCAGCAGCAGAATGTCCCGTCTGTTTTTTTCTGGCCGGAGATTTCGTATTCTGCGCGCTGGCCGGTAATACTAACGCGCAAGCAGCAAAGAATACTGAGGCAGTTCCCACGCAAAGAAAATGGCGAGAGGAAAGCAGAATGAAACCTGCCTTGCTCCAAGTCGTGATGCGCGAACGAACATCTGTCATTTGGTTCGTGGCGGCAGAAAGCGATTTTGCCGCGCTCCCTATCAAGTTTGAATAGTTAAAAGTATCATTTGCCTTGCAAAAACCCCTGCTCCCAATGAAACGGCACGATATTTCGTTGAGGCGGTGCATCACACTGACTTTGAGGAGGATTTCATGAACAGATTTGCCGGCTTTTTCCGTCGCGCCGTTGCCCGCGGAGGAGTTCTAGGATGTTGAGCAGACTCAGTCGCCGAACCTCGCTGCCGCGCGAGCTTTTGCTTTTGCGGCCTCTTCTTCGCGATTTCTCGGAAGCGCGGTCGTTTCGAGCGATTGGAGAAAGCGGCCCGAAGCTGCGGCTATTTCATCGACGGCGGCTAGGAACGCGGCCTCGTTTGCCTTCGACGGCTTGTGGAAGCCGCTGATTTTTCTGACGAACTGCAGCGACGCGGCGTGAACCTCTTCGGGCGTGACGGGCGGATCAAAGTTGAAAAGCGTTTTGATGTTCCTGCACATTCGCGTGACCTCGGCGAGATTTAGCTAAATCCTTTGCACTTCTTTTTTGACGAGGGAGACTCGGCTTTGTTTCGTTCGTTGTGACTGGAATTCGATCTTATGATGTTCCAGCCGACTTTGTGGCCTTGGAGGAAGCGCATCGCTGGCGCGCATAACTCGCCCAGGGACCCGTGGGGTCCAACCTCACATACGCCTGCCAGTGTTGCTTCGCTTCGGTATACGCCTTTAGTTTTTCGCACACGAACGCCAGGTTGTAATGCGCGTCCGGATAGATGGGATTCAGCCGGACGGCTTGCCGCAGGTGCTGGCGCGCAGCATCTACATGTCCGGTTTCATCCAGCACGCTGCCCAGATTGAAATGCGCCAATGCGTTTTCCGGGTCGAGCACCAGCGCCTGGCGGAAATATTCCGAAGCTTTCTCCAGGTTTCCGTCTTCGTAGTAAAGCGTGCCGCAATTGATCAGCGCGTCTGGCCGTGCCGGATCAACGCAAAACGCCCGCTCATAAGCATCGATGGCTTGCGCCCTGTTTTTCCCTTCGGCTTCGTATTCGAGCGCAACAGCAAGCCATTCGTCGGCGCTGCGTCCCGTCATGACACGCACGGTTTCGTTCAATTCGCGGGTCTCGAAGTTCAGCACGAACTGCCCGGACAGTGGCTCCAGCCTGGTGCCGCCGCGTTCGACGATCACCGTTCCTCCGTCCGAGAGGACTCGCAACTCCGAAAGCGGAGCCTCCGCGTGGGCAAGCTTTTCGCGCAGCGCGGCGAGTGCGCGCCGCAGCCGGTTTGCCGGCACGCCGTTTTCAACGAGCTGCTTCACTGTGCGCAAACCGATTAAGTCGCGGAAGTCGTAGGAGCGAATTCCCTGCTCTTTTTGCGGAGAAACGAGGCGCAACCGTTCCCAATAATCCAGCTGCTTTTCCGTGAGGCCCAAAATGCGCTGGACTTCGTCGGGGCTGAATCTGTCCGTCGGGCCCATCAAACGGTATGGCCGGAAAATTTAACCGGCGACCTTCTTTCCCTTCTTTTGCACTGTTGCAATGGCTTCCACCGCTCGCGCGGGCGGCTTTTTTCCCACCGGCACCGGTCCCGCCGCCGCAGCAGGCGGAGCCTGTTTTTCCGCGAGGCTCTTCTTGAGGGCTTCCATCAGATCGATCACGGGAGCCATGTGCGGCTGGGCCACTTCGGTTACTTCCTGGCCCTTGAGTTTTGCAGCGATCATCGCGCGCACATTTTCCTGATACTCGTCGCGGTATTTTTGCGGCTCGAAAGGAGCGGCAAGACTCTCAATGAGTTGTCGCGCGAGCTTTCTCTCTTGCTCTTTCACTTCAATCTTATCGGTCGGAACGGATTCGGCAGCGCGTATCTCATTGGAATAGAACATCGTGTGCAGTGTCATGCCCTTGGTCCCCGGCCGGACAATCACGATGTGTTCACGCTGATGCATGGTGAGCTTTGCGATGGCCCCGTAGCCTGACTCTTGCATGGCTGTCATGAGCAGTTGATAAGCCTTGACGCCGGCGTCCTCGGGGGCGACGTAATAAGAGGCATCGAAATACAGCGGATCCATTTCATCCAGCTTCACGAACTCCAGGATTTCCATAACGCGCGCCGAGGGAGGCTCGATTTTGTCGAGCTCTTCTTCGCTGAAGAGCACGTACTGATCCTTTTCGTATTCGTAGCCCTTTACAATTTCGGACCGTTCCACGTTGCGGTTGCAAACGGGACAAAACAAGGGCTGCTTGAGGCGCGAATGGCACTCTTTGTGGAGCTGGTTGAAGCTGATTCGTTCACCGCGGGCCGCCGTAGTCATGCGGACGGGCATCGAAATTAAGCCAAACGTGAGGTGGCCTTTCCAAACGGTCGTGGCCATGTCGACACTCCTTTGGTACACAGGCTAGGGATAGCGCATGAGGTTTTAGATTAGCCGCGCGCCAATCAAGAAGCAAGGGCGCCATCGAAAAAGCGGCGAAAGAGGAATGGTATAGCCGTGAAGGAACGATGACCTCCTGTTAGGCGTTGCGAGGGATAGGGGGCAGTATGCCAAGGCGAGAACGGTTCTGCAGACTGCCACTACAACTGCCTGCCCAAAGCAAGAGCACAGGGCTAAAGCCTGTGCCACCAAACAAAAGCGCGATCAAGGGGCCACGCGATCAAGGGGCCACTTGGCATTGACTCGTCCGTTGTAGTAGGCTCGCGGCGCATTCGTCGCTCATTGCCTTGCGGACAGGGGGACGCGCTCATGAAGACGCGCTTGCGAGCCAATTTGTTCTTGCTACTTCCCGTCACGTGCTTTTTGCTCCTTAATTTCATCTGCTTCTTGCTCGTTCCCCCGGCGTGCCTCGCTGTCGACGATTTGTTCGACATTAAGCCGGTGGCGGACGGTATCTATGCGGCCATTGCGAAGCCCGCCTACAAAGTGAATTGCAACGCGGTGATCATCCTGCTGGACGACGGGGTGCTCGTGGTCGACACGCACTCCAAGCCTTCCGCGGCGCGCGCGCTAATCGAGCAAATCAAGAAGCTCACGCCCAAGCCAGTGAAGTACGTCGTCAACACGCATTTCCACTGGGACCACTACCAGGGCAATGAAGCCTATCCCAGTTCGTGGCCCGCCGGCGTCGAGATCATCTCCTCGGAAGCCACGCGCGCCAACATTCAGCGGCTTGGGATTCCCCGTATCAAAAACGAAATCGTGAGCATGCCGCAGGAAATCGCCAGATTGAAAAGCGATCTGGAAAAGGCTTCCAACGCTGAACAGAAGACCGCCATTCAAGAAAACCTTCGCCAGGCGGAAGCGTATTTCGCCGAACTAAAGCTCATCGAGGTGACTCTGCCGACGATGACGTTCGATCACAGCCTGATTCTGCACCGCAAATCGCGCACGGTGGAGATTCTTTGGCTCGGGCTAGCCCACACCAACGGTGACGTCTTCGTATTTCTTCCCAAGGAAAGAGTGCTGTGCACCGGCGACTCGCTGCATGGCTGGACGCCCTTCATGGGCGACAGCTATCCCTATGACTGGATCAAGACGCTCGACGCCGCCGAGAAGCTGGATTTCGACGCCGTCATCGGCGGGCATGGCGACGTGATGCACGGCAAAGAAAAGTTCGAGCTGTGGAAACAGTATTTTCAGGACTTGATGGAGCGGACGGCCGCAGTCTACGCGGAAGGAGCTTCGCTCGACGAGGCGAAGAAGAGCGTGTCCGATTTTCTGGTGAAAAAATACGCAGCCAAATTTGATCCGGGCTTCCCCAACAGCGTCATCGGCAACGTCGCTAAGGCGTATCAGGTCATCGCGTTCCCGAGATAATTGGTGCCGAGGACCACAGGCTGAAGCCTGTGCCACCGGGGCGTAGGATAGAATGCGCGAATGGGGAAGCTGGAAGAATACAAGCGAAAACGACGGTTCGACCGGACGCCGGAGCCGTCCGGCGCGCCCGAACCTGTCGCCGGCAAGGTCCAGGACAAGCCCTCCCCGTCCGCCAAACGCACGCGCCTGCCAAAGCCAAAACTGCCGCAGTTGGAAGTGCGCCCTGGGGCCGAGCATGGCGACACGTTTGTGGTTCAGAAGCACCGGGCCACGCGGCTGCACTACGATTTCCGGCTGGCCATCGATGGGACGCTGAAGTCGTGGGCCGTGCCCAAGGGGCCTTCCCAGAGCCACGCCGACAAGCGGCTGGCGGTGATGACCGAGGATCATCCCCTGGACTACGGCAACTTCGAAGGCAAAATTCCTGAAGGCAATTACGGCGCGGGAACGGTGATGGTCTGGGACCGCGGGACTTTTCACTTGGAGGGCAATCTCGACGCACTGAAGCAACTGGAAAAGGGAGAAATCAAGTTCAGCTTAAACGGGGAGAAATTGTGGGGTAGCTTTGTTTTGGTGAAACTGAAACAGAGCGAAAAAGGCAACGAATGGTTGATGATCAAACACAAGGACGCCGCCGAAGATTCCTCCTGGAACATCGACGAGCACGACCGTTCCGCGCTCACGGGACGCACGATAGAAGAGATTAAGGAGGAGCTGCCGCCCAAACGCCAGCCAATCCCAATTCAAGCGGCTGAGGTGCAAAGCGCACGGAAGGGACCAATGCCCTCTCGCGTGGAACCCATGCTGGCGACGCTCGCCGACCGACCTTTTTCCGATCCGCACTGGCTCTTTGAGATCAAATGGGACGGCGTGCGCGCGCTGGCACGAATCGAAAATGGCGCTTTGACCCTGCGCTCTCGCAACGGAGTTGACATCGCGCAGCGCTATCCGGAACTAGCCTCTCTTCCGGAGACTTTGGCCGCCCGCGAGGCCATTCTTGACGGAGAGATCGTGGCTCTGGACGCCCAAGGCCACAGCAACTTCGAGCGTTTGCAGGAACGCATGCACGTGCGGGCCCCCAGTGAGAACCTGGTCGCGCAGATTCCCGTCGTTTACTTTGCCTTCGATCTTCTTTACTGCGACGGATACGACCTTCGCGAAGCTCCGCTCCTCGAGCGCAAGCAGCTCCTCGAACGCTTGCTTTTCACGACCGAACGATTTCGATATGCGGACCATCAGTTGGAGCAGGGAAAAGAGTTGTTCGCGCTGGCAGAACAAAATGGCCTGGAAGGGATTGTCGCAAAGCGAGCCGACAGCCCGTACGTTTCCGATCGCAGCCCGCATTGGGTGAAGCTGAAGATTACCATGACGGTGGACGCCGTGGTCGGTGGCTGGACAGAGGCTCGCACGTCCGCTCTTCCCTTTGGTTCCATGCTGCTGGGCTTGTATCACGGCAAAACACTTCGATTCATAGGGCACGTCGGCAGTGGATTTGACGCGAAAAAGCTGAAGGAATTGAGCAGTAGGTTGAAAGAACTTTCAGCGTCCACTTGTCCTTTCGATGCCGTGCCCGAAACCAACGAAAAGCCATGGTGGGTTTCTCCGACTCTGGTTGCGCGGGTCAAGTTCAGCGGGTGGACGGAGGAGCATTCCCTGCGCCATCCCGTCTTCCTCGCGCTCCGCGAGGATGCGCGTTCTACGGATTGCCAATGGGAGAACGAGGTTGCAACGGTGGCCACACGCGCGCCGGCCGTAGTTCACGCGCCCGAGGTCGTAGGCCGAGTTCTCAATACAAAAGCCCAGATCGAAGCGGAGTTGTTCAAGGGGCGCTCCGAAACGGTCACCATCGAACTGGACGGCAAACGGCTGCGCCTCAGCAACCTGAACAAAGTGTATTTTCCGGAGTCCGGCTACACGAAACGGAATCTGCTGGCCTACTACTACCGCATGGCTGATTTCATCTTGCCCTTTCTACGCGATCGAGCTTTGGTTTTGCGACGCTACCCCGACGGAATCAAAGGGCAAGCTTTTTTTCAGAAGGACGTGCGCGAAGGTTTGCCGGAATGGTTCAAGACGGTTCCGGTGGATTCCGAACATCGCGGTGAGGTTATTCAATACGCCACGGCCAATGACCGCGCTTCCCTGCTGTTCTTGACGGGCCTCGGTTGTATCGATCACAACCCATGGTCCAATCGTTATGACGATCTCGATCATCCCGACTACTTCTTTTTTGATTTGGATCCCTCGGATGGCACGGAATTCTCGGCGGTCGTGACCATCGCTCGAGCTCTTTACGAAAAGTTGGAAGAATTGCGTTTGGCGAGCTTCCTGAAAACTTCAGGCGCAACGGGAATTCACATCTACCTGCCGGTCGAGCCGATTTACACCTACGAGCAGTTGCGTACCTTCGGTGAGATTATCGCGCGAACGGTGACCGCCGAGCACGCTAATCTCGTGACCAGCGAACGCATCGTTGCGAAACGGCCCGCGGGCCGCGTGCTGATCGACGTTCAGCAAAATGCCCACGGCCGGCCACTGGCTGCGGCGTATTCCGTGCGCGCTTTCCCTCAAGCGCCGGTTTCCGCTCCCCTTTTGCCCCGCGAATTGCGGCCTAGTTTGCGCTCCGAAACGTTGAACATAGAAACAGTGTTTGCGCGCCTAAAGGACAAGGGTGATCTCTGGGGCGATTTCTGGAAGCGGCGTCAACGACTGGAACAAGCTATCGAACTTCTTAGCAACCGCATGCCGTCCCGAACCAAGAAGGCACCTTGAATGCAATGAGCGCGTCCCGCCTTTTACGGGCCTGGTGTCTGTGATTAAATGCCAGGGCACGGAGGTGCGCCATTCCTCGCGCGGGCCAGCTTCTTGTGGGGACTTCTGGATACTCTTATAAACAGTGGAAGGGGAGTTTCTACCCGGAGAAGCTTCCGGACCGCGAAATGCTCTCCTTTTACGCTAAGCAATTCTCGACGGTGGAGATCAATCACAGTTTCTATCGCATGCCGACGGAGAACGTGCTCCTGCAATGGGCGAAAACCGTTCCCGAAGGCTTCCGCTTTGCGTTGAAGGCCAACCAACAGATCACGCACATCCAAAGGCTCCGTAATTGCGAGAGCACTCTGAAGCGTTTCCTGGAAGTCGCCAGCGTCCTAAACGAGGGCGATCATCTCGGGCCAATCCTCGTTCAACTGCCGCCCAATTTCAAATTCGACCGGCCGCTGCTCGAGGACTTTCTTGCTCTTCGCCCTGACGCTTTTGCTTTCGCCTTTGAGGTCCGGCATCCGTCCTGGTACACCGACGAAACCTACGCCGTTCTCCGCCAGCACAAAACAGCTCTTTGCCTGTCCGAAACTGACAAACAAACGCCTCCAGAAGTGCTCACTGCCGGCTTCACCTACGCCCGTCTGCGCCTCGAAGATTACACACCGAAGCAAATCACGGCCTGGAGGAAACGCTTCGACGCCTGGCTCAGCCAGGGAGTGGACGTGTACACGTATTTCAAGCATGAAGACGCCGGCAAGGCGCCAGCGTATGCTCGCCAGCTTCTCGGAAAAACAATCTGACCTCTCTCCCCCTCAGCAAGCGGCGCAGTAGTTAGTCGCGTTCGTGGAAGAGCATGGCTGCTCCGGAACCGCTGGCGCCAAACTCGCCCTCGGCGGCGTCCCAAGCTTTGCGATCGAGGGGCTGGACGGGCTCCAGCTTTTTCTGTGAAAGCGTCTTGTTCACGGCGGGCAGTTCCTTGGTAACGAAGGTGTCGAACTCGCCGGCCACGTCATCCAGCTCTTTCTTCAGTGAGTCGATGCGCGCGATTTGATAGTCCCCCGGCCGTCCTTCGTAATTCAAAACGGCGCCATAGAGTTGCGTCGTTTTTTCGCGGATGCGCTCCTCGCCGGTGATGGCGCCTCCCTCCGTGGTGGCCACGATTTTCTTGCGCATGGCTTCCACTTTGCCGGCGAGTTCCTGCAGCCGTTTGCCGAAAGTGGCGTCGCCCTTCAGTTTTGCGCCACGCTCCACGAGCGCGTTATGCACGCCGTTGATGCGGTCGACATCGAAGCTCATCTCTCCGAGCAGCCGGTGGAGGCGCATCGCCGCGTCGAATTCCAGTTTGCGGTCTTCCAGAGTGAACTTCGCGCGGGGATCGAGCTCCAGCACAAGGGGCGTGCTATAAGTCTCTTTGCCGCGCGTCATCTTCACCGTGTACGTGCCCGGCAAAACTCTGGGACCCTGCGCTGCTTCAAACGCAGCCGTGGCCGCGGGCGGAACGTGCGGCGCCTTCAGCCGCATGGGCCATTCCACGCGGCTAATGCCGCGGCGGCTGTTCGGAGGAAGCGTGTCCACAAGCTTGCCTTGCGAGTCGAAAATTTCCAGCTTCATCTTTCCAAAAATGTGGCGCTTGCTCTGGTAGTAGGTAATCAGTGCCGCGTCCGGAGGATTGGGCCCCGTGTACACCGCGCTTCCTTCCACCCAGCCGCCATTCGCGGGCAACCGCTGCTGCGCGGGCTTGGCCTGGAGGAAGACCGCCTCTTGCGCCATGACTTCGGGAGTCAGCTTCCGCAGCGGCGTGATGTCATCCACAATCCAGATGCCGCGCCCATGCGTGGCGATCACCAGATCCGATTCGCGCGGGTGCACCACGATGTCCCGCACGGCCACCATCGGGAACTCATGGCCTTTGTATTGCGCCCAGTGCTTGCCGCCATCCAGCGAAATCCAGAGGCCAAACTCAGTGCCGAGGAAAAGCAAATTGGGCTTCACCGTGTCTTCCTTGATGACGTGCGCGTAACCGCGCACTCCGCTGTCCGCCGTGACGATGGACGTCCAAGTCTTCCCGTAGTCGGTGGTTTTGAAGACGTGCGGCTCCATGTCTCCAAACGTGTGGCGATCGAACGTTGCGTAGGCCGTGCCCGCGTCATACAAGCTGGCTTCCACCCACGAAACCCACGAGGCCTTTGGCAGATTCGGAACATTGCCGACGACGTTCGTCCAGGACTTCGCGCCGTCGCGCGTCAGCTGAAGATTTCCATCGTCGGTTCCAACCCAGATCGTTTGACCATCGCGCGGCGATTCGCTGATCGAATAGATCGTCGTGTGCATCTCGGCATAAGAATTGTCCACGGTCACACCGCCGGACTCTTCCTGCTTCTGTTTCTCTGGATCATTGGTGGTGAGATCGGGAGAGATGCGCTCCCACGATTGCCCGTGGTCGCGCGAGCGGAACAGGAATTGCGCACCAATATAAATCGTTCCCTTCTCATTCGGACTCATATGGATTGGCGTGTTCCAGTTGAATCGCAGCTTGCCCTCTCCGTAGTTCTGTTCCGGCTTGATCAGACGGCCTTCGAGCGTGACCCGATTGACTCGCCCAATAAAGCCGCCTTGCGATTCAGCGTAAACATAGTTTGCATCGGCCGGATCGGGAAACACCCAGAATCCGTCTCCTCCAAAAATATTTTCCCAGCGGCCATTGGTGATTCCGCCAGGGTATTGCGAATCGCCTACCCACACGCTGTTGTCCTGCAGCCCGCCAAAAACGTGATAGGGGTCGGCGTTGTCCACGCTCACGTGATAGAACTGCGAAATCGGCAGATTATTGCCCTTCCACCAGGTATTGCCGCCATCGTAGGAATACCAAACGCCGCCGTCATCACCGACGATGAGGTGATCGGTATTGTCGGGATTCACCCAAACATCGTGGAAATCCCCGTGCGCTCCGTTTCCGATTCCGCTGAAACTTCTGCCGCCGTCCTCGCTCATGATCAAGGTAAGGTCCGGCTTGTAAACTTTGTTCTCGTTTTTCGGATCTACGATCAGGTTCGCGAAATAAAATGGCCGCCATACCATCCAATTGCTGCGGTCGCGCTCTTCCCACGTTTTGCCCCCATCATCGGAGCGGAAAAGCGCGCTGCGCGTCGACTCGATCATGGCGTAAACAACGTTTGGTTTTGACGGAGCGATCGTAACGGCAATGCGCCCCCACGGTTTCGCCGGCAACCCTTTGGCGCTCTTGTCGTCCAGCTCTTTCCACGTGGCGCCGCCATCCATGGTCTGGAAAAATCCGCTGCCGCTCGGTGCGGTGGCATTCTCGCCGCCCGATCGGAAAGTCCAGCCTTTCCGCCGGAAGTCCCACATGCCTGCGAAAAGCGTCTTCGGCTCTTGGGGATTCATGGAAATCATCGAACATCCGGTCGAGAGGTTCGCGCCCTTCAGAATCTTGTTCCAGCTCTTCCCGCCGTCAGGCGTTTTGTAAACGCCGCGATCCTCGCTGTCGCTCCACAATCTTCCCGGCACGCATGCGTAAACCGTGTCGCTGTTTTTCGGATCGATGATGATTTTCGCGATGCGCTCGGAGTTCTGGAGCCCCATGTTGGTCCAACTGTCGCCGCCGTCCGTCGACTTGTAGATGCCTGTGCCGATCGACACGCTGTTTCGCGTCCATGCCTCGCCGGTGCCGGCCCAGATCGTTTTCGGCGCTTGCGGATCAATCGCCACCGCGCCAATCGACTGCGCGGACTCCTTGTCGAAAACCGGCTTGAACGTTGTGCCGCCGTTCGAGGATTTCCAGACGCCGCCGCTGGCTGCCCCAAGGTACACAGTCAGGCGGCCGTCTTCTTTCACCGCGGCAATCGCCGCCACGCGCCCGCTCATGGCGGCGGAGCCGATGTTCCGCGCCCCGAGGCCGGAGATGGTGTCCGAGTCGAATTTGACGTCTTGCGCCAGCACGGGCCCGGCGAAAATCATCGTCACGAGAAACACAATCGTCACAACAGCAAAGCAACGGATTGACTTGCGCATATCGGCGGATTCCTCGGCGATAAAGTAGAAGCTAGGTTTATGGGGTCTTGGTCGATCCATGGATATTCGCGTGATGGAAAATCACTTTCCGGCTGGCGCCTTTGTCTCCGGCTTGGACACCGGCATCGCGAAGTGTGCGTCTTCCAGCGGAATATTTTGTTCAATTTTTTCGACGGAGAACTGTGCCCGCGAAGCGCTGCCTTTTTGCGCTTGCTCGACGGCAAAGGGATAATAGATGCCGTTCACCTGCTCGTAGTCGCCGTAATACAGCTCGGATTCCTGCAGCGCGCCGCGAATGGTGGTCTGAACTTCCACTTTCAGCTCGAGATACGAGTCCGCGTCGAGATAGTAGTAGCGCACGTCCCCGTTTTTCATGCTCAGTTTGATCTTGAAACAATCCGTTCCTTCCATCGAATCGTGCCCCACAAGCTCGGCCTTATGTCCCTTCTCCTTGTAATCCACGAGCGGCCCATCGATATCTGCGTCCACGACCAGGCTTTTAGCGTCGTCCTGCGAGAGCAACTCCGGATCTTTGCGGCCGCCGAACGGGGAAATCTGCCATCCGGTCTTGCCATCGTAGGCTTGCACCTGGGCCAGACCTTGGATGATCAGTTCTTCTCGAACCTTGTCGGCGCGCTTGTTTTCTTGACGAAATTCGGCGCGAAACGGGCCCTGGCTGAACTTTGCCGTCGTGCGGATGGTGCGCACGGATTTCAGCTTGTCGGCTCCGCCTTTCGCCTGAATATTTTTCGCGATGACCTCATCAACGGTTTGTGCACGGGCGGCCGACGAAAAAAATCCGATGGCGGCCGACACAAGAAGAAAAAAACGGAAGACGCTTGCGAACTCCCTAAACGGAGTCCGCCGCAACTCTGCTTTCATGAACTCTCCCCCACCCCAACGGTTTGCGACACTACTCTAAACGGAAGGAACCAAAACGGCCAATCTTAATTACTGGGACGAAATCAGCAGCACTTAGTTAGCAGACTTTCGCCCGGCTGCCAAGCAATTTCGCAACACGGGGAACTACAATTCCAGATGGATCCGCAAGGTCGGCACCACTACCGGTCCGCGGTCCCGGTTGTACCCAGGATTCTTGATGTGCTGCACGCCAAACGAAGGATAAATCCCGCGCCATACGTGAACGGTATAGTAGCTCTCAACAATGTTCTCGCGCCCGTAGTTCAGACGGCCATCGCCCAGAAGAAATCCCGCGCCACCGAGTGCGAGATATTCCTGGTGGTCCCGCGAGATGCCGTTCGTAACGAAAACCAGTCCGGCACGGTCAAATTTCCTGTTCCACCGTCTACCGCTGCCGGCAACGCCTATTTCTGCCGTCTCATCCACTTCGGTGTAGACGAACGATTCATGCCGTCCTTCGTTCCATCCCCACCTGCCGAACACTCCCATCCAGTCTTTGAGTGGCTGTTCGAAATTGAGGCCAAACCCGTATTTGATAGTGGTTTGTAAAGGATGGGCGGTGATGTCCGGTTGGGGTGTGATCCCGGCGAGGACATTGTCGATCGCCACGCGGTAACTCCCCATGTTGGCGTGATTGACGTAACTAACAAAACGCACCATGCCTTCCTGGTGTCCGAAGACGGTGCCATGTAACTCGAATTCAAGATTTTCAGCGTGGGCCCGGCTCATGTTCGCGTCCAAATGAATTCCGTTGGCGACTTTCGGCATCAACGCTTCCGCAAATCGCACCGCCCAGCGCCGCTCGTGGTATTCAAGCATCGCGGCGAACGTGAACCCTCGCGTGTCTGCCGCATAGTCATACGCGCCGTTGTTATCTACGGTCCAGTTCATGAACTGGAAGCTGGTGTCTGTGCCGTATGTATTGTTGTCGAAAAGGTCCGCCAGGCTGAACTTTCCGAACCGGATTTCGAGCCGGCGTTCGGGAAGCGAGGGAAAAAGCGAGAGTGGCGACCGGGCGTTGCTAATTTTGCTGCCGCCAAGAGGAATGACCTGGTGCCACATGAGTCGAGCGATGTACGGCGCTTTGCTGAGGTTAGGATTTCGCACGATGTCCAGATTGGTGACGCCCGCCAGTCCAACTGCCTCGCCGATTCCGTGGCCGCCGGTCTCCTGGACGTGGCAGAGGAATTCCGTTGTGTCCGTCAATCGAACCCCGGTAAAAAGCGTAAGGACGCGCGAGGTGGCATCTTGGGCCTGTGGAGGCAAGCTTCGTGGCCCTTGGTAGGGCGAATGAAACGCCGGATGCCACTGCGATATAAAATTCGCCTGGCCGGAGATCCACCAACGGTCCGTCTCCGGATGTGGAAATAGGGTTGGCGGATCAGCTTCGGCGCTCTGCTCAGGCGCCCGGTGCACTTGTTGTCCCGGGGTTACAGCCGTATCTTGAGCGCACAGCCGCGGCACACCGCACAAAAACAAAGTCGCAAGGATTACCCCGATTTCGAGACGAGACGGCAGCTTGTGCTCTTGCATTCCCCTGCTTCCTTGGTCCACGCGGCTAACCTGCGATGCCGGACTGGCGGCCATTTGCTAACCTTGTAGAACACCGTCGGTCACCAAACGATGAACCGCTCTGGAATTCACATCCTCCCAAACCTAACCGTGGTTAATCGCACTAAACTATATTAGTAAACTATGATTAATACATCCGGGGGTCAACGGGAATCCGGCCCCGATTTACAAGTTATTCGCCTTTCGAACAAATTTTCTATATCTTCTTTGCACCTAGGCCTGCGTACCGGGAATCAAAGAATCCGAAGGGGACGCGGTAGTGAACAAAATTTTCGTGGCTCTCGTGTCTGCCGTATTCCTGAATGCGCCGGCCGCTCGCGGGCAAGCCGGCCCTGTCGAGGGCGGCCATGAATTGCAGGTGTGGACCGGCGGGGGCCACGGAATCAGTGGCAGCCAATCCGGCGACGGCATATGGAACGCGGGTTTTCGCTACGGCTTGATCCTTACTGCTCCGCACGGCCCCGGCTTCCTGCGCGGCCGCTTGGAGTACGCGTTGGACGCCGTCCCAGTCTTTCTCGTGGTTCAGAAAACGAACACCGCTTACGGCGTGGGGGTAAATCCGTTCGCCTTCAAGTGGGCGTTCGCCACGCGAAGCAACCTCGTTCCTTATATCGAAATCGGCGGCGGCACGGTCTTTACCAATACCAAGGTTCCCGAAGCAACATCCCGTATCAATTTCACCAGTGGCGGCGCATTCGGCCTGCACTTCCTGCGCAGCAAATACAACATCAGCACCGAGGTCCGTTATATGCATATTTCGAACGCCGGGCTTGCCACTCCAAATCCCGGCATCAACACCATTCAATTTCGTTTGGGCTTTGGTCTGTTCAGCCAAAAGGAATAGCAACCATGCAAGGCCTTCGCTTCCGAAGCATCATTGAGTGTGCGAGATGAAAATGATTGGAATCTTCGTAGCGGTATTTGTTCTGCTTCTTGGATTCGCTGTTGTCCGCGCGATGAGCACGGGGAAAAAAGCTCCGGTCTCCGGTGCCCCCGCGCCGGACTTCACGCTGAATTCGCAAGACGGCAAACCGCTCAGCCTGCATGATCTCCGCGGAAAGTGGGTCGTGCTCTATTTTTATCCCAAGGATTTCACCAGCGGCTGCACCAGGGAGGCGCATAATTTCCAGCGCGACCTCACCCAGTACGAGCAGAAAAACGCGATCATCCTCGGTGTGAGCGTCCAGGACGAAGCTACTCACCAAAAGTTCTGTGCCAAAGAAGGGCTCAGTTTCAAGCTGCTTGCCGATACAAAGTACGAAGTCTCTTCCTCTTACGATTCCCTAGTAAATTTGGGCGTCGCCAAACTTTCTGCTCGCCATACCTTTCTCATCGATCCTTCCGGCGTTGTCCGCAAAACCTATCTCAATGTAAACGCCGAAAAACACAGCGCCGAAGTCCTCGCCGATCTCACTCAACTTCAGAACTCTCCTGGTTAAGCCTTTAGTTCCCACATTCCGCCTCGGCAGCCAGCAACTTAGGCCCTTCGTGTAATCGATGTCATCCTGAGCGAAGCGCGGCTTCTGCGCTCCGGAAGAGTTTGCGGGGCGAAGGATCTCATCCGACCATCAGCGCAAACGATTCAGTTGCCACCTCCGCTTAGTTCCCGCAGCCAGTCTCAGCAGTCAGATTCGAAAACTCGGGCCAGGCAGCGAGATTGCCCTTCTCGAGCAACTTGTTCAGCGTAGCCACGTCTTTGTTCTTCAGTTCCTGCCAACCGGCAAGAGCTTCATTCTCTCCCTTGCAAATCCGCCGGTATGCTGCGAACGATTCTTCCGATGGCGCGAAGTCCGCGCCATCGACCAGCGCCATCAGCGCTGTCAACGCGTCATTCAGGGCCATGAAGCTCGTCGTCTTCGGAGTCTCCAAAATCGGAGTGGGTTCGCCTGCAAGCGCCGCGGCTTTCGCATCCAGCGTGCTGGCCGCAACGGCTATGGGATCTTCCTTGGGGCGTTTCGTCAAGTCGGCCAATCGTGCGCGCAGTTCCTTCGCCTGCTGGTAGCCGTCAAAGTTTTTCCCAAGCAGCGCGGAAATTTTCAGTTGCAGCTCAAGCGAACTTTGCAATTCGTTGCGCGCCGCCGGCACCCGAGGATCCATCTTGACTTCCAGCGGTTGGCGAGAAACTTGTCCGCCCGCCTTCAGCCGCACCTCATACCTGCCCGGCAGTACCAGCGGTCCCTGCGGCGCCAGCGGCGTCGAACCCACGATCGCGGCGATCGGATAATTGTACTGGGACTGCGGATGCATGGCGCGTGGATCGGCGTACCGCAGATTCCAGACAAAACGATGCATTCCCGGCGCTTTCGAAAGAGCCTGTGGAGGTGCGATCCAATATTCCGCCACGAAGGGAGCTTCCTCTGGTTGGGCCGGCGCAGCCGCGCTTGAAAAACTCCGCACCAGTTTTTCATCCTGGTCGTAAATTTCCAGCTGAATGTCCCCGCTGGAATTCGCCGGCAAGACGTAATTCAGGATCGCGCCATCAGGAGGATTTTTTCCCGCGGGAACTTCCGGCGGCAGCGGCGTGTCTTGATTTTCGTCGCGCCGCACGCGGACGGCGGTTCGCGGCGCAAACAAATGTGCGCCTGAAGCTGCCATGCGCGCCTCCGCCTGGCGCAGCGGCGTAACATCATCCAGGATCCAGAACGAGCGGCCATACGTCGCGGCAACCAGGTCATTCTGCTCGACGGCCAAATCATGGATGGCCACCACCGGCATGTTCAGCCGCAGCGATTGCCAATGTTCGCCGCTATCAAACGAAACATAAACTCCCCGTTCCGTCCCCGCGTACAGCAACCCCTTGCGCACCGGATCTTCTCGCACCGTCCGGACAAAATCGCCGTCCTGAATCCCAGTGACCTTTTCCTGCCAGGTTTTCCCAAAATCACGCGTTTGAACAATGTGCGGCCGCAAATCATCCAGACCGTTTCGATTGACCGCCGCATAGGCAGTCCCGGCATCGAAGTGCGACGCTTCGATGATGCTAACCGTGCTCCACTCGGGCACGCCCACGGGCGTAGCGTTTTGCCAGCTCGTCCCCGCATCTTTCGTTAACTGAATGTTTCCGTCGTCCGTGCCAATCCAGATCTCCCCCTCTTTCACTTCCGAAGGCGCGATGGTCAGGATCGTCCCTCGCACTTGTTTCTCATCCTTTTCATCCGGCCGGACGCGCGTCAAATCCCCGCTCACTGCTTCCCAGCTGGTGCCCCCGTTAACCGTCTTCAGCAAGAACTGCGTTCCGAGATAAAGCAAGTACGGGTCCTGCGGCGAAAAAACCAGAGGAATCGTCCAGTTGAACCGGTATTTGCTCCCAAACGAAACCGGCGCAGGAGAAATATCCCGTACCTGTCCCGTAATTTTTGACAAGCGCACAACGCTCCCTCCCGGCCCCGCGTTGTACACCACATCGGCGTCCAGCGGATCGGGAATGGTGTATCCGCTCTCTCCCGGCCCGACCGGGAACCAATCGCGCTCGGTGATCTGCCCGTTGTTTCCGCGGCTCGTAATCCCCGCCGTGCCGCTGTCTTGTTGCGGTCCGTACACCCAATAAGGAAACCGGTGATCGGTCGCCACCCGATAAAATTGTCCCGTGGGCTGGTTGTACCAAGTGCTCCACGATTCGCCCCCGTTGAGGCTGATCGTCGCGCCCTGGTCTACGCCCAGCATGATGCGGTTCGGATTTGTCGGATCGATCCACACGGTATGGTAATCATCGCCGCCCGGAGCGCCTTTGATCGCCGTGAACGTGTGCCCGGCGTCATTCGAACGGTACAGATTTTGCGATGGCACATAAACCACGTCGGGGTTTTTCGGGTCCGCAAAAATTTCGCTCATATACCAATAGCCTTGGATTCGCTTGTCTTCCGTGGCTTTTTTCCAACTCGTTCCTCCATCGTCGGAACGATAGAGGCCGCCGTCTTTTTCCTTGGCTTCCAAAATCAAGTAAACGCGTTGCCCGCGAGTTCCGGGGGCTACCGCAACTCCGGACCGTCCCCAATCTCCCGCGGGAAGCCCGTTCCCGGTAATTTGTGTCCAGGTGATTCCTTCATCGGAGGATTTGTAGAGTCCGCTTCCGGGACCAAATGAAGTTCCCTTCTGTCCCGGCTTTCGAATCCCATGCCACAGCGTCGCGTACACCACTCGTGGATTTCCCGGCTCAAAACACAGGTCCACTGCGCCCGTCAGATGGTCCTGGTACAAAACTCTCTTCCAGCTTCGTCCGCCATCCGTGGAACGGAAAACGCCACGCTCCTCGTTCGGCCCAAAGCTGTGGCCCATCGCCGCCACCAGCACGACCTCTGGATTCCGCGGATCAATCAGGATTCGCGCGATGTGCCGCGTGTCCGCAAGTCCGAGATGCTGCCAGGTCGCGCCGGCATCCGTGGATTTGTAAATTCCATTTCCGTACGTGATGTCGGCATAGAGATTGTTCTCTCCGCTACCCACATAAATGATGTTTGAATTCGACGGCGCAAGCGCCAACGCGCCGATCGACGCCACCGGTTCTCCGTCGAAAATCGGCTTCCACACCGTGCCGCCGTCCGTCGTTTTCCACACGCCGCCGCCGTTCGCCCCGAAATAATAAATGCCGGGACTCCCCGGCACGCCCGCAACCGCATTCACTTTCCCGGCACGAAACGGCCCGATCATCCGCCATTTCATCTCCGAATAGAGCTGCTCCGGTACTTGCTGCCCCCAAGCTAAACTGCCGGCAAAAATCGTCCAAGCAGTTAGACGCGCTACACACTTTGCGAATCGCAAACCAATGGCCGTGCTCATCAAGGGATCTCCCAGTGGCCGAGAGGATAGCTTGTCTATGGCATCCCCGCAAAACATATTCAATTGCAATTGATTCGAATGAAGTGCAGTGTTCTACCGGTTCGCGAGCACCTTCAAGCCCGGAATGTGCATCAGCCGTTCGTCGGCGGTCACTAGTGTCAGGTCGTAGACTTTCGCCGTCGCCACCAAAAAACGGTCTGCCGGATCACGATATCCCAGAGTTGTGTATCGTATCTCGCGGGCAATCTCCCAGTTCAATGGAACTTCAATCAAACCCAGCGCGAGCTTCGATCTCTTGAACCAATCTAGGAAATCCCCTTTCGATCGAATTCGCTTCTTCTCCAGCAAAAGGATTGTTTCCCAAACGCTAACGGCAGAGAGATATCTTTCGTTTTGAGGATTTGTCAGTTCGCGCGCCACTTCGGAAGAAAGCTTGTGCGCTTCGGCATGGCTCCAGATCCAGATATGCGTGTCCAGCAGGAGCCTCATTCGGTCTTCTTAGCTTCCTCGGTCTCTGGGTCCTGAGCGGCTTCCCAATCCGACTCCTCGCCGATGGGGCCAACGATGTCTCCCAGAATGGCCATCGTGCCCGCGCCGCCACCCAGCTTGATGTTCTTAGCGACTTCCGGGGGACTGATTTGGGCGATGGGCTGCCCGAAGCGTGTCACGACCACCGGCTTGCCGGTCTTGCGGACGCGCTCCAGCACTGCCAAACACGTAGCTTTGAACTTGGAGATAGCGATTTCTTCCATGGTGCAACTCCCACACTTACAATAGCATATCATTAGACCATGGTCCAACTATAGTCCGACCATGGTCGCTTCTGGGCGCACTGCCTAGGTCACCACCAGCCTTTCTTTTTACTGTCTAGGGTTGGTCGTTTCCATCCGCATCGGAAGAGGTAGCGGCATCCGGTGATTTGTTCGGATCGACTGCGGCGAGTCCGGCCTTCTTGAGTTTGGAGTTAAGCGCCGCGATATTTTGCTGTCGGATCCTGGTCCACTGCGCGGTGAGCTTTTCTAGATCGTCTTCGAGTTCCTTGTAGACCGCAGTGGCTTGCGTCGTGGGCGCGGCATCGGCGCTATCGGCAACCGCCAGGAGTCCACCAAAATGTTGATTCAAGGTGGAAAAACTCTCCGGCTGCTTCCCTCCCGGAGGCAAGCCGAAGAAATTGCTCTGCGCAGCGCCTTCCATTTCGGCGGATTGCTTGTCGACAGCGGCGATGGCATCGGCAACGGCACCCTTCCCTGCTTTCGCGGCACGATCCTTCAATTGCGCGCGCACCGACCGAACTTGGGCAAGCGCCTCGAAACTTTCGTTCATTCCCTCGACCGAGCCGCTCTGCATTTCAAATTGTTTGCGAAGATCCGCAAGCGAAGACTGGATGCGCGGATCCATCTTTACCGCAAACGACTGAGAATGGCTCTTTCCATCGACCGTCAGCTTTGCTGTGTAGTTCCCCGGCAATGCCCATGCTCCAAGCGGATATTTCGGAGTGTCGTGCACGATCGCGGAAATCGGAAATTCATGACCGAGCGAATCCGGCGGCGCGTAATGCAAGTCCCATACAAATCTATGCATTCCCGCCGCCGCAGAGAGAATTTGCGCCGGGCGCACCCAGTACATCGGGATGGGATGCTCGCCTGCTGTTTTTTCCAGCGGCTCGGCCTGGTCTGAGCTAGAGTATCGACGCACCAAATGATTTTGTTCGTCGAGAATTTCCAGGGTAACCGGCTTGCCCGCGCTGGACGCGAGGTAGTAATCTATAATCGCCCCATCAGGAGGGTTTTTCCCCGCGGGAAATTCCGGCGGCAACGGCGTATCGGGATTCCGATTCCAGCGGACACGAAACGCTTCTTGCGGGGTGAAGAGATGCACACTCGCTTTTGCTACGTCCGCATTTAGTTGCCGCAGCGGCGTGATGTCGTCAAGAATCCAGAACGAACGGCCGTGTGTGGCCACGATTAAATCGTCGCCGTGAATCGCCAGATCGCGCATCGACGTGTGCGGCAAATTCAACTGCAACGGCTGCCAGTCGTCTCCATCGTTGAAGGAAACGTAGACGGAGCCTTCCGTCCCTGCGAACAGCAAGCCTTTGCGAACTGCATCTTCACGCACCACGTTGCTGGCGCCGCCATCGGGAATCCCTTTTGTAATTTCCGTCCACGTTTTGCCGAAGTCGCGCGTGCGGTAAATGTGCGCGCGCAAATCGTCGAGCCGGAATGAATTGATCGCCGCGTACGCCGTTCCCGCATCGAAGTGCGACGCTTCGATAATGGAAACTTTGCTCCACGGCTTCAGCTGCGGCGGCGTGACGTTCTGCCAAGGTTTCCCGCCGTCGCGTGTGACGTAAATCAGTCCATCGTCGGTGCCCGCCCAGATGGTGTTCGCTTCCTTGAACGAAGGCGCAACGGCATAAATGACGCCGCGATGTTTTCCTTTTTCCGGATCACTCGCGGCGAAGATTCCGAGATTCGCGGGAATTTCATACGACTCGCGCGTGAGGTCGTCGCTGATGACCTGCCAACTATTCCCCGCGTCGGTCGTTTTGAAAAGCTTGTTGGCCGCAAAATAAAGGGTGTGCGGTTCGAGCGGCGAAAAAACCACCGGCAGCGTGCGCGTATAGCGATATTCGCCGCGGCGAATTGGCTCGGGCGTAACTTTCGCGTGCTCGCCGATATCCTGCCTGGTGCGCGTGAGCCAATCGCCATACAAAATGTTCGAGTCCAGCGGATCCACGGCGATGTAGCCGTACTCGAAAATTCCCGGCAACCGCCAATCGCGAAAGGTAATTTCGCCGTAATCGCTGCGGCTTTGCGTCGCGACCGAACCGCTTTCCTGTTGCGCGCCGTAAACCCAATACGGAAAACGATTGTCCGTGGTCAGGTGATAGAACTGCGCCGTCGGCTGGTTGTACCAAGTGCTCCAGGTCGCACCGCCGTTCACGCTAATGACCGTGCCCTGATCGGAGCTGAGCGCGATAATCTGCGGATTTTCCCCGCTGATCCAGATGCGCTGGTAATCGTCGCCGCCGGGCGCGCCTTTGAATCCCACAAATGTTTTTCCGCCGTCCGTGGATTTCCACGTGGTGGTGTTCGCCACGTAAATCACGTCCGGATTGTCCGGCGCAACAGCGATGCCCATCGCGCCCGGGCCGCGGCCCCCGATGCGGCGGTCGCCGTTTACCTGCTTCCAGGTCTCGCCCGCATCGTCCGAGCGATAGACTCCCGCGCCTTTCGTGGCTTCCGCCGAAACATAGATTCGCTTCGCATCGCCTGGCGCAACGGCAATCCCGATTCGCCCGAGCCCTTCCGTTGCTCCCGGCAATCCTTTGGTCAACGGCTTCCAGGTCTCGCCGCCATCCGTCGATTTATACAGCCCGCTCCCGGCGATATAGATGGAGGCGCCGCTGCGAACCTCCCACGGCGCAACACGCGCGGCCCACAGTGCCGCGTAAATCGTCTGCGAATTCGTGGGATCGAAAGCAAGATCGGCAGCGCCGGTGTTTTCGTCCTTGTAGAGGACGTTCTGGAAAATCTGCCCGCCATCGGTGGAGCGGAAGACGCCGCGCTCGGCGTTGGGACCGTAGGGGTGCCCTTCGGCGGCGACGAAAACACGGTTGGGATTTTTCGGGTCGACAAGAATCGCGGTGATTTGCTGCGCGTCGCGTAGACCAAGATGCGTCCAGGTCTTTCCCCCGTCGGTGGATTTGTAAACGCCATCGCCGGTCGCCAGATCGGGGCGCTGCAATCCTTCGCCGCTGCCCACATAAATAATGTTCGGGTCGGAAGGTGCAACGGCCAGCGCGCCGACGGAGCCCGTGGGCTGGTCGTCGAAAATCGGATTCCAGGTGTTGCCGAAGTCAGTGGTTTTCCAGACGCCGCCATTGACGGCCGCCATGTAGAAGATGTTCGGCTGGTGCGGCACGCCGGAGACGGCAACGGCGCGGCCTCCGCGGAATGGTCCGATGCAGCGCCAGCGCATTTCGGAAAAGAGTTTCTGGTCAAATGGCTGGCGGACATTCTGGTCCAGTTGCTGCGCATCCGCCACAGTGCAGAAAAAAGTACAGAAGGAAATACAAAGAATAGTTGCGCCGACCATTCCACTGCTGCACCACTTGCCTGCCCGACCGATTCGCATTCGAGTCCTCCGTAAGAAGGGAGAGGATACTCTGGCTGCGAAATCAGAGCAATGCGCGGAGGCCCGAAGTGACCAGCACGAGTCACTAGGTAGTTCCTTTCCGGCGATAGGGAGGGTACACACCCTCCGTCGAGATGAAACGAGTGTCGACAGTTGAAAAATGCCCGGCGATGGGCGCCGACTCCGAAGGCCTCATTGCGCCGGATTCACGACGTCGGCTTGGCCTCCGGCGGCTCGAATGGGCTGCAGCGTCCCCGCAAGCCCTGGCGGAACTTCTCGCGCTCCTCGGGTGTCATTTTCTCCCAGCGCTCGTCCATGCGTTGCCGAACACGCTCGTCTATTCGTCGCCGCATATTGGAGCGAGGAGAGCCATGACCACCCCATCCGCCGAAGAGGATGCGGCACAGCGCCAGAAGTCCAAGGGCTTGCCAGAAGGTGATCTGGCGCCAGCCGAACAGCGGCGGCAACAGCCAATTCCAAAGGTGCAACACTATTTCGCCGCCAATGGCAATAAATACAGGGATCGCCAGAATCGCCAGCGGGGCAATGAAAATCCATTTCTTTCTCATGTTCAGTTCCTCATGCTTTCCTATATTCGTCGTAAACACTTTGCAATCGTTCGCGGAGATGAAGCATCGCGTAGCGCTTGCGCGAGAGCAGCGTATTCACGCTCACGCCAGTCTCCGCGGCCATCTCCTTGAAGCTGTGGCCATCCAGTTCGTGAGCGACGAATACTTCACGCTGCTCGGCGGGGAGTTCGCCAAGCGCAAACTCCAGCTCATCCAGAAGCACGTTGCGGAAGTAGAGCGCTTCCGGCCCGGCATCGGGAGATGGCAACAAATCTTCGATCCGTAGCAGCTCGCCGTCTTCGTCCTCGACCGCTACGTCACTGGAGGCCACGGGCTTCTTCTTGCGGAAAAGGTCCGTGATGCGATTTCGCGCCACGCGAAAAAGCCAGCCGGTCACGTGGCCAATGGGCATCAGCAAGCGATTGGCTTCTACCAGTTCGTAGAAGACCTCCTGCAAAATGTCCTCGGCATCGGAGGGATCGGGCACACGCCGGCGGATGAAATTGCGCAACCGGGAGCGTTCTCCCGCGACGATTTCGGAGATTTGACGGTCTTGCTCGATCATCGAGGTGACGCTCACCGGTTCATTCATCCACCTCTGTAGACGAACGGCGGACGCAGATATTGTAGAGATTTTAAGCGGGAGGGTGGGCGAGAGAAACTGCTGGAAGAATTAGTTCTGTCCCGTGGCGCGGAGAGGCAACTCATCCGCCCCTATCCAAGGATTCCCTGGGAGATGCAGTGCCGTTCCGTAAAAGGCCTGCCACCCGCCCCAGGCGCGGGCGTTTGATTTGCTGGCGGCGTTGCCGGCGGACTTGACGCTTCCAGGACGGAAGAAAGATAAGCCGCAAAAGCGCAAGGGACTGTTATGGAGGCGCGCTTCCTGCTGGACACGAATATTTGCATCTACATCCGTCGAAAAAAGCCGGACCCGGTGCTGCAGCGATTCCGCGCGCTGAAGCAGGGAGAGGCGGCGCTCTCCGTGATTATCCTTGGCGAATTGCTGTACGGGGCGGAGAAGAGCGCGCAGCTGGCGGCAGCGCTGGAGCTCTTACGAGAGTTGGCGCAAGCGCTCTCGGTGATGGGCCTGCCGGAGACGGCGGCGGAAGCTTATGGAACGATGCGGGCGGAGCTGGAGCGCAAGGGGCAGATGATCGGGAATACCGATCTGTGGATTGCCGCGCATGCGAAGGCAGCAGGGTTGACACTGGTTACGAATAAGGAGCGGGAGTTCCGGCACGTGCCGGGGTTGAAGATGCAGAATTGGGCGCTGTAAAGGGAGGCCCGACGTGCAGTCGGGCCTCCCGGCTGTTTGGGAACGTGAGGATGGTTACCTTACGGCGGCTTTGGTTTTGACAGCAAGCTGAGGGACGACGCCGAGCTGCTGCATAAGACCCAAAGCGTCCCAGTTGACATAGCCTTCCGCCAGCTTGCCGTTCGCGAGGCGGCCGACAGTGATTCCGGAAACGGCAATCTGCTTGCCGGTTGGCGCAATCCCGTTAAGTTCCCCTTTGTGAGTACCGCGGCAGGACCAACGGGTCGTGACTATATCGCCTTCGGCAATAATGTCCTCGACCGTCAAACGAAGGTCGGGGAAAGCATGGCGGTAGAGATTTACTCTCTTCCTTTCACTCTCGGGGCCGCGTCCGAAATCGGGTGACGAAGCGTCGTGGTGTTCGTAGTTGGGGGTAAAGAGCTCGTCTACCACCGACAGATTGCCTCTGTTCCAAACTTCTTCGATAAGACGACGGACGACGGTTTTGTTATTTTCTGACATGGGGTGTTCTCCTTTTATAAGAAATACAAAAACGGGCCTCGCGAGAAGCGAGTCGGGCTCAAGCGCAGTGGCTTGGAACCGCCGGGGTCTGGGGCGTGCAGTCCTATACGGCGGACAAAAGGTTAGGCCCCGCGAGAGCGGAGAAACCGAGCCGAGGACGTACTGCCCTCTTGGCGCTCGATGCGGAGCTTAGATGTCAAGGAACTGCGCTCGGACTAGGGAGCGGGAGTCTCGCAGCAAATGGCGAAACCTCCACATGATGGTCTTCCCCGGGGATGAGCATGTCAAGGAGAATCGAGAAATTCTTCTGTGAAAAAGGAGCAGCGGGGATATTTACTTCGACGGCGGACGCGGGGGTTCTCCGAGGTAGTAGGGAGCGCTGACGGTGAAGATACGCTCATTGCCGCGGACCAGGAGCATCCATTCGAGCAAGCGGCCGCGCTGGTTGTGAAGAAAATATTCGTACCAGTGGCCTTCGACGAGTTCCGGAATCACCACAACGATGCGGCGCTGTGGATGCAACGCGGACAGTTCGAGGATGTACTGAAGAATCGGTACGATGACGAACCGGTACGGCGAAGGCAGGATCAAGAGCTTGGGAGGCGGATGGCCGGCTGCGCGGAACGGCGTCTCGACGTAGCGCTGCCACTCCAGCTTCAGTAGCTCGGAATGTTTGTCGGGCTCCACGTGGATGCCGATGATTTCGTTGCTGATTTTGGCGGCAAATTCGAGCCCTTGTTTGGTAATGCTGCTCCAGCGATCGATGGCGACAACGGCGATGGGAGGCTCGGCGTGCCGGGCCTGCACCGGCACGACGCACGCCGTGCGCATGCGAACGGCGTGATAGTGCCGCCGCACGAAGCCAAAGAACACGATCAACAGCGGAATAAAAAGGAGCGTGATCCAGGCGCCCTCCGCGAATTTTGCGACGAGCACGACGCAAACGGTGATGCCGGTTACAAAAGCACCGATGCCGTTCACCAACGCGCTTTTTTGCCAATGCCGGCCGCGCTTCCTGTACCAATGCACGACCATCCCGGCCTGCGACAGCGTAAAAGCCAAAAACGCGCCGACGGCGTACAGCGGAATCAATTTGTCCGTGACTCCGTCGAAAAAAATCAGCAGCAACGCCGTGAGCAAGGCGAGCGTCACGATGCCGTAGGAATACACCAGGCGGCGTCCGCGAAAGCGGAACACATGGGGAAGATAGTTGTTCTGCGCGATGGCCCGGCACAGGCGCGGGAAGTCCGCAAAGGCGGTGTTTGCGGAAAGCGAGAGGACCAGCAGGATGGAAGTGATAGTCAGGTAATAGAAAATGCCTTTGCCGAAAACAGCGACGGTGAGCATCGAGAGGATGCTCTGGTATCCGGGCCTGCCGGGCACTGTGGCGACGATTCCGTAGGCTTTGACGAGGTGGGAAATTCCGGCAAGAAGCACGGCGAGAATGAAAATGATCACGGTAAGAGTGCGCTGGGCGTTTTTGACGGCCGGCTCGCGAAAAGCCTTCACGCCGTTGCTGACCGCCTCCACTCCAGTGAGCGCCGTGCAACCGGTGGCGAAAACCTTCAGGAGCAGCCAGTAGCTGACGGCTTCGCTCGCGGGGGAGGGAGGCGGAAGAGGCGTCAAAGGCACGGGATGTCCGCCGCTGCGCCATACGGCAATCAGGCCGGCGCCAATGACGATCAAGATGGTTCCAACAAAAAGATACGTCGGCACCATGAAGGCGACGCCCGCTTCGCGGAGGCCGCGAAGATTGACGATAGTGACCATAAGAAGAATGCCAAGACAAAACGACAACGTGTGGGGCTGCAAGGAAGGAACTGCAGAGATAAGCGCACCGACGCCGGCAGAAATTCCCACGGCCGCGGTGAGAATATAGTCGGTAAGCAAGGCCGCGGCCGCCAGCAGGCTGGGACGCGCTCCTAAATTGAAGCGCGCCACGGTGTACGAGCCGCCACCTCCGGGATAGGCGGCGATCGTCTGAAGATAGGAAAAATAAACAATGACGAGCAGGGCGATGATGGCTGCGCTGACGGGGATAATGTAGTTCAGCCCCAGAAGACCGAGCGGAATAAGCAAGGTGAGCGCAGCTTCCGGGCCGTAGGCCGCGGAGCTGAGCGCGTCCAGTCCGAAGATAGGAATGCCCTGGAGCGGCCCAACTTCCTCGGCGCGCTCTTCGCTGGTCGCCAAGGGCTTGCCGACGAGGAGATCGAGAATGTTCATAGAGCAGGCACGGCATTTTCTTGCGTGTCCATTTGCAACGAGAAGGGCGGCAATGTCAACGCACATCCCTAGGAGTGACGGAGGCGAAAGAGTAAGACGCGCCGTTACTAGGGCCGAGGCCAACCTTTAGGATGGAGCGGGTCAAGTCCGACGCTGGCGCGGAGGTCATTGACGTGGGTGGGGTCGGCAAGAGTCCAGGGACGAATGCGGCCGTCGCGGTGGTCATCAAGCCATTGTGTACCGAAACGCTGCGGCCGGTGCTCGTAAAGAGCGATGCGGTCTTCGAGGTAGGCGGCGTGCCACTTCGGAACGCGATTTTCGGCAGCACACGATTGCAGAAGCCGCAAGACGTCACGCTGGAACTCCGGTTCACCGATGGCATGCTGCGCAATGAGCCAGGCGGCTTCGGCTCCGTCTTTGCCGACGAGGTCTTCGGCCGGCCAGCCGTGCTGGGCGATGAGTTCGCGGAGCCGAGCGGCGTTCTTGACGTGGACGGCTTCCATACGGGGAACGTAATGGCCGCCGAGTTCATTGGCGTCGAGGAGTTCCTGGCGAACGCGCTGGTCTTCCGCGCGCATGACAAGGAGTTCGAGGCGCACGGGTTCGTTCGGCATCGCTTTACTCTATCCTCGTTGTAACTCCGGTGTGAAGAGAGGAAGGCACGGGACGAGTTGGTTTCAATTCATGTTGGGGCCGGAGAAAACCACAGCGAGCGCCCACAGATTGAGAGCGAACGTGAGGATATGAAGGACGTCGTTGACTCCGGACCACCGGGAAACGGTTAGGAATATTTGCTGGAGTTGTGCGGTGTCGGTACTCGCGTCCCGCAGAACGAACATGGCCGGGAGAATGAGCGCGCGAGTGACGGTCGCCCAAACAATCGCCAGCAGAGCCGCTGCGTATACAGGAAAGCGGCGCGAGCCGCGCTCGGTGCGGTCCAGGCGAAAGGCGATCGCGGCGGAAACCGTGAAAAGAAGCGCGGCGAGGCCAAGCACGGGATAGAAAAGTGCCCCAACGCCGACGTTTTCCGCGCGCGTGAAGTTCACCCACGGAATGACGCCGAGGCGTTCCCACGCGGCCAGCAGGACGAAGGCTCGATTGGCGGTCGCGCCCGCTTGCAGCCCACCGAAAAGGGCGGCGCCAAACGCAAGACCTTTGATTGCGGATGAAGCCATCGGGTTGACCTCCCTGGGAACAGAATGAACGCTCTCAGGAGTTTACGGGGGGAAAGAAGCAAAGGTTACAGCAAGTGAGGTATGGAATCGGATCGGCGCTGCGCCCGGGGGGGTTTTACTTGTAGCAAATCGACAAACATTTTGTGGACGCAAATTTCAGTTTCTCTTAAGATTTCGGTGGGTGGGCGTCGTGCCCAGCGTGCGCACTTCCCGGGGAATCCCACGTTCAAACATCTCAACGCACAAGGGGGAAGGGCCGATGGCGCAGTCGCAGCACGCTACATCATCGTTCCACAAGCCGCTCCCATATCTCTCACCCGGGCAAATCAAGGAGATCTGCGAAGCGGCGGAGGTGTACATTGCGGAGCAACGAAGCCGGTTTTGGGGGCGTGGAATTGATTTGTCGCGCGACCAATTATCCAGTCTGAGCGCATTTTTCCGGGCCGACCTGCTGAACTCGATCCGGTTATTCGTGCTGGAAGACGAGCGGGTTCCTAATCCACCGTTCTATCCCATGCTGCGGGCGATGGGCTTTGACAACTTGCCCGATTTCGCGCTGATGGCGGCGGTAACCTTCCAAGATGTAATCGTCTCGAACGAACCGTGCTCTGAGGGCGTGCTATTCCACGAACTGGTGCATGCGGAGCAGTATCGCCAGCTCGGCTTGGGCCGTTTCGCGGAGCTTTACGTTCGCGGATTCCTTTCCGGCGGCGGATACGACGGAATCCCGCTAGAAGTGAATGCTTACTCGCTGGGCACGCGGTTCGAGGATGGCCGCGGGGCGCACTTTTCCGTGGAGGGGGAAGTTTCGTCGTGGATTAAGCGGGGCGCGTTTTAAAGGGCGAGCGCGGAGAAGGGCGGCAGCCTTTAGAAATTGAGCACAAAGCGACATTGGTTCTATTTTCTAGGCCCTGGGGTTCCCTTATGTTCGAGGGGAAAGGGGATCACCCATATGTCGAACAAGATGTATGCGCTCGCGGCATGCCTGGTTTTTGCGGGCGTTTGCGCCGCCAAAGACCACACCGACTATCAAAAAGGGACTTTGCTGCGAATGGACTCGACGTCCTGCGGGATGCAGGAAAAAGGATCAAAGTCCGTAGCAGGTGAACTGCTGGGCACGGATGCGCAAAGCAAGAAGACCCAGGAAGTGCTTTGCCAGGAATATGTATTGCAGACCGAAAGGGTGGTCTACCGGATCCGGCCGAAAGATGACAAGCACCCGGTGCTGCTTCCGATCGGGGAGATGGCGCAATTCCGCATTCACAAAGACAAATTGATTTTGCGAGTGGCGGAAGGCGGCGACGATAAAGAACGCGAGTATATCGTGGTGTCCATGACGCCGCGGCAAGACGCCCCGCAGCAGGCGGCAAGCAAGAACTGAGTTTGCATTTTTCGAAGTGAGTAGAAGAAACGGCGCTCCGACTCGGTCGGGGCGCCGTTTTGTTTTCTTTGGGTCCGCAAATGGCGATCTGCGGCCGAAATGATATGCTCCGGCCATGACGCTGAAGTGAGCGTTAGAAAGAATTTCTGAAACAGCCGGATCATAAGGCTTCGCGAGAGGTTCACAACTGATGATCACAAGACGCATGGCGGTAATACCAGGCGTGGTTTTGTCGTGCCTGAGCGCGTTTGCAAGCGCGACTGGCGCGCAGACGCGGCCGACGATGGATGCGGGCGAACCGCAAAAGATGCTGCTGTGGGAACACGGCGCGCCTGGAGCGCTGGGTTCTGATGAAAGCGACAAACCCACGCTGACGTATTATCCGCCCACGCATGGAAACCCTTCGGGAACCGCGGTGATTATCGCGCCGGGGGGAGGATACACGCACTTGGCGGCGAATCACGAAGGGCGGCAAGTGGCGAACTGGCTGAATTCGATGGGAGTGGCGGCGTTTGTGCTGATTTACCGATTGGGACCCCAGTATCACCATCCGATTGAGCTGCGGGATGCGCAGCGAGCGATTCGAATGGTGCGAGCGCGGGCGAATGAGTTCGACGTCTTGCCGGACCGCATCGGAATCATGGGATTTTCGGCGGGAGGGCATCTGGCTTCGACAGCGGAGACACATTTCGACAGCGGAAACTCCGGAGCGGAAGACCCGATGGAGCGGGTGAGCTGCCGGCCAGATTTCGCGATTCTTGGTTACGGCGTGATTTCGTTCACGGCGCCGGAACTGCGCGGAAGCTCGGCGAAGGCGCTACTAGGTGAGAATGCTGATCCGCGGCAACTGGAGGAACTTTCGAATGAGAAACACGTGACGGCGCAAACGCCACCGACGTTTCTTTTCTCGACGAGCGAAGATAAGAGCGTGCCGTCGGAAAACAGCTTGCTGTTTTACGCGGCGCTGCACAAGGCAGGCGTTCCGGCGGAACTGCATATTTTCGAGAAAGGGCCGCACGGCGTGGGGCTGGATCTGGGCGATCCCTTCCTGGGAGAATGGCCAAAGCTGCTAGCGAATTGGATGCGAAGCCGAGGATTGCTGACGCGGCCCGCGCAGTAGAAGAATTAAGGAGCTTTAGCGGCGGGGACGCCGAGGTCGGCGATGTTGTCACCTTTTTTCAGCGAAGGAACGGCGTTGACGTGGAGGACGACGGCGGACACCGGAGCGCGAGGCTCGGCGATGACTTTGCCGACGTAGTCCGTGATGGTGCCGAGCTTCATTCCGGCGGAGACGTAAGTGCCGCGCTTGACGAGCGGATACCAGATGCCGGAGCCGTCGGCAAGGACATCGACGAGTTTCTCAATCCAGACGGGATTTTCGATAGGATGGGGGTCGCCGGGAAGCATCTTTAGGGAGCGCATGGTGCTGAGAGTGCCGTTGACGAGGAGGGCGACGTCGTCGGACTCGACGCTGCCGGCGTAGCCGGCTTCGACGACGATGGAAGGCTTGCCGCGGACAGAAGCGGTGTTGTCGAGATAGCGAGTGGCGGCGGGATCGGTGGGGCGTTCCCGCCAGATAATGATGTGATCGAGGCCGAAGGCGAGAACCATTTCTTTTGAGGTGCGATCCTGGGCTTCGCGGCCGGTGGGACCCCAGTAAGCATAGGGGCGAAGGCTCTCGTCCAGGTCGCCGCCGTGATAGTCGATGAGATAGTCGCAGCGGTCGACGATTTCCCTGGTAATGAGGTAGGAGGCGCGCTCGGTCTGCGTGCCGTCTGGTTTGCCGGGATAAAAGCGGTTCATGCTTTTGTTGTCGATGGGATTGACGTGTGGGACCTTTTGTTCGAATGACTGAATGTTGATAAGCGGGACGAGGATTACGGTACCGGTAACTTGCGCGGGATCGAGAGCAGCAATGAGCTTTTCAATGGCAATGATGGAGACGTATTCGGTACCGTGGGCACCGGAGACAAGCGCCAGGACTTTGCCGGGCTTGGCGCCGTTGACGATGACGACGGGGATGCTGGTGGCGGGGTCAACGCCTGCGGGAACTTCGAGAGTGCCGGTGGATTTTTCGCCGGGGCCGGCGGAGGCCGTGCCGACGGTGAATTTGGATTGCGCCGAAACGGACATGCAACAAAGGGAAGCCAGAAACACGGCCCCAAAAGTCGAATCACGGAGGCTGCGCATCATTCGCCACCCGCTTTTGCCGGCTGCGCTTGTGGTTCGGCGGGGCGCGGCGGCGTGCCATCGCCTTTGACGTAGTGAGCATACCAGGCGAGGTAGCGCTCCAGGCGGTCCTTGAGGTGAGAGGGTGTGGTGAAGCCGTGAAATTCACCCGGATAGACGACGAGCTCCGTGGTGCGGCCGAGGCTCTTTAGCGCCTGGTACATCTGCTCACCGCCGATGATCGGAACGTTCCAGTCAACATCGCCGCCCATGAAAAGCGTCGGCGTGGTGATGCTGTTTACGCGGTAGTAGGGCGAGATTTTTTCCCACACAGCTTTGTTTTCCCAGGGGCGGCCCAACTCGGAGTCATAGTCTTTTATGTATTGGTCGTGACCGTAGCCGCTGGTCATCAGCGCAATGCCGGCGCCGGAGATGGCGGCTTTGAAGCGCGTGGTCTGCGCGATGATGAAGTCAGTGGACATGCCTCCATAGGACCAGCCACCGACACCTAACTTGTCGGGATCGGCGATGCCCTGGGCTATCGCGTAATCGACCATGGCCATATCGTCCTGAAAATCCTTGTTGCCCCAGTCGGCAAAAATGGCTTCGCAGAATTTCTGGCCGTAGCCGGAAGATCCGCGGGGATTGGGAAGAAGCGCGGCATAGCCGTTGGCAGCATAGAGCTGCGCAAGATGGTAAAAGGAAGCGGAATATTGGCCGACAGGCCCGCCATGGGGATTGAGGAGCGTGGGGACTTTTTTGCCGGGAGTGTAGTCGACAGGTTTGTAGAGATAACCGGCGACGGAAGTGCCGTCTTTGCTTTTGAAATGAACGTAGTCGGCTTGGGCGAGACGGAGCTGCGAAAAGAGGGCGTCGTTCGTTTTCGTGAGGCGCGTGAGATCCTTTTCATTCGAAAGATAGATTTCGTTGGGACGATCGAGCATGCCGATCTCCGCAGCGATCGCGCCGTCTTTGCCGAGTGCATAGCTGTCCACGGAGAGGCGTCCGCCAATGGGGCGCGCGACCTCGCCGCCGGTGACGGAAATGCGGCAGAGACTTTGCATGCCGTCATCGTCAGCGATGAAATAGATGGAGCGGCCGTCGGCGGAGAAGCGCGGGCGGCGGATACTGCGGTCGAATGCAAGAGTCAGGACCTTGGCCTCGCCGCCGGAGGACGGGGCGACGGCGAGATGATGTGTGGCATAAATCATGGCCTTCAAGTCCGTTTGGCTGATGAAGGCGATCCATTTGCCGTCGGGAGACCAGGCGGGCGAACGATCGGGGCCGGGATTGCTAGTGATCTGTGTGAGGTGCGCTCCTTTGTCGGTATTGCTTGCGGCGACGACCCAGATGTCCGAGTTGTAGGTGCGATCAGGATCGGGCGTGCTGCGATTGCTGGAGAAGGCAAGAGAAAGCCCGTCGGGAGACCAGGCGGGCTCGGAATCGTCGAAGTCGCCCGAGGTCACTTGCGTGGTTTTCTTCGAGGCGACATCGAAGACGTAGAGATGGGTGCGACGACGGTCGAGGTAGCCGACGGTGTCGCGCTTGAATTGGAGACGATCGATGACGAAGGGAGGCGGCGTTTTGGGCTTTGGAGCGGCAGCGGGCTTATCTTTGTCCTTGTCTTTGGCGGCCTCCAAGTCCTCGGGCTTGGGATCGCGGAGAATGAGAACGAGACGAGTGCTGTCCGGAGACCATTCGAAGTCGTCAACACCCTGGGGGGTGTCGGTGAGGTGAGTGGCTTCGCCGCCAAGACGGTTGAGAAGCCAGACTTGGGTTTTGCCATTGTTTCGAGAGGAGAGGAAGGCGAGATATTTGCCATCGGGGCTCCAGCGAGGATGCGAGGAGGAGACGCCTTCGGCGGTCATGGAAATGGGATCGCCGCCGTGGGTCGAAACCATCCAGAGGCGCTGCTCGTTCTTATCTTCCTTGAGCATGCGCGTGCGCACGGCATAGGCGACCCATTGACCATCGGGACTCAGTTCGGGCTGTGAGACATCGCGAATCTGAAAGTAATCGTCGATGGTGATGTTGCGGGGAGTGGAGGAAGCGGGCTTCGGCGCGGATTCCTGAGCGTGGAGGGACAGCCACGGAATCAAAACAAGAGACGCGAGGGCGAGGCAGCGAATCGTCTTCATGCACAAAACTCCTCAGAAGAAAAATGGAACGCAATCCGGGGGCGTAGTGTAGCAGAGGGAGAGACGGAGTACGTTTGAAAAAATGCATGCACCCGCGAGAGCGCTCATCGCGACGACGAGGCGATCAGCTATTCATAACGCAGGGCGGTCAAAGGATCGAGTTTTGAGGCGCGATGGGCAGGCAAAAAACTTGCCAGCGATGCTACCGCGCTCAACAGGATAACGGCCATTACAAGCGTCAAGGGATCGCGGGGCTTCAGACCGTAAAGCAAGGATTTGGCAGCTTGAGCTGCGCCAAGGGCGAGGCCGATGCCAATCACCAGGCCGGCGACGGTGAGGACCCCCGCTTCGCCAAGAATCATTCTCACGACGTCGGCACGCTTCGCACCGATGGCCATGCGGATTCCAATTTCCCTGGTGCGCTGTACCACCATGTAGGAAATAACGCCGTAGAGTCCAATGGCCGCGAGAAGCGCCGCAAGGAAACCGAAAAAACCGGAAAGCGTGGCCATCAGCTCGTCCTGCAGCAGCGAGTCGTGGATTCGCGTCTTCAAGACCCTAAATTCCAGGTCGATGCCGGGATTCACGCCGGCAATGGTTTCTCTCAGAGAGGCCATGAGACTGGTCAGGGGCAGCGACGAGCGAATGAGGATTTGATCGTCCGGGCCGGGCTTTTCCTGCTGCGTGCCGGGGAAATACATGAACGGCAAAAATTCCTCGTGCATGTCTTGGAACTTGTTATCACCCGTTACTCCCACAATCTCATAGAGAGGCCGCGGCTTTCCTGGCGGTTCGTGTATGCGAAACCTCTTCCCAAGGGGATCGACGCCTTTCAGAATTTTGCGCACAAACGCCTGATTGACGATGGCCACCTTGACGGAAGTGGCGGTGTCGCGGTCATCGAAGTCGCGTCCAGCGAGAAGAGGAGTTCCGATGGTCTGAAAATAGCCAGCGCCTAGATAGTTGAGCCACACGACACCTGCGTCTTGGTCGGAACCTTCGAGAAGGACGTTATCATTCCAGGTGCTGCCGCCAAAGGGCACGAGCATGGCGCTGGCGGCGGATTTCACGCCGGGCATGGCCTGCACATGCTTCAGGATGTCGCGTTTGTATTCTGTAAAGCGCTCTTCGGGGATCTGCAAACGCTTGAAATCAACGTCAGCGACTAAGATTCCGCTCTGCAGGAAACCGACATTCAGTGTCGTCAAGTTGCGCAAACTTCGGACAAAAAGCAGCGCGCCCATCAACAGCACAACAGAAAGCGCCACTTGTGAAACGACCAAAATGCGCCGGAGACTAAAGCGCTCCCGGCCTCCGGACATTCCCCGGCTTCCGGATTGCAACAAGGTGGCGGGCTCCGCCCGCGTGGCGCGCACGGCCGGTGCCAGCCCGAAGGAGACCGTTGTCAGCACGGCGAGCGCAGTCGTGAAAGCCAGCAGGCGCCAGTCCATCCCGAGATCCAGGAAGATTTGACTCTGCGGCGTGCTGATGAAGGCCACAAGCAGGCGGCTAATGGCGAAGGCCAGAAACAATCCACAGATCGTACCGGCCACTGCGAGCAGAAGGCTCTCGGAAAGCAGATCGCGAATCATTCGCCAACGCGAGGCTCCGAGCGCTCGCCGGATGGTGATCTGGCGTTCCCGTGCACCGGCGCGGGCCAGCATCAAGTTCGCCAGATTCGCGCACGCGATGAGCAAGACGAGTCCGGAAATTCCGAGAAGCAACCACAGGGACGTCTCCGAATCCTGGCGCAACTCGGAAAATCCCGTGCTGGCGGAAAACGCTCCAAGTTTGTATTCGAGATACTTCTTTACTCCGGCGGCATCGTACACGGGCGGAATCGTCTCTTGCAAAATCGCGGGCGTCACAGCATTCATCTGCGCGTTGGTGCGTGCAATCGTCCACCCTGGTTTCAAGCGGCCGATGGAGGCAAGCCACCAGGCATGGCGAAGCGTTAGCCGATTGTTGCGCGGGCTAAGTATGGGTTCGACGCAAATGGGCGCGGCCACGTCAAAGGTATCGCCCACGGAGATGCCATTGAATCCTGGAGGGGTGACACCGAGAACTTCGAACGAATTGCCATCGAGCGTCAAACGCTTGCCAACCACGGAAGGATCACCGGCAAAATTCCGCTGCCAGAACGAGTAGCTGATGTTTGCTCCCGCCACGCCGCAACCGGGCTGGTCATCCTCGGGACCAAGCAGCCTCCCTAGGATCGGCTCGACGCCAAGGACGTGAAAGAAATCGCCGCTAACGCGGATGCCTTTTGCTTTGCGGACTTCCCCGCCGGTGGCCAAGTTGAATCGCTGGTCGGACCACACGGCAATTTCGGCGAATCCCTCCTGGCGCTTGCGGATCTGCTCCCACATGGGAAAGGTGAGCTGGGAATACTGGCTCGAAAACTGTCCGGAACCCCAATGACGGTCGGCAATGCGGATCGTCCCCAGCTGCTGGGGATTCTTGACCGGAATGGCGCGGAGGCGAACGGAGTCGATAAGCTGGAAGATGGCGGTGTTGGCGCCAATGCCGAGCGCGAGGGTGAGGACGGAGATGATGGTGAAACCGGGACTGAGGCGAAGAAGCCGAAAGGCGTGGCGAAGGCTTTGCCAGAATGAGGCCATCTCAACCCCCTGGGAGTATAAGACGACAGGGGAGCAAGAATGTCACGTTGCGGCGTTAGGAAAAAAGGGCGGGCTGAAACCCGCCCCTACACCGGTCTATCAGGGTTGAGGGCGCGCAGGCTGCGGCTTGGGCAGGGGCTTGCGCGGAATCATTTCGTCGCGATTGGCGGTCAGGTAGACGAAGGAAGCGACGATCACGGCCATTTGCTTCATGTCCGGCTCCTGGATGCGCTCGTAGACGTCCATGTTGGAATGGTGGGTGCGCGAGTCGTAGTCCAGAGGGTCCTGGATGAATTGAAAGCCGGGGAGGCCGACGGCGTTGAAGGCCAGGTGGTCGGTGCCGCCAGTGTTGCGGATGGTGAGCGTGTTCATGCCGAGATCGTGGAACGGTTCCATCCATGCAGAGAAGATGGGGGCCACCATTTCGTTTCCCTGGAGATAAACGCCGCGAATCTTGCCCGTGCCGTTGTCCACGTTGTAGTAGGCGTCGAGTTTGGCGTGTTCGGGAGAGGGCTTCATCACTTCGGGATCGGCGAAGTGCTGCTTGACGTAGGCACGGGAACCGAGCAAACCCTGCTCCTCTCCGGTCCACAGGCCGATGCGAACCGTGCGACGCATCTTAAGACCGGTGGTCTTGAGAATGCGGATGGCTTCGAGCATCACGGCAGAGCCTGCGCCGTTGTCCGTGGCACCGGTGCCGCCGTGCCAGGAATCAAAGTGCGCTCCGAGCATGACGACTTCGTCGGCTTTGGCTTTGTCCGTGCCAGTGATTTCGCCGATGATGTTGAAGGAATTGAGATCGTCGTCGTAGAACTTGTTTTCGATATCGAGCTGCAAGGTGACAGGCACTTTCTTATCGAGCATGCGATAAATGCGGCCGTAGTTTTCGCTGGCAACAGCGACGCGCGGAGGCGCCGGCGGGTCTTTCTCCTTATCGCGGCCGCCCCCCTGCTGGACGAACACGGTTCCGTCGTCGCTGCGGGAAGGCTCGATCCAGGCGGCGACGCCTTCGTCAACGAGAAACTTCTGTATCTTGAGACTTAATTCGCGTTGGGCGCGGAATTGCGCGGCACGGTCTTCGGCGTTCGCCACGGGCACCGGCTGGGTGGCAAGCTCCGCCAACTCGCTGTCCGTGTAGCGGTGCGCTTGCGGCTCGAAGCGCTCGGGATTTTCGGGGAAGGCAGCGGTCAGGACAAACTTTCCTTTCAGCTGGCCTCGGTACTTGGCGATGTCTTCCTCTTTCAGGATTGGCGCGAGGACGGCAGCTGCGGTTACCGGACCATTCGTCCCCGGTGTCCAGGCCTTCGGATAGGCAATCAGCGGAAACGGGCGCGGGGATATCACCTGGGCGGAAAAGCGTTCGTTGGACCAACCGCGGCCGAACGGTCCCCAAGGCTCGAGATGGACGTTGGCAAGCTGCCACTCTTTCATCTTGCCGGTAGTCCAATTGGCGGCTTCCTTGATGTCCGGAGAATTCGTAAGACGCGGGCCGTAAACGTCGGTCAGGTAGCTCATGATTTCCATTACTTTGGAATCGTTGAAGCCTTCGTCCTTGATTTGATGGATGGCAGACAACTCTGACTGGCCGGGAGCTTGCGCCGCCAAAGGCAAAACCATCAAGGAGACTACGAATACCGCTAACGCACTCGCATACTTTCGCACCATCGTCCTCCGGTCGCTGTATTTTCATTCTCGTTTGTCAGGAAATCACCCTGGGGAAGCAGCCGCTTTGCATGTGACGCCGTTGACCGCCATTCGGTTTCATTTGCGATGACGTTAAACACGACAGAGCAGCGCAAACCCTGCGCTACAGTAGTAAGAAGTTACGGCTGGAGAGACAAAAAATATTTTTGCTGAGGCGCATTTTTTCCTTGCATGCAAGGGCAACTCTTGTATGCTGCGAATGCGAACTCGCTTTATCGCAGCAGCAGGAGCGAGTTTCCCATAGGAGGACGAGAGTAAAAATTGAGTTCTTTAAAGCTTCCCGCTCGGCTACCTCCCCAGGCAATTCCAATTGCAAGAAAAAGAATCGCTAAGCTCACGCTCTGGCCGCTCGTGGCCGCCACTTTTTTCATGGTGTCCGGCGGCACCTACGGCACGGAAGAAATTATTCACGGCGCGGGGTACGGCGGCGGGATCTTGATCCTGTTGTTTCTGCCGGTGCTGTGGTGCCTGCCGACGGCGTTCATGATCGGGGAGCTGTCAAGCGCGCTGCCGCAAGCGGGAGGGTACTACGCGTGGGTGCGGCGCGGTTTGGGGAACTTCTGGGGCTTTCAGGAAGCGTGGCTTTCGCTGGCCGCTAGCATTTTTGACATGGCGATTTACCCAACGCTGTTTGTTTTTTATTTGAAGCAGATGTGGCCATGGTTTGGACTTGGGAATCACGGAATCTACGCCGGGCTCTTTGTAGTGGCTACTTGCGCGGTTCTGAATCTTGCGGGAATTCGCGTGGTGGGAATCACTTCCCTGTGGCTTTTCTTCCTGCTGTCGGCGCCGTTCGCGCTGATTGTAGTGCTGTCGCCGCTGAAAGTGGGCGCACTGGCAGAAGCGCATGGCGTGCCGGCGGCTAGCGGGTTGAGCTTGCTCGGCGGCGTGCTAGTGGCGATGTGGAATTACATGGGCTGGGATAACGCGTCGACGATTGCAGGAGAAGTCGAGCGGCCACAAAGGACGTATCCGAAGGCCATGATTGCGGCGGTGATCCTGGTGGCGCTGTCCTACGTGCTGCCCTTTGCAGGGGTGTATTTGACGGGCGTTCCGTCTTCGATGTTCGGAGGCGACGGCTCGTGGGCTGCGGTGGCGGGAGCGATTGGCGGGAAGTTCCTGGGATTCGCATGGCTAAGATTCCTGGTCATCCTTGGCGGGATGATGAGCGCGTTCGGGATGTTCAATGCGCTGGTGATGAGCTATTCGCGGCTGCCCCTGGCGATGGCGCATGACGAGATGCTGCCAAGATTTTTTGACAAGGTGAGCGTGCGGACTCAATCGCCGTGGGTGGCTATTCTTTTTTGCGCGGCCTGCTGGGCGCTGTGCCTGGGGCTGGGATTCAAGCGGCTCGTGACGCTGGACATTGTGTTGTACGGGATCAGCCTTATGCTGGAATTCGTGACGCTGGTGGCGCTGCGCATTCGCGAGCCGGAATTGAAGCGCAGATTCCGCGTCCCGGGCGGGATGTTCGGTGCGGTTCTCGCCGGCGTGTTTCCGCTGGCGCTGTTGAGCCTGGCAATGGTGGAGAGTAACCATGAGACCGTGCTGGGCATGAACGGCCTCTTGTTCGGAATGCTCATTATCGTGGCCGGGGTTTTGATGTATTTTGTCACCGGCAAATTGAAGATTCGCAGGTCGAAACCGGTGTTGGTGAAAAGCGTCGAGGAGTTGGAAACAGCCTAGGAGATTCTTCATCTGAACTATTCCCTGACGCCCGGTTCGAAAGAGCCGGGCGGTTTTGTCAGGCGCCTAGGATATACTCAGCAATCTTTGGGAAAGCTTCCTTTTGCCAGGAGACTGCTGACGTGAAACTGCGCCGCTTCGCTTTTGCATTGCTAGTTGCCCTATTCGCGCTCGCTGGTTCGGTTCGGCTGTTGGCCGGACGTGACGCGCCTAAGCAATACGATCCAAAATTATTTCAGGAGCTGCGGTGGCGACTGATCGGGCCATCGCGCGGAGGGCGCGTGCTGGCAGTGACGGGCGTGCGTGGGCAACCGGAAATTTTCTATTTCGGAAGCGTGGGCGGAGGCGTTTGGAAAACGAATGACGCGGGGCGAACGTGGAAGCCCGTCTTCGATTCGCAGTCCATTGCATCGATTGGGGCGATTGCAGTAGCGCCGTCAGATTCGAAGGTGATTTATGTCGGGTCGGGCGAAGCCGACATGCGGTCGTCCATTTCGTACGGAAATGGGATGTACAAGTCGGCGGATGGCGGCAAAACGTGGGCGCACATTGGACTGGAGGATTCGCGGCAGATTGGGCGGATTCTCGTGGACCCGCGGGACGCAAACAAGGTTTTCGTCGCCGCCCTGGGGCATGCTTACGGGCCGAACCAGGAGCGCGGCGTATTTCGGTCAAGGGATGGCGGAAAGAGCTGGCAAAAGATTCTGTTTCATGACGAAAACACCGGCGCGATTGATGTAGCGTTCGAACCAGGAAATCCAAAAACGATTTACGCATCGCTCTGGCAAACGCGAAGGCCGCCATGGAGCGTCTACCCTCCCTCGAACGGACCGGGAAGCGGGCTTTATCGGTCGATTGATGGAGGCGATCATTGGGAACGCGTGAGCGGGCAAGGATTGCCAACGGAAGGGCTTGGACGAATTGGCATAGCGTTCGCACCAAGCAATCCGCGGCGGATTTATTTGATCGTGGACGCGAAGGAAGGCGGGCTGTTTCGTTCGGATAATTCTGGACAGAGCTGGCTACGTGTTTCGCACGATCGGCGAATCTGGCAACGCGGTTGGTATTTCGGGGAAGCCAGCGTGGATCCCAAAGACCCCGACACAGTGTATGTTCCGAACACTACGGCTTACCAATCGCATGACGGAGGGAAAACGTTCGCGGCATTCAAGGGCGCTCCTGGAGGCGATGACTACCACGAACTTTGGATCGATCCGGACGAGCCGCGCCGGATGATTCTCAGCTGCGATCAAGGCGCGATCGTGACGCGCAACGGCGGAGAAACATGGAGTTCCTGGTTCAACCAGCCAACAGGGCAGTTCTACCATGTGGTGACGGACAACCAGTTTCCGTACTGGGTATATGGCGCCCAACAGGATAGCAATGCGATAGCCACGCCCAGCCGCAGCAGGTATCGCTCCTTGAATTTTCACGATTGGCGCCCGATCGACGCCGGCGATGAAAATGGCTACATCGCGCCGGATCCGCTGAATCCCGGCGTCGTGTTCGGCGGGTTTGTCGCGCGCCAGGATTTCAGCGACGAACAGGTCCAGCAGATGCCGCCGACGTTTGGGCAACCGGGCAAGTACCGGCGCACGTGGACGCTGCCGCTTGTGTTTTCGCCAATCGATCGGCACGTACTGTACTTCGGCTCGCAAGTTCTATTTCGGACGGCGGACGGAGGAAACTCGTGGCAGGTGATCAGTCCCGACCTCACGCGCGAAGATGCGGGTGTGCCGCCAAATCTGGACGCCACGACGGCTGCGGATACGCCGAGGGGCAAACGCCGCGGCGTTATTTATACAATTGGACCATCGTATGTGCAAGCCGGAGAAATATGGGCAGGAACGGACGACGGGCAAATCCAACTGACGCAAGACGAAGGAAAAACCTGGGAGAACGTTACGCCGCCGGAATTGACGCCCTGGAGCAAAGTGACGCACATCGAAGCGTCGCATTCGGATGCGGGGACAGCGTATGCCGCGGTGGACAGGCATCGTCTTGACGATTATCAGGCGTATCTCTATCGCACGCGCGATTTCGGAAAGAGCTGGCAACGCATCTCGGATGGGATTCCCGAAGGCAGCTTCTTGAATTGCGTGCGGGAAGATCCTGCCCGGAAAGGTTTGCTGTACGCTTGCACGGAAAAGGGCGCCTACGTTTCGTTGAATGACGGAGACGATTGGGAGTCCTTGCAGCTCAATCTGCCGGTGACGTCGGTGCGCGACCTGGTCGTACACGAAAGCGACTTGGTGATTGCGACCTTTGGCCGTTCATTTTGGATTTTGGACAATGTGACACCGCTGCGGCAGATGGACGCGCATGTCGCTGCAGCCGATGCATGGCTCTTTAGGCCTGAAGCCGCGATTCGCATGCGGACAGGATCGGACCAAGGCACGCCAGTGCCCATGGATGAATTCTTGGCCGCCAACCCGCCCGAAGGCGCGGTGCTCGATTATTACTTGAAGGAAAGAGCGTCAGCGCCGATTCAGCTGGAAATCTTCGACTCCGAAGGAAACCTGGTGCGGCGATTCGCGAGCGATGACGTCTTGCACAAGACAAATCCCAACGACGTGCCAATTCAAATGGAGTGGGTGCGCGATCCGAAACCTCTTCTGGCGGAGGCGGGCATGCACCGATTCGTCTGGGACCTTCGCTATGCGATGCCGAAGGGCGTGCGCAGATCGTTCTGGGGCCCGGCTGGACCACTGGCGGCACCCGGCAACTACACCGTGAAGCTTACTACGAAGGGCAAGAGCAGTACGCAACCACTGACGATCAGGCTGGATCCGCGCGTGAAAACGCCACAGGACGCCCTGACGAGGCAGTTCGGCCTGGCGTCGAAACTTGCAGCGCGATTGGGCGAAGTTTCCATGGGGGTGCAACAGATCGGCGATTTACGAAAGCAAATCGACGCACGCAAGAAGGATGCCAGCGGCAACAGTGAACTTCTGACGGCTTTGCAGGAGCTGGAGAAGAAGGTTGAGGAAGCGGTCGAGCCCGATAGCGATGCGGATTTTGGATTGTTTGGGCAAGCTTTGCCAAACAAGGAGCACGAAACTCTCCCTCAAGTTGAGGGAGCGCTCACTCGGCTCTTGGTCATTGTGGACAGCTCCGAACTGGGTCCAACGACGGATGCCGCAACGGCCAGCGCAAGGTGGGAAGAGGCTGCGCAAGAGACGCTGGCACATTGGGCCGCTTTCCAAAAGGAAGATCTGGCAAGTGTTAATGCCTTGCTCGAGAAAGTCAAACTGAAGCCGCTGTTCCTTGCCCCGATGAATCCCTGAGATGCAGCCGGCGGCGCGAACCGAGGGACGGATTTGGTATGCTGTTACGGGTGAGCAATATCTTCCGAATGAAGTTTCTCTCTTTGATTGGGCTGCTGTCCGTGTCGGTTCTGGCTGCTGTGTTGGTCTCTGCGTCGCCAACTCTTTCGCAAGCGCAACAACCTTCGCCTGGCGTGCCGGCGGCGACAAGCCCCACGGCCTCTCCTGGCCTCGGGGGTGCGGTAGGAACAGCAGCCTCCGCGTTTGGCGCGCAAACGCAACAATCCGGCCTCAACATCGTTGTGCTCGATCCGGCTCATGGCGGTACGGATCCAGGCGCGCGCGGCACAGGGGGCATCCGCGAAAGCGAGATTGTTCTGGATTTTGCGGTTCAGGTTCGACGCGCGCTGGAGTTGCAAGGCTTTCAAGTAGTGCAGACGCGGCAAGGAAATGAGAATCCTTCGTTTGACGATCGCTCCACAACCGCCAACGCGCAACGTGGAGCGGTATTCGTCACGCTACACATCTCATCGACGGGACTGCCGGGCACGGCGCGCGTATACGTGAACTCGGATTTGCCGGCGGTTGCGAATGCCAGCGGCCTGATTCCTTGGGACCGCGCGCAGGCACCGTTTCTTGGATTGAGCAAGTCATTTGGCGATCTGGTGCAGGGATTTCTCGCCCAGCGTTTCAAGGGTTCGCCGGATACTGCACAGTCCGCCAGCGTGCGCCAGCTTCGAACCACGGCAGCGCCGGCCATCGCCGTGGAAGTCTCCAGCGTGACGGTGGAGGACCGCGCCGACCTGGACCGCATGGCCCCAGGTGTGGCGGACGCCATCGCGCGTGGAGCTGCGGCGTTCAGGCCATCCTATGTTGTTCCGAGTGCGCCTGGAGCACTACCATGACGCCAAGCTGGAGATTCTGGCTGATTGGCGGGCTAGTTGTCGCCGTGCTTGCGGCCGCGATTTATTTCCCAATACTCCGCAGGCGAGTGAAGCGCGCTGCAAGGCTCCAGCAGCAGAGCGAAGAACAGGCGCGGCGCGAATTGACACAGCCGATTGCCATCAATCCGGGCGAACCCCGCGTGAAAGCCAAACTCTTCTGGGCCGCCGACGCGATCGATTCCACGCTGGTACCGGTTACGGCGGAACTGCCCCTGTCGAATGACCCGGTACTGCGATCGAAACAGATTCTGAACACGCTGCTCGCGGGGCCCGTAGACACGGAGTTGCGCACGTTGCCGCCGGACGCTTTGCTGCTGGCGTTTTATTTACTGCCAGATGGCACGGCGATCGCGGATTTTTCGGAGGCGCTGGCGACTTCCATTCCGTCCGGGATTGTGAGCGAGCAGCTGGCTGTGAATTCCATCACACGGACTCTGGAAGCCAATGTGCCGCAGGTGCAACGGCTGAAAATCCTGATTCATGGGCAAGAAGTAGAAACGCTCGCTGGGCATTTGGACTTGACCGGAACATTTGTGGTGAACACGAACGTAGCTCAAGAGCCGCCGAATCCGGCACCGACGCCAGCCGGCACAGACAAACCGGCATCGCCAGCACGGGCCGCGAAGGCACCCGCGTCAGTTCTTGCCACGTTGACAGCGGATAAGGCCCCCGGCAAACTGGGTCAAACCGAGAGTAGACCATAGAAATCTTTAAGCCCCGGAGTGACGACCGCAGGAGGAAGAGTGAGAGCCGACGGCCGGACCGCGGACCAGATGCGTCCCTTGAAAATCACGCCGGATTTTATTTCCACGGCGGAAGGCAGCGTCCTGATTGAGTTGGGAAACACGCGCGTAATCTGCACGGCGACGGTCGATGATGGCGTGCCCAGTTTTCTGAAGGGCAGCGGCAAAGGCTGGGTCACCAGTGAATATGGAATGCTGCCGCGCGCTACCGAGGAACGCACGCCGCGTGAAGCAGCGCGTGGAAAGCAGTCCGGGCGGACGCTGGAAATTCAACGACTGATTGGCCGCTCGTTGCGCGCGGTGACGGACCAGGAGGCGCTGGGCGAGCGTACCGTGTGGCTCGATTGCGACGTAATTCAAGCGGATGGCGGAACCCGCACGGCATCTATCACGGGAGCGTTCGTGGCGCTGGCGCTGGCGTTCGAACGATTGACCGCGGCGGGAATCTTGAAGAGTTCGCCGCTGATTGATACCGTCGCAGCCACGAGCGTGGGCATTGTGGACGACCGCGCGCTGCTGGATCTCGCTTACGAAGAAGATTCGCGTGCGGAAGTGGATATGAACGTGGTTATGACCGGCGACGGCCATTTTGTGGAAATCCAGGCGACCGCGGAGGGACGCGCGTTTTCCGGAAGCGAGATGCAAGACTTGTTGGCGCTTGCTGCCGCAGGGATTCGCCGACTGACAGAAGAACAACGCGCTCTCCTGCCCCTGAAATTCAGTGCCCGCGCCCGCTAAGCTTTTTCTCGCTTCGTCCAACCGAGGGAAGCTCTCCGAATATCGCATGCTTGCAATGGCGTCCGGAGTTTCCCTAGCAGTTGAGTTAGCACTGCTGCTGGGACTCGATAAACTTCCCGAGTTTGAAGAAAACGCTCCAACATTCGCCGAAAACGCGGCAGGCAAGGCGCTCCACTACTCGCGGCTGTGGGACGGATTGGTCTTCGCCGATGATTCGGGACTGGTTGTGCCTGCACTCGGCGGTGCGCCAGGAGTTCATTCCGCGAGATACGCGGGGCCGCGGGCCACGAATTCGCAAAGGATTGAAAAGCTGCTCGGAGAGATGCGAGGCAAAACTGGAGCCGAGCGCGCGGCGTATTTCGTATGCGCGATTGCGCTGACGGAACACGGACGAGCCAAGGCCATCGTTACGGATCGCGTTGAAGGAGAAATCTTGGAAGCGCCGCGGGGATCGGGTGGTTTTGGCTATGATCCGGTGTTTTACTTCCCTGCCCTCGGGAAAACTTTTGCGGAGATTCCCGCGGAAGAAAAAAATCAGCGCAGTCACCGGGGGAAGGCGTTCCGCAGATTGCTCTCGTCACTTTCCTCCATGCTATAGTTTTGGCTCCTATGGCCACAAGAGCGAAGAAAAAACCGTCAAAGAAGAAACCCGCCTCGGCAAAGTCGAAAGCACCGAAGCCAGCCAAGGCTGCCAAGATGGCGCGCGCGGCGGGAACTGATTCCAAGCGCGTGACGGCAATTCTCGCGAAACTGGATGAGGCGTATCCGAATGCGAGCTGCGAACTGAAGCACGAGAACGCATTTCAATTGTTGATCTCTACGATTCTTTCCGCTCAGTGCACCGATGTACGCGTGAACCAGGTTGCCCAAACGCTCTATAAGAAATATCCGGATGCGAAGGCGTTCGCCTACGCCACGCCTAGCGAACTGGAACAAGACATTCGTCCAACAGGATTTTTTCGCAACAAAACGAAGTCCGTGATGGGCGCGAGTAAAGCGATCCTAGAACAATTCGGCGGACAAGTGCCGCGAACGATGGAGGAAATACTCACGCTTCCCGGCGTGGCGCGGAAAACCGGCAACGTCGTGCTCGGCACCGCGTATGGAATTCCCAGCGGCGTAGTCGTGGATACGCACGTGCTACGTCTCTCAAAGCGGCTGGACCTGTCGCGGAACGAAGACCCCAAGAAGGTCGAGCAAGACTTGATGAAGATTATCCCGCAAGAGAAATGGATCCAGTTTTCCCACCAACTGATCTGGCATGGACGCCGGGTTTGCTACGCTCGCAAACCGAAATGCATCGAGTGCAACATGGAATCGCTGTGCTTCGCCAAGGACAAAACGGTCTGAAAAACTAGTCGCAACACGACTAGATGGACTAGTAGTAGTCTCAATTAGACTACTCCAACCAAGACTGGATTTTACGCGAGCCGAAGGCCATTGGGAACCATTGGCAAGTTGTTGAGGCGAACGCCGGTGGCGTCAAAAATGGCGTTACCGATCGCAGGCGCGACCGCCATGATCGGTGTCTCGCCCGCGCCCGCCGAAAGAATGTCTTTCCGATCGAGCAATACGGCTTCGATTTCCGGCACGTCGCGGAAGCGCGGCACGCGATAGCTCGAGAAACGGGGATTCTTGATGCGCCCGTTTTCAAACTCGATGGCTTCGAAGAGCGCGCCGCCCAAGCCCTGAATCATCGCCCCGACGACTTGATTTTGCAGACCATCGGGGTTGACGATGGCGCCACATTCGAACGCCTCGACAAGCCGCATCACACGAACAGCGCCAGAGCCGCGATCCACAGAAACTTCGGCGCAGGTTGCGACGTAACTGCCCTTTTCTGCGCCGCACGCGATTCCAAATCCTTGTCCTTCTTGCGTTTTCTTGCGCGGCCAGCCAAAAGATTTAGCTGCCGCCTCCAGCACCGCGCGCATTCGCGTGTCGGCAAGATTTTTCATACGGAAATCGAGAGAATCCATCTTGGCCGCGCTCGCCAGCGAATCCATGTGCGTTTCGCGTGCGAAGTGATTCGCAGTGGCCGCAAGCCCGCGATAGGAGCCGCTGCGCAAAATCAGCGGCACTTGATGATATTCCGTTCGCTGGTTCGCAACGACGTAAGGAGTCTCGATCCCGGACGCCCCGGAATGATAGTTGTGAAATTCCCATGCCGTTAGCGCGCCATCACCAGCGATGCCGCTCTTGATCTCGATAACGCCCGCCGGGCGGAAATACGCCCAAGTGAACTCTTCCTCGCGCGTCCAAACAACTTTAACCGGACGCCCCGCCGCGCGCGCCAGTCGAGCGGCTTCAATTGCCGCATCGCTAGTGTGCTTCCCTCCATATGCCGAGCCGGTGTCGGGCACAATCACGCGCACACTGCTCTCTGGCAGGTGAAATACCGCAGCAAGTTCGTCGCGGTTTGCGAACGGCCGCTGCGTGCCAGTCCAGACCGTAAGTTTGTCGTCGGCCCACTGAGCCACGGCCGCGCGCGGCTCCAGCGGAGCGTGCGCGATGTACGCGATGGTGTACGTGGCGTCGAGCCGATGCGCGGCGTTCGCCAGCCCCTCTTCAATCGAACCTTTCTGCTTGTGAAAACGATCCTCGGTTTTCGCTGCGGCGTTTTGCTTAAGGTAGGCGAAGAGTTCTTTACTGGAAATCTGCGGAACCTCTTTCCATTCCGCTTTCACGGCGTCCAGTGCTGCCTGGGCCTCGCGCTCCGTGGGTGCTGCCGTGCCGACGAAGTCCCCGTCTCGCACCACGAAAACTCCAGGCATCGTCTTGGTTTCTTCCTGCCGGAAGGAAGTAAGTGTTGCACCAAAGGAAGGCGGCCGCAGTACTTTCCCATAAAGCGTGCTTGCGGGCCGCAAATCCGTCGTGTACTGGTGGCGGCCGGTAACGAACGCGCGGCCGTCTACTTTCGGAATCGCTTTCCCCGCAACTGTCCATTCGGTCGCAGGCGTGATGGGATCTTCCGCAGGGAGGTTCTGCGCGAGCGCCTTGCCGCGCGCAAGCTCCGCATACTTAAGCGAGCGGCCCGATGCGGGGTCAGTGACTCTCGCGTCGACGGCAACCAATCCGGCCGCCTGGATGCTCCACTCCTTCGCTGCGGCCTCTACCAGAATATCCCTGGCCGCAGCCGCCACGCGCCGCAACTGCGGCGTCATGGTAGGAGTCGTCCTGCTGCCAAAAGTTCCCGCGTCAAAAGGGGTCAGAGCCGTGTCTGCCATCACCATGCGAACGCTCTCAAACGGCACGCGCAATTCGTCCGCAATGGTCTGCGCAAGTTCCGTGCGAATGTTCTGCCCAATTTCAGCTTTGCCGGTGAATCCGGTTACGCTGCCGTCTTCGCCGACGTGCAGCCATGCGCTAATGTCCTTTGGCAGCTCTTCGTTGTGAAAGCTCCGGTGCCCCGGCGCTGTCTCCTGCGCCACCATCGCATCTTTCGCAATTGCGAAGACGGCGATTCCCGCGCCAAGAATTCTGAAAAAATCGCGGCGCGCCAGTTCGAATTGATGGAATGAGGCCGCGGTAAATTCGTAGCGCTCCGGCTCGATGAAGAGTTTTCCTTCGACGTTATTCATCGCCCTTGCTCCCGCATCATTTTGGCTGCCTGACGGACCGCATCGATGATGCGCGGGTGCGTCCCGCAGCGGCACACATTGCCTTGCAAAAATTGAACAATGTCCGCCTGACTGGGATTCGGATTCGTTTGCAGTAAGCCTACACTGCTCATGATCATGCCTGAAGTGCAGTAGGCACACTGAAAAGCACCGGCATCGAGAAACGCCTGCTGAACAGGATGCAGCCGCCCGTCTTTTTCCAGGCCTTCGATGGTCACCACGGGTTTTCCCGCGGCCGCGCTCACGGGGATCTGGCAAGAGCGTCGCGGCGCTCCGCCAATCAGTACGGCGCAAGCGCCGCACTGCCCTTCCCCGCAGCCGTACTTGCTGCCGGTCAAGCCGAGTTCATCACGCAGAACGTACAGCAGCGGAGTATCCGGAGGGTAGTTGACCGGATAGCGCTTGCCGTTGACTTCCAATTCGGTCAGCATCGCCATCACTTCCCCATCGGAAAAATTTTGCTCCGAATCTGCGCTTGTGGCAAGGGTTACAAGTTCCCGCGAGGACGGATAGGCCAGGAACATATTATTTCTGACGGTCTGGCAACTTTTTAGCTGAAACGCCGTCGAACTAATCTACGCGAGAGTGCGTAACTTGAAAGTGACGAAGGGACACCGACGGAACTGGGGGGCGACCATGGAAACGCTGGGGCAGGATGTCCGGTACGCGTTAAGGAACCTTCGGAAAACGCCGGGATTTGCGGCAGTGGCGGTGATCACGCTGGCGCTGGGGATTGGGGCGTCGACGGCGATATTCAGCGTGATTGACAACATCTTAATGGAGCCGTTTCCCTACCCGGATGCGCAGCGGTTCTATTCCGTGTTCATCCATGACACTGAACGGAGCGAGCCCGGGGGGCGGCCCGCGTTCATCGGCCCGGAGCTTTTGGATTATATGGAGCAGAATCATGTGTTCGACCGGGCGATAGCGAATGACCAGACGGACGTGCTGTACCGGTCTGGAGAGGGAACGCAGCGGTTCGACGGGAACTTCGTGACGCCAGGGACGTTTGAGTTTTTGGGCATGCCGGCGCTGTATGGGCGGGTGATGCAGCCGGCGGAGTACGAGCCGGGAGCCCCGCCGGTGTTTGTGCTGCGGTACAAGACATGGGTGAAGAGCTTTGGCGCCGATCCGGGAATCGTGAACAAGACGTTTGTTCTTAACGGCGTACAGAGAACGCTGATTGGGATTATGCCGCCGCGATTTGGGTGGGGGAATGCGGACTTGTGGATTCCGGCGAAGCCAAGCCGGGCGCCGACAGGGAAAGTGATTGCGGGGGCGTTTCAGCAGCACTGGTGGATGTTGGGACACTTGAAGCAGGGAGTCACCGTGAAAGAGGCGGAAGCCGACTTTACGGTGATCGCAAAGCGGCTGGCCACGATTTACCCGACAGAATACCCGAAGCATTTTACGGTGCAGTTGGATTCATTGACGAATATGGTGGTCGGGAGGTTCAAGACGACGCTTTTCATTGTGCTGGCCGCGGTGGGGTTGCTGCTACTGATCGGTTGCGGAAATGTGGCGAACCTTCTGTTGGCGAGAGCGACCACGCGGGAAAAAGAGTTTGCGATCCGCTCGGCTCTCGGAGCGAACCGGTGGAGACTGGTGCGGCAGCTATTAGTCGAGAGCCTGCTTCTCGCGACAGGTGGAGCAGCCGTGGGCACTTTGCTGGCGTGGGGTGGGCTGAAGTCTCTGGTGGCGCTGATGCCTCAGGAGATTATCCCAGCCGAGTCGGTAATTCAGCTAAACACTCCGGTGCTGGCGTTCACGTTGGGCGTAGCGATGCTGACCGCGCTGGTGTTTGGGCTGGTTCCAGCGCTGAAAGCGGCGCGAAAGGACATTAACGATCCTCTGCGAGACAGCGGAAAAGGCGTGAGTGGCGGATTCCGTCACGGACGATTGCGTGATGCGGTGGTGGTGCTGGAAGTAGGGCTTTCCTTGATGCTGCTGGTGGCGGCGGGATTGTTGATGAGAAGCTTTGTGGCACTTCGAGATGTGAAGCTGGGGTTGCAACCGGATCATATATTCGTGGCGAGGCTTCCATTGCCCGTGGACCGTTACAAAACGGCAGACCAGGTAGCGGGATTCTACCGGCCGCTCCTCCAAAGGCTGAAAGCGCTGCCAGGCGTCCTCGAAGCGACGGAAACGAGCACGCTGCCTCCCTATGGCGGAATCCCGAGCGATATCGAGATTCCCGGAAAAACGCACGCTGAAAAGTGGAATGCGATGTTTCAACTGGTCAGCGAGGGATATTTCCCGGTGCTGAAAATCCAGTTCGTGGACGGAAGAAGTTTCACGGAAGCGGAAGTGACCGGGGCACGCAAGCTAGCGGTGGTGAACCAGACATTTGTGAAGAAGTACTTGGGAACCGAGAATCCGATCGGGAGACAAGTGAAAATCGCGCAGCTAGCGGACTTTGACGACGCGGTAAAAGAGCCCATTTTTGAAATCATCGGGCTGGTGGCCGACGCAAAGAACCGGGGACTGCAGGATCCGCCCGAGCCGGAGATTTGGGTGCCTTTTACGGTTACGGGTTCGGCGTTCCGAGGAATCCTGGTGCGGACAGCGAAAGAACCGATGGCCATGATGAACGCGGTGGAGCATGAAATTTGGGCCACCGATCGCAACGTGGCGCTGGCGTTTACAGGAACACTTGAGGGTTATATCAGCCAGTTTTCCTACGCGGGGCCGCGGTTTGGATTTTTTCTGATGACCATTTTTGGCTCGATCGGACTGCTTCTTGTGACAATCGGCGTCTACAGCGTGCTGGCGTACACCACGGCGCGAAGAACCCATGAGATTGGAATACGAATGGCCCTGGGGGCGGAAGGTTCGGACGTTCAGGGAATGGTCATTCGAATGGGATTGCGCCTGGTGGGAATCGGCGTGGCCATTGGATTGATCGTAAGCCTGGCGATTGGGCGAGTCATCGCGACGCAGTTGTGGGGCGTGTCGGCGTACGATCCATGGACGCTGGTGTGCGTGCCCGCACTGCTGTTGATCACCGGGATCGTGGCCTGCTGGCTGCCGGCGCGGCGAGCAGCAAGCGTGGACCCGCTCGTCGCTTTGCGGTACGAATAAGTTCCGCGATGGCCGGGCTAGGCCCAGGAGTAGCCGTGCTTCAAAAGCGGTAGCGACCGAATGCGCTCACCAGTGGCGGCGAAGATGGCGTTGCATAGAGCCGGGAGAACTGGCGGAAGCGCCGGCTCGCCGAGGCCCGTCGGTGAATTTTCCGTCTTGAGGAAATGAACTTCGATTTCCGCCGGCACCTGGTTCATACGCACCGGGGGATATTCGTGGAAATTGCTCTGGACAGCGCGGCCACCGTCGATGGTGATTTCGTAGGACATAACGGAACTTAGCCCTTCGATAACCGCTCCGCGAACCTGATTTTCCGCATTGATCGGATTGATGATCTGGCTGCCCACGTCGCCGGCGACCCAGATTTTGTTGACCTTGATTTTCTTGTTGGCGTCTACACGAAGCTCGACAACCTCCGCAAAATAACCGCGATGCGCAAATTGGAAGGCGACGCCCATGGCGCCGCCCTTTGGAAGAGTGCGCTTGCCCCAGTCGGATTTCTCCGCGACGAGTTTCAAGACGCCTTGCATGCGAGAAGCGTCGAGATCGACATCGCCAGGATTGGAAGAGGGCGATGCGCTGGGCACGCGCGGAGCACTGAGAAGATCCAGCCGGAATTGGACGGGATCTTTTCCGGCGGCATGCGCGAGTTCGTCAGTGAAGGATTGAAAGACCCATGAGTAGGCATTTGTACCAGGCGCGCGCAACGCATAAGTGGGAATGCCAAGCGGCATGAGCGACGCGCCGAAGAAAAAGTCCTGGAGAAACGTGCCTGGGAATTGATTACCAGCAATGCCCGCAGAGGGAGCGAACTTATCACCTTCGCCGAAGCTGACGAAATGATTTCGCCAGGCTACCAGCTTGCCGGAGGAATCTAGACCTCCCTTGAGGAAATGATAGCCAGCGGGGCGATAGTGATCGTGGTGAAAATCGTCTTCGCGGGTCCAAAGGAGCTTGACGGGGACGCCCACGCGTTTGGCGATGGCACCGGCTTCGAGCATATAGTCGTTGGTGAGTCGGCGGCCGAATCCGCCGCCCGCTCGCTTCAAGTGAACAATGATGTCGTCGTGGGGAATATTCAGAACTTTGGACACGAGCAGGCGGCCATTTTCCGGCGTCTGGCTGGGCGACCAAAATTCGAGCTTGCCGTCGTGATAATGGGCAAGGCAGTTTTCAGGCTCCATCGGAGCATGCGCGAGGAACGGATACGAATAAGCGGCCTCAACGGTCTTTGCTGCGGACTGGAAGGCTTTGTCGGCGTCTCCATCCTTGCGAAGAGTGATGGCCGGCGGCTGCTTGGAAAGTTCCTCCGCGCGGCGGGCGAAACCTTCACTGCTCTGCTGAGAAGTTGCGCCTTCGTTCCATTTTGCCTGCAACTTTTTGCGGGCAGCGTTGGCCTGCCACCAAGTGTCGGCGACTACGGCGATGCCCCAATGCAGGCCAAGCAGATCCTGCGTGCCCTCCACCTCAAAAGCATGGCGCACGCCTGGCATGGCCCTGATCTCGTCGAGGTTGGCGCCAACACACTGCCCCGCATAGACGGGACACTTGTCATAGACGGCGTACAACATTCCCGGAACTTTGAAGTCAATGCTGTAAAGATTTTTGCCGGTGACGATGGAGGGGTTGTCAACGCTGTGCGTGGAGTGGCCGATGATCTTGTAATCCTTAGGATCCTTGAGCTTCACGGACTTGAGATCGGGCGCGGGTAACGCGGCTGCTCTTTCCGCGAGCGCACCATAGGTAAGAACGCGTTTCGACGGTTGATGGATGACGCGGCCTGAGGACGTCTGGCATTCGGATTCCGGGAGGGACCAGGTTTGCGCAGCGGCGGTAACAAACATCTGGCGGCACGCGGCGCCGACACGACGCAGCGGATCCCAATTGGTGGGAGTGGACGTGCTGCCACCGGCGCGCTGCGGGCCGAATTTGGTTTCGTCGAGATCGGCTTGCTCGATGCGGACGTCTTTCCAGTCGACGTCGAGTTCATCGGCGATTAGCATGGGCAGATGAGTCTTGACGCCCTGGCCGACCTCGGGATTCTTGCTCATAATGGTCACGATGCCATCAGCGGCAACGCGCAGAAACGCCGTCGGCTGGAAAGCGGTGGGCGGGGCTTGCGGCGCTTGCGCAAAGACTTCCGCGACAGGATCGAAATGGAGAGCGACGAGCATCCCTCCGCCGGCAACAGCGGATACGCGGAGAAAACTGCGGCGATCGAGGAGTGTGGCTTGCACAGGACCTCCTTGTTGCGTCCAGAATTTATGGCGAGCGGGCAGGGTAGCCAGCATGACCGCTATTGTAACGCCATCTGGGTTGATTTGGTTTCATCCTTCGCCGGGGAACGGAATTGCTGCATGAGTTCGGCGATCAGCGGCAATCGGACACTCAATTTCCTGCTTTGGTTTCTATTCTTTTCAACAAACTGGGGAATCTGCTTCTCGTTCAGAGCTATCTCCAATGGCCTCAACCTCGCTCCCAAATGCACGGTTCCGGCACGGCAGCGCACCTGCTTCTGTCAGCCTCTAATCTACATGGAGCAATCTGCTCTTGAGCGAGAAGTCCGCCAAGTAAGCTAGCTCATGCTGGCTAAAAGCTGCCACACCCGTATCGCGCATTCAGCCTCTTAGGTTGCATTGTTTTTGCCGATTACGGATTTGGTCTTGCGTTCTTTTCTCTTGGCCGATAGCTCCGCAGGCGCCAGCTGTGATCTGCGATGCGTCTACATTGTAGCGGAGAGCCGTTCGTCCGGTAAGTGCCTTAATTAGCGGCCTGACCAGACAATCTGACCTCGGCTCTCGGTCTAACTCAGAAAGTTTTCCAACTCTTCCAGAACTGCTTGGGGTGACTCTTCTGGCATGCCCAGCGGGAAGTGGCTTCGCCTTTACAAAACTTATCTGCTTGATACGAATTGAGTACATCTTGGAGCGTCGTGGAGTAGTATGTGGCTGCTGAACCAGGTTCCCCTTAGAATGACGAGGCTTGACTGGTTTTACAAAATAGACAAGAAAAGCATAAGCGGTGACATGCAAATTCGAGTGAGGCGGAGAGCAGTTCTGATTCTAGCTGCGGTTTGCGCACTTCTGGCTGCGGGAATCCCTGCTCAGGAAATTCGCGATGGCGAGACGCTCTTGCGCGCGATGCATGGTCGTTACCAAAACAATTGGTACGAGACCCTGACCTTCACACAAAAAAGCACGACGCACAACGACGACGGCACAGATAAGAGTGAAATCTGGCACGAGGCGATGCTACTGCCCGGAAACCTACGTATCGACATTGGCCCACCTGCTGACGGCAATGGCATGCTGGTAGCGAACGGCGCCCTGACTTCGTTCCAGAATGGCAAGGCGTCGGACCCACATCCCTTCGTGCACATGCTCTTAGTCCTGGGCTTTGACGTGTTTCGCCAGCCGACACAAGCCACAGTCGACCAGATAAAAGGCCAAGGGTTCGACTTGACCAAGCTCCGCGAGGACTCTTGGGATGGGGAGTCCGTATACGTCGTTGGCGCGGATAAGGGTGACCTGAAGTCGAAGCAATTCTGGGTGGAGAAAAAGCGCCTCCTGTTTGTCCGCATGATTGCGCCGGACCGGCGGGACGCGGCAAAAACGGCCGACTCACGGTTTGCCGATTACCGCCAGCTTCCGGTTGGCTGGGTAGCTGCGCGCGTCGAGTTCTTTGTGGCCGGGAAGAATGTGTTCAGCGAGGAATATTCCGAAATTCAGACGAATCCGAAGCTGGACCCTGCCATATTCGACCGCAGACAATTCAACTCCCAACATTGGGAAAAGTGAACAGGCTGCCTGGCCGTCACTGCCGACCTCCGGCTGATGCTCCGGCTGCATGCTTGACGATGGTCACGGTCACCTGGGAAGGATACTGCTTCGAGTGATGAACGGAATCATGTGCGATGACGCCTTTTTCCTCGTCATAATTTTTCCCGCCGGTATTTAGGTTGCGGTCGAAGCGTGGAAAATTGCTGCTTGAGATCTCGATGCGCAACTGGTGACCAACATCGAAGTAGTTGCTGGTGTTAATGGGCTGAAGCGCGACCTTGTACACCTTCCCCGGCTCCATCCAGACCATCGGCTTATCGTAGCCGTCTCGATAGCGCAGGCGCTGAATCGATTCGTCGAGGTTGTAAGCGCGCCCGTCAGGGTAAACATCCAGCACTTTGACCGTAAAGTCCGTGTCCTTCGCGTCCGATGAAACATACAGCATGGGCTCGATAGGTCCACTCAGTTCTGTTCCTTCCTTGAAGGGCTCCGATGTGTAGACGAGGATGTCGTTGCGCGCTTCCATTTTGCGCTGGTCGAAGGCGCCAGCTTGAACGGCCGAGCCTGTGCAGCAAACGTTTCCGCCATAGGAAGGGACGGGATTCATGGGATCGTAGGTGCCTCATGCCGGTAACCGCTGCGGGCTCAATGGGTCGGCGGAACACTTGCACGAAGTTTACTCACAGGAGTCTGAAAACCTAAGGTTTTTCGCGGGCGTTGATTTAGACGCAGCGCGATCTTGTCCAGGTCGGATTGCGCGTAGCTGGAGAGGTTATTTCTCTTCGGCAAGTATTGTCGCAGTAACTGGTTCGTGTTTTCGTTCGTGCCGCGCTGCCAGGGGCTGTGTGGATCGCAGAACTAGACTTTCACATTCGTAACCACCGTGAAGGTCTTGTGTTTGGCCACTTCCAGCTCGCGGTCCCAGGTCAAACTCGGGTTTCACACACGACTCTGGCAGGATGATGAAGTGCTTCGCCATCGCCAGATATTCCTCAATAAGCCGCTGCGCGAGTACATGCACCGGCACAAACCCGATCTTGTCACGCTTTCCGTTGATGCGGCCGTCAGCATCGCTATTCGCATGAGGTCTTCCTTCGGGATTCTCCTCAGAGTTACGCTGTACTTGACCGCAGTGAGTTGCAGTGAATGCTCGCAATTGCAAGACCTCTGGATGTTGTGTATAATTTCAGCTAGACCTACACACTCGAGGAAGCCATGAGCGGACCAGCACTCACGCGTACCAATCTCTTGCTTGAGACCGGGAAAGTCCGCCGACTTCGCAGAGCTCTGCAGTCGCGCAGTAATTCCGAGGCCGTGCGGCGCGTAATCGACGAGCGCCTGGCGGCAGAGGCGGGACTTCAGGCTCTGCAGAATCTGCGAAAGCTCGGAGGTCCGGAGGACGTCTTCGGGCGCGCTCCAGCGAAGAGGGAATGACTGCGCTACCGGCCGGACCGCTTCTGTTCGATACTGGCATTTACATCCGGTTCAGCCGGGGAGAGAACTACCTCTGGCTAGGCGAGGATGCTCGAATCTTCCAGCGCACCATCCTGACGGCCGTTGTGGCCGCCGAACTCTATGCCGGTACCCACGACCATCGGGAAAAGCGAGCTCTGGATGAACTTTGCAAGGCGCACCGAGCCCTCGGTCACTTCTCGTCTCCTCCCGCGGCGGCATGGATTGATGCCGGCATTCTGCTGCGCCGCGCGCGGAGTGCCCACGGGCAAATGGATTTCGTCCGCCACTTTCGCGATCTACTGATCGCGCTGGAAGCTGCGCAGGCTGGGGCCACACTCGTGACCGAGAATGCCAGAAATTTCACGCGCTGGAAATCTTTCCTTTCCTCTACCAGGAAGACTCTGAAACTATTTGAGCCATCTAAGACTGTGTAGCTCAGAATCTGCGCAGCGGGTTGCCGCGTTTCTCCGCACTGGGACTCCACGCTTGCTCAGGTGTGCTCTTTGGTTCCGTTGCTTCTTTCTCGGCCGATTCTGAGTTCGGTTCAAGCCGCACGTCTGCGATAGTAGCCAACTTTCAGAGCGCTTCTCCGCCTTGAGCGCGGAAGAGAGCCCGGAAATTGTTAGCTTGTCCTTCAGGGTCCTCTCATCGGCATGCGTTCTAATCCATTCATCAAGAATCGAAACGGCATCGCGATATGGATAGAACTTCTTCTCCACAGGCACGAACTCAGCCACGTGCTCAGTCTGGCATGTAGGCAAGCATTCCTGAAGCGGTTCTTCGACAGCTCAGTTGTGGTTCCGGTCTTTTACACTGACCATCCGTCGTGCTTAGCGAGGGTTTTCGCGTTACTGACTCTCCTTTACGATGCGCCCGTTGAGCGGCTGAGACGACCTGTACCTCACCGGCACTACCTGATGGGCAAGAACATCCCTAGTCATAGCCCCGTTGGGACAGCAAATTATATGCGCGCTGTTAACGTGATGGGTAAGCCAGACCAGCAATACAGAAAACGCTAGGGCTGCGCTTTTGCCAAACCATTACAAGGCTGAATTGAGCCTATTCCGCAAGGCCTGACCGGATGTCCGATAAGTCTTTTAGATTGTGTAGCTTGCTTGGCTATATGTTTCTGTCTTGATTTGTCCCTTTCTAAGAAGTCCCTAGCGAAGCCTACAGTCCCTGGATCAAAGACTGCTAATCCGTAGGGCTGCGTTCCGCAAAACAGTACGGATGACCCATTTTGGAACACGCAGGATTCTTATACAAAGATAGTAAAAGTACTGATAGTTCTGGAACTTAATAAGGGAGACTCCAAGCGCGGCTGGGCAGGTCAACTTGGTAGCGGCTCGATGGAAGTGGCGCGGCACTCAGGCCTGGGGTTGCCACGGATGTCGCGGAGGCGACGGTATGTTGTTAGATACGCTTGACCAGAAGACCGTAGACAGTCTTCCGCACCTGCCGGACGTATATGACGCGTATGGAGTCCAGGTCAATGCGCTGTCAGTCAGCGAAATATTTGCTCTGTACGAACACACCGGTTTCCTGTATCCGGAAAAAGCTGCGCGCCTTTTTCCCCATCTCGCACAAGTTCGCGAGAACTGGCGACGGATGTTGAATGCCGAAGAATCTCTCCTTTATGTTCTGACGGCCGGAGACAAGAAACGAGGGCGCGCATCGCTTGCCGTTTGGCGGACGACACACCATGGATGGATGTCGCAGCACCTCGTTTGTGAAAACAATCCCTCCGCATCGCGCGCCGTGATGCTTGCCGCGGCGGCCGGAGCGATTCGTAGGGGGTCGGACCTATCGGCGCAGAATTGGTTTCGGCCAGAAAACCGGTTTCCCGCACGAGTGTTTGGTTCGATGGAGCAGACGATTGGAGAGTCTCTTTCGTCAGTGCAGCGGCACTCGTATTTCGCACTACCCAGAACGCTATCGCTGTCGACGGAAAAGCGAATTCGCGTCGTACCGTACAGTCCATCGCACAAAGAAGCTCTTTTGGAAATTGCCTCCGCCGCGCGCGGCCGCATTTACGTCGTAGCGGAAGAGCTGGAGCAAGACGTTGAATTCAACGCTGTGGACCAATTGTATCGCGGCGTGGGGCTGCGGCGCACGCGGCATGTTTGGCTGGCTTTTCTGGCAAACAAAGAAGAACCAATCGGTGCTGCGATCGCCTATCGCGGTCCACTGGGGGTAAATTTCAGCTATTTGGAGAACCGCTGCGACCTGCTGCTGCACCCGACTCTTCCGGAATCGGAAGTTTTGGCTGCCGCGGCGGCACTGCTAATGGCATCGTCAGCCGCCTATGAGGATTTCGAACTGGATGAGATTCCGGTAATCGCCGAAGAAATGGCGACGCATGTCCTATTCAAACTGGGAGCAGAATTTCTTCGACACTATTGCCAAGGAATTTGGCTCCAGGACGGACACCCCCGCTTCTATCGGCACGTGGATGGCTTCTATTCAAAATTATTGGCGCGCATGGAGAGGCAGGAGCAGCAAGCAGCGCTCATCGGTCAGGAACGGTGAGGGCCAAAGGCGCGACGGCCTCGCCTGCATCATGCAAGGCCAGCATGAAGCGGTGCGCCTTAGAATTCGCTGGGAGAAGCGCAATGGGAACCAGAACTGAGACCCTCGGGAAAGGTCGATCATGCCGAAGATCCTATTAGTTGAAGACAATGAAATGAATCGGGACATGCTCTCAAGGCGTTTACAGCGCAAGGGATATTCCGTTGTCACCGCCCACGATGGCCAGCAAGGACATTCGCTAGCATGTTCGGAGATGCCCGATCTGATTTTGATGGACATAAGCCTTCCTGTTATGGGCGGTTGGGAAGTAACCCGTCTCCTTAAGACTAACGAGGCTACTCGCAATATCCCCATTATCGCGCTGACCGCGCATGCTTGGGTAACGGATCGCGAGAAAGCGTTTGAAACAGGGTGCGATGATTACGACACCAAACCGGTTGAATTTGGACGTCTAAGTGAAAAAATCGAAAATTTGCTCACGGTGAAGAAATGATGATGAATTCGCGGCCAACCCGGTTGCTCATTGTCGATGACAATGAAATGAACAGGGACATGCTCGCCCGGCGCTTAGAGCGCAAGGGCTATGTCGTCGGACTGGCGGAAAACGCGCAAGAATTGCTGCAACGTGTCAAACAAGATGCCGTGGACCTGGTGTTGTTGGACATTGAAATGCCGGAAATCAGCGGTCTTGACGCCTTGCAAAAGCTCCGCGAATGCTACTCTGCGGCCGAACTGCCGATCATCATGGTCACGGCAAAGACACAGAGTGACGACATTGTTAAAGCGCTGGACTTGGGAGCCAACGATTACTTAGCGAAGCCGATCGATTTTCCGGTCGCAGTAGCGCGGATAGGTACTCAGCTATCACACAAACGAGCGCAAGAGGCGCTGAAGGAGAGTGAAGAGCGCTATGCCCTGGCGGCTCGTGGCTCCAACGATGGCCTGTGGGACTGGAGTCTGTCGGCCAATGTTATGTATTTCTCCGCTCGCTGGAAGGCCATGTTGGGCTATCAGGAAGGCGAAATCGGAGACAGACCTGAAGAGTGGTTCGACCGGATCCATGACGCGGATCGAGAACGAGTCAAAAAGGAGATTGCGGCCCATCAAGAAGGTTTGACTCCTCATTTCGAGAGTGAGCACCGCGTGCTACATAAAGATGAAAGTTTTCGTTGGATGCTGAGCCGAGGGGTCGCCATTCATGACGTTTCCGGAAATGTTTTGCGCATGGCCGGATCACAGACTGACATCACCGAGGGAAAAGTCTCCGACCCACTGACGGGCTTACCCAATCGACTGCTGTTCATTGACCGGGTAGGTCGGCTAGTCGAGCATAGGAAGCGTCACCAAAACCATTTGTTTGCGGTTCTATTCTTGGACCTCGATGGTTTCAAGATGATTAACGACAGCCTGGGGCACCTGATCGGGGATCAACTCCTGCTTGGAGTAGCCAGCCGGCTGGAGAAGTGTCTGCGGTCAACGGATACAGTCGCGCGTTTAGGGGAAACCTTCACGGTCGCGCGCCTAGGGGGAGACGAATTTACAGTTCTGCTCGACGATATTAAAGATCCCAGTGATGCCAAGCGCGCCGCGGACCGTCTGATGAAGGCTCTGGCGTCGCCTTTCCTATTGGGAGGGAAAGAGGTGTTCACCTCGGTGAGCATCGGAATCGCGTTGAGCACCTCCGCCTACGAAAATCCAGAGGACATCTTGCGGGATGCCGATACGGCCATGTACCGGGCTAAGTCTCTGGGCAAGGCCCGTTACGAGGTGTTCGACGCGGATATGCGAGCCGGTGTGATGGCTCGCTTGCAATTGGAAACGGATTTGCGCCGCGCCCTTGAACGAGGCGAATTCCAAAATTTCTATCAGCCGATTGTCGCTCTTGATTCTGGAGAAATTGCCGGCTTTGAGGCTCTGTCACGATGGCAGCATCCCACGCGCGGCCTGCTCGGACCCAATGAATTTATCCCCGTTGCGGAGGAAACTGGCCTCATACGCGAGCTAGGCTGGTGGAATTTGCGGGAGGCCTGCCGGCAAATCAGCGAGTGGAGGGCAGGTTCGCTTGCCAATCGCCATCTAACAATTAGCGTTAACCTCTCCGCCAAGCAATTTCTGCAACCGAACCTGGTCGAAGACATTAGAAAGTTGCTGAATGAACTCGCCCTTCCTCCAGAAGCTTTGAAGTTGGAAATCACAGAAAGCACGGTGATGACAGACCCTACTGGAGCTGTGGAGATGCTACAGCAAATCAAATCACTGGGAATTCGCCTGGCCATCGATGATTTCGGCACGGGATACTCTTCGTTGAGTTATCTGCACCGGTTTCCGCTTGACACTTTGAAGATTGACCGCTCCTTCGTCAGCGGCATGGGGGACGATGGAGAAGGTATGGAAATTGCACGGACCATATTGCCCATGGCCAATAGCCTTCGGTTAGACGTAGTCGCTGAGGGGGTAGAGACTATTCAACAGGTTGCCTTACTGCAAAAACTGCAATGCAAATATGGCCAGGGGTATTACTTTTCCAGACCACTGTCCGCCGAGGGGACAGCGGCATTGTTGGCCGGAGAGCTGGCATGGCAAGCGTGCGAGCAACCCGTGTAGCTTAACAGATGTCAGTACGGGGAGAACATGGTGGAGAGCGCCGCTCGGACGCAGAGCAGTCATGACCGCTGAATTACACAAGCCGCTCTCCGTTCTCCAAACTTGTCGATAGCTGAGCCCCTATGAAACTCGCTTTTGACCAATACGCACTGGATGCCCGCTACAGTCCAGAGCCACGTGTGCCCGAGTTCGCAATGCGAAACGATACCTGCATGGAATCTGACAGCGGCAAACGCGCCAAAGAATCCGGTGTGCGTGACCGGCGGTATTCGATCCGCCATCCTTTCGCAACCGAGGTCGAGATGCTGGAATTGAAATCGGGGAGTCGTGTGAGCGGGGTGACCTCAGATCTTTCTCGTGGAGGATGTTTCGTGTGCACACGCCGCACCCTGGAGGTCGGCGCCCGCGTCCGCGGAACACTGACGCGCGGGGGCCAGAAAGTAGAGATGCTCGCAGTGGTCCGTGTTGTGAAACCGCAAGTGGGAATGGGCCTCGAGTTTCTGGATGTTGATCGAGACTCTCATGCAACACTGCTGACCTGGACCGAAAGTTTTCGCAAATCCCCATGACACATCCTGAGCCATTGGAAGTGACCAATCGACATTGTACGTGATCTCCCACAACGTCGTTTCGGGACTTCCGTGTGGCCGACCATCTGGGAGTTATCGCATCGCCGAGCGAATCGAGATGCAGTCATTCTCAATCTCAATTTCAGGATCAGCGCGAGCTTGGTCATGCCGCGCACACCCAATACTGCCGTCGCGGGAAATGGATCTCGCTAGGACACGGCGCCACACGGGCCTGAGGGGGCTCAATCGTCGTCAAAGGTGTCAAATCTGACGCTTTGCGGTGCCAACTCAGCGACCTTGAGATAGGCCGACGAGTGCGGCTTCGTTTTCCTGGCTGACATCGGAAATGTTGTCGAGCACAGCGCTGGCGATGTGCATCCGGTAGTAGACGTAGACGAAATACATTGCCGGCACAATCAGCAAAGCTACGCCTAGATTGGCGCCGTGGCTCGCGGCGTTGGCCAGACCGGCAACTGCCGCACCGACCAGGAAGTACGGAAACGTCCATTCGTAGCAAGAGGACCAAAGCTCTCTGAGGGGGCGCCGTTCCGCCAAAGAAATAACCAGCGAGACCAGTCCAGTGTTTAGCACCACGTACACGCAGACTCCCAGCACCATCTTCGCGGTCATTGAATTGAAACCCAGCATTGCCAGGGCACCGTGCGAGGCCCAAAATGCCGCCGCGGTACAAACCGTCAGGCAGGCCGCATTGAAGAGCACCTGCACGGCCTTCGGCCGCGTCTGCGTCTTCCAAAGGGACTGGACGAGCGCGCCTCCCAAGCCGATTAGAACGGTTTCGCCAAAACTAAACAGGGCGATGCCGGTCAGAATGAAAACGAAGTTTATCGAAATCGTAGTCTTAAAGCCCGGCAAGCGAATCTTCATCGCGGAGGCCACCATCGCCAGCGCAAAGAACAGGAAGAAGCGGCCAAAGTTTTCAGGATTCCATCGAGAGGCAACCATAGTCAACACGGCCGTGGCAACAGCGGCCATCATTGCGATGTAGGCTTTGGCTAGGCTTGGGATCTTCTTTTCCGTTTTTCCTCTCATCAGTTGCTCTCTGGTGATTTGCGAATGAGTTCGTTTACCAGACATACTCGTTGCCCCAAACCACGGAGTTACCCCAGACTGCAGAGTTACCCCAGACGACAGAATTACCCCAGACAACAGAGTTGCCCCAAACCACGGAGTTACCCCAAACTACGGAGTTACCCCAGATCACCGAGTTGCCCCAGACAATCGGGTCGGCCCAGACTGTGCCAGGAGCCCCGCTGATGGATACTGAGTTGGTGGCCGGATCAAACACCGCCGTGGGTGACATTGCAGACCCCACCGTTGGGGGAGCAAGGTACGTGCTGGAGAGAGCGGCCGCAGCGTCAACAGAGCCGGTGCCCACCGCAAACATGTCCTGTACGATCGTAAAGGTTACGCCGGTACCTAGGTTCGTTGCGGAGGTGTATTGTCCAAAGCCCTGCCACGCCGTCGTCATTAGGCGGGCTTTTACCTGGTCTGGAGTGAGGGATGGATTTTGTTGCAGAAGCAGGGCCGCGACGCCGCTAACCACTGGCGCGGCCATACTCGTGCCGCTCATTCGCATGTAATTCGCTGGGCCGACCTGGGAACCGCAATTGAGCCCCGACGCATCGCAAGGGAAAATCGCAAGTGCCGGATACTCGGTGATCAGCGTGGTATTCGGAGAGGCCAGGAGAGATACAACGGCGTTGCCCGGGGCGACGAGATCAGGCTTCACAATGTGATCGAACGTCGTAGGGCCTTTCGAGCTGTAGCTGGTCACGGTCTGGGCGGATTGCAAACCCGTACCGTGTGTGTTGGTTGCCCCGACCGTGATCACGAAGGGATCGTTGCCGGGCGCGCCGATGGTGGCGTATCCATTCGTGCCGGCCCCATCGTACTCGCCCATGTTGCCTGCCGCGGCCACAACCACGATGCCTGCCTGCCACGCGGATTCCACGGCTTGGCAGAGCGGGTCGACCATGTAACTTTCATAGACGCCGCGAGATAGCGACAGGTTGATAACGCGAATGTTGTACGTGCTCTGGAGACTGATGGCTTGCTGAATCGCAGCGATCACCGAACTGTCGACGCTGGCGCCAGTGCCGTCCAGTACGCGCAAGCTGATGATGTTGGCTCTCGGCGCGATGCCGCGATAGACGTACAGGTAGTTCTGCAGGCTGGTGGAATCGTAAGCATTTCCGGCCACGATACCGGCCACATGCGTCCCATGACCGTAAGCGTCAGCCGTGGAAGCATCACCCGGTACAAAGCTTTGGCTATAAACGACACGAGATGGGTTTGAATTCCCATCGGAATTCAGGTCATCCACAGTGCCAACGCCGCTATCAATAACCGCGACACCGATGCCTGTGCCATCCCAGCCCTGGGAGGTGGCGATATCCGCGTTGACGGCGGTGATGACAGGGGCCATCGCAGCCGTGCCGCGTACCTTGCGGTCCGGTGAGATGTAGGCCACATCAGGGTCGTTCGCAAGGGCATCCAGCGCCTCAACCGGAACGGAATAGTGGGCAGCCTTGATGAAGTCGAATTTTGTCTTCAGCGCCCCGCCCTTGTTCCGGACCTTCTGGTGATGGGCGGCGGTCGGCTTTTGCTTGAATTGGATGATTACGTCTACCGTGGCGCCAGCCTTGCCGCCTTTAAGGGCGTCAAGATCTTTGGACAGCTTGTAGCCCTTGCGGTCTGCAAGGGACAATCCGGCAGTCAGCAGGGTGACCAGGGCCAAGAGAGCAAGGCGCCTACCCCAAGTCGTTGTCGTTAGGATGCGGTCGTTAGAGGGTCGCCGCGTTCCATATGTGGCGGACATGGGCTGGACTCCGAGACTGACGTGAAGGGCCAAAATGGGGACAGGGCCCAATGCCTTGAGTCACGTCAGTGCTGTGAGTATCAGTTCTGCTTGTGATGCCGTCGATAGTACAGATGGGGCCGAAGCGTAGTACCGGCGGACAGCTGGTCTCGGGTCCCACTACAGTGAACTTGGGGACGTCATTTCTTCCGACGGTCCGTCATACTCCCGCAGGTTGGGCCGACGCCTATACGTTCGGAGGTAGCCAAAGTGGCAACCGTAGATGTCACCTCGCCTCTCTACTTTGACGAATGTGTCTGAATTACGGACAACTCTTCCATTACACGTTTTTCGGGAAGGGCTGCCGACAATCCACGAAGCGGATCTTGGTGTTGCCTTGACAGCTACTCCGGCCCAAACGAGTCCCGCCGATGTGTACCGCATCATTCAAGCAAGGAGGTATCAAGCGATGAAGAACATCGTTCTAGTCCATGGTGGCTTTGTTGACGGCGCTGGCTGGGAGGGCGTCTACAAGACCCTGAAGGGGCACGGCTACAAGGTGAGCATCGTCCAGAACCCTACGATATCGTCGGAGGACGATGTCGCGGTTACCAAACGAATTCTTGCAACGCAGGACGGACCTACAATCCTCGTTGGCCATTCCTACGGGGGAGCGGTAATCACTGAAGCCGGAAACCATCCAAAGGTTTCAGCCCTCGTATACATCGCTGCCTTCGCTCCAGACAAGGGCGAGTCAGTGGGATCGCTTATAAAGGACCCGCCACCCGGCGCGCCCGTACCGCCGATACTGCCGCCGCAAGACGGCTTTTGGTTCCTCGACAAGGCGAAGTTTTCCGCTTCTTTCGCAGCCGACGTGGACCCGGAAAAAGCCGCGTTCATGGCTGATTCCCAAGTTCCGTGGGGCATGGGGGCCATTAGCGGCACGATCGGCGAACCCGCGTGGAGGACCAAGCCGAGCTGGTAGCTGGTCACCACCGAGGACAGGATGATTCCACCTGACGCCCAGCGTGCTATGTCCAAGCGCGCGGGTGCTACGGTCGTTGAGGTCAAGGGAAGCCACGCCATCTACGTATCGCAGCCAAGAGCGGTGGCAGATCTTATTGAACAGGCTGCGACGAAGGTGAAGGCCGCCACCGCTTAGAAAGTTCGCTTCGCACGCGCCGAATCTAGGCAAGCAGGATGAGTGTGCGGTCTATGTCGTTTCAGACCTCACGACCGAGGAGCCGGGGAGAGAGCTACGTCTGGCTAGGCGAGGATGCTAAATCGCCCGTGACAACACTTCCAAGGGGAAACGGCAAGCCTGCGAATTAAGGAAGCTCGAAACCCGGAAGGCGCAGTGACTTTTTGTTCCAATGTCAGGGTGGAAGAACAGCCCGCCCTGGTGCCGAGCGCTGCGATGACCGCATCAGAAAACGAGCCTTGTCCTTCCTTAAGTGCGATCATGGCGGAGAAGACCTCTTGCTCGTTCTCCACAACGAGCACGTCAGCTTGAAGGATGCGCTCGATTGCCGCCACGATTTCATGTACTGCTAGGCGATACGCGCAATCTCGTCGGCCTTACTGCGGGAATCGCGAGCCGCCGGAAGATTGAATTACCTTCCTCAACCGGTAGCCGCATTTTCCCCTCCAGCCACCACATCAGCAGGCCGAAGAGGCCGCCAGCGATAAACTGGACGAGCGCCTCCCCGGGAATGGAGTTGGCGTTGCCCGGAGAACCCGTCGCTTTCACGTCTTCGCGCAACAGTTCTATGAGCAGCTTGTGCAACAGATGTTGAATCAGAACACCACTATCTCCGCCCACCATCACGCGAAACACTTCGCGATGCTCTTTGGCGTGAGTGAACAACTCACGGCTGAAAGCGAATACCCGGTCGTCAACGCTGCTACTGTCGGAGAGTGTTTCGCGTTGCCGTTCTTTCAGGGAGGCTCGGAGCCCTTCAAAACCGCTGACCAGGAGGTCTTCCATGTTGTCGAAATGCCGGTAAAACGTCATTCGGCCTACGTTGGCGCGGTCAACAATGTCCTGCACCGAGAGCGTTTCGAATCCCTTCTCCTGGATTAGCGAGAATAGTGCTCCTTGAATAATCTGTCGCGTTCGCTGTGCACGCTGATCCTTTTTCCTCGCCACGGCGAGACCCTTCACTTTGGGCACAATGAGCCCCCGTTGTGCGAACATTCATCGCGGCGAGCGCCAACGCCACCACGCAAGTCGGGCGGAAGTCGATGCTCGGCAGTATCTTTATTTATCAGCAGGCTCAGCAAGAAAGGCAGACAAGGAAACCTTTGACTCACTTTCGTTCTGCGAAAAAGATCCCATTTTGCCATTGTATGGACCTCGGCGGACTTGCCTTAGTTCCCTTTAGTTGCAAATGATTGCAACTTGTCGACAGTCACGGGCCGTAAACGCGCGGAGGCTTGCCTGCTGACAGAGCCCGGGTTGGAGAGTCGCTGCGTCACGCAATGAGGCGGCCGGTATTTTCACCGTCGTACAAGCTCCCAGCAAAGTGAATTCTCTTTGGCTTCTGCTCCTGCAGAACTCCCCGGCCGCCTCAAGTCTCCAGCGACGATCGTAAGTCCCTGATTGAACGCGCTTATCGTTTGCGACTCGCCATTCGCTGCGTGACATTGAATAAGAGCGTGCGGTCGTCAGGCTGCATTTGGGCAAGAGCTCTGCGAAGCTTAAATAGGTAGCGGCCCGCCCGCCCCGACGTGCCCCACTGATCGCCGTTCCCCGTCACGGGCTTTGGGACTTCGGGAAGTTCCTCGCCCTCATAAAATAACTGATACATTGGCACTTCCAGCGCCCGCGCCATCTTTTCCAGTGTTTCGATGGCCGGAGCCGTGTGGCCATTCTCAACGCGCGATAGGTAACATCTAAGCAAGCCAGTGCGTTTTTCGATGTCTCCCTGTGAGAGCTGCTTTGCTTCGCGCAAATCTCTCAAACGGTCGCCGATTATCATGGCCGCATCCCCTTTAGCTCTAAAATGCCTTCACTTCGCTCTATATATTCACTAGCTATCGTAACTCTATTATACCTCTTCAATGCTTGTGTCAAGTGCTGCCAGGCATCGACTCTTTGCGAGTTCTGGATACATGCCGGCCCCATGCCGGGATTTACTTGTCACGATTGATCTGAGCCTAAAGGGTCAAGGGAAACTTCCATCGCTATGCCGGCCATCCATCCTTCCCATCCCTGACGCTTTCACTTGACGGCGAGTTCGAAAACTGGCGGCTCAGACCTGCTTGCAGCCTTCCGGGGACGGTCAATAGTCAGTCTAAAGGCAGACAAGAAAATGGGGACTCCAAAGTGCTCGACAAGTCGATTCTCGCTTCAGCCAGCGCCGGTCTGCCAGGTTAAGGATAGGGCGATAATGTACCATCTTGAAACATTCTGCCAAGAAGCCTCCGTCAAGGCATTCGCAAGCATCTACAATGTTAACTGGCAAGCTCGGGAACTTCGTACGTGTTTCTATTGGGTCCTTAGATGATGCCCTCTCACGACTTTAAACTTCGAGTCGTCGCCATCGACGATGACGAACAACATCTCAAATTCATCGCAACCTCTCTGTCACGAGAGAATGTAGTGGTGTCCACTTCCGGCAGCCCGCGTGACGGACTTGAACTCGTCCGAAAAGAACACCCCCACCTGGTCCTGAGTGATTTGATGATGCCTGAGATGAGTGGAATGGATCTCCTCGAGCGCATCCTTGAATTCGATCCCGGCACGGAGATCATTCTGCTCACTGGGCAATACAGCACAGAATCTGCAGTCGAGGCCATCCAGAAGGGTGCCGCCGACTATCTGACGAAGCCCGTGGATATGGAAAAGCTCGAGCAACGCGTAGAATCACTTCTGCTGGAAGTGCGCAGGGGCCAGCGTTGTCTAGAGCTGGAGAACGAACTTCTCGAGAACTCTCAGTTTGCAGCGATGGTTGGCCACAGCCCTGCGATGCTCGAGGTATTCCACCGTATCCGGCGTGTTGCTCCCCATTTCCGTTCAGTGCTGGTGACCGGCGAGACCGGAGTCGGCAAGGAGCTTGCGGCTCAAGCACTGCACCGTCTGAGTCCGGTTGCATCAGGGCCGTTTGTGACCTGTAATTGCTCCGCGGTCGTCGAAACTCTTGCAGAGAGCGAGCTTTTCGGACACGTAAAGGGCGCTTTCACTGGAGCGGTCCAAGATCGTATCGGCGTATTTGAAGCCGCTAACGGGGGAACCATCTTGTTAGATGAAGTGGGCGAACTTTCTCTTCCACTTCAAGCGAAGCTCCTCCGCGTGCTGCAAAACCAGGAGATCCAGCGCGTGGGTTCTCCGGCGGTTCGTCGCCTGGACATCCGAGTGATTGCAGCGACCCACAGAGACCTCCAGTCGATGGTAAAAGAGGGACGGTTTCGTGAGGATCTCTTCTATCGCCTTTCCACGGTACACATCAAACTCCCTTCTTTGGCCCAGAGAAAGGAGGACCTCCCTTTGTTCGAACGGCATTTCATAAAGCGATTCGCCGAGCAATACAGGAAGCCTGTCAGCGGAATTACCAGGCGTGCACAGGCTTTGCTGGCGAGGTATTCCTGGCCGGGAAACGTGCGAGAGCTAGAAAACGTGCTCGGAAACGCTTGCATGATGACGGAGAGCGAGACGATCGACGTGGCGGACCTTCCTGAATACATCCGCGAGCGAAAGACGATCGAACTTCGCGGCGAAGAGACCCTCCTCACTCTAGAACAGGTCGAAAGAGCTCACGCGATCCGCGTCCTTCAATCAGCCGGTGGCAATAAAGTGCGCGCGGCCGAACTCCTTGGAATCAGTCGTGCAAAGCTTTATCGTCTCTTGGAAGATAGCGCTTTGCCAGAGGTTGGTGTCGCGGCGCCAGAGAACTTGCGTCAGGAGCCCGACTGATCCTGAGCCATCACGGCTTCCCCCCACAGTATTCGCTGCATTGCCTCCCTTCTTGAGTTCGCTCTGATCACTTTAGCGGTTCTTTCCGTCACGACGGATCATCTCAAAATCAACAAGAGGCCCCGTGCCTCGCAGTTCCCCAAGCCCCACCTGCGTCACAACTCGCCGCTAATCTAGTCTTAGACGAAGTGTGCCAGTGGTGTGCTTGAACCCGGAACGACAAGGCGACACAAACATTCACCGCGACTCGGCATGGATTCTCTGCATTGATTAAAAACACCTGACTGTTTTCGAGGCATCCAGCCTCGCCCGAGAAGAACGGCTTACAACGAAGAGAGCCCGTATCACGTTGTAAATACAAGAGATATCAGAATATCGGGTTGGTCCTGGGATTGCCTTTCGTCTCTTGCGCTGCTTCGTATGGCAAGTGCCCGAGGCAGCCAATTCGCCAAATTGCACAGAGTCGAGAAACAAAGCAAGAGGAGATTACCTTGATAAAGAAAGTCTGTTTTCACCGCGCATTGCACAAGCTGCTCGCGCTGGTTTCCCTGATAAGTGGTTCTGCGATGCCGGTGTGCGCCCAAACGCCCTTGAAGAGGGAAATCATTGTAGGCAGTAACTTCGATTCGTTCAATTTTGCGGGCCCGGCGCAGGCTCTCTCGCTGGCCTATAGAGCCGACATCAACCCTCAATTTACACTCGAGCTCGATGGCTACGGCTATAGCCGCTTTGGGTCAGGCGCCGGCCGCGGTGGGCTAAGTCTGACCTATTCGCCGACGCGGCGAACTTCCGCGACTGTCGGAGGCAGCGCCGGACCGAGCAATCCAGTAGCAGCCCGAGGAGAGAGTTTCGCCGAAATTAATCACGGTATTGATGTGAGCGAGAAAGGACTAATCCGCGGAGTCGAAGTGGACTATCGACAGGGCTGGCTCTGGTTCCAGAACTCCCAAGTAGCAGTGTTTTCTCCGGGAGTAATTTTCTACATGCCCGGGGACTGCATGTTGCTCGTCCGCGTGTATCAATCGAGGACCGATTGGAAGAGTTTGCAATCAGCGAACTGGACGACCGGCGCCTCGGCGCGTCTGATCGTTCCACTTTCTGCGCATCTGACAGGCGACGTCTTCTACGCAAACGGTGCCGAGAACCTTACCTTCGCAGACCAAGTTGGGCGGTTTTCTGCGCGGACCTATGGCGGAGGCGCGCGTTATCGAATCGGCCCCCATGAGATTGGGACGCACATCTACTACCAAAACAGAACGCTCGGACAGACGCAGACCACGGTCAGTCTTGGCTACGCGTACCGCTTCTAGCTGGAGTAGATCTTGATGCTACACACGCTAAACCAACTTCCCCACAACGCCGGACTGGGTGTGCTTGTTTATTACGGGCTGTCGGGCCTCATCAGTGTCGTATTGCTCATTGCCGCAGCGCGCATGAGCTTCCGGTATCCGACAAGCGACGGCGAAGCCGCGCAGACCAAGAACGCGACTGGAACATTCCCAGTCAGCATTCTGGTTCCCGCTCGCAACGAGGAGCGAGTAATTACAAAGGCAGTGCGGTCCCTGCTGCAACTCTCCTACCCCGCGCTGGAAATCATAGTCATTAACGACGGGTCCGACGATGGGACTCTCGAAGTTCTGAGAAGCGAGTTTGACCTCGTGCCAGGCGCAAGCATGCGCCAGCGAACAGTTTCTTGCCAACCGGTAAGAAGCCTCTACCGAAGCCGCTCGGAAAGCCGCCTTCTTGTTATCGACAAGTGCGCTGGCGGCAGCAAAGCGGGCGCGCTGAATTGCGGCTTGGACCTCGCGTCCCATGCATACGTCTGCGTTGTCGACGCAGACTCGATTCTTGAACCGGGGGCTCTGGACAAGGTTATGGCTCCGATAATCAAGGATCCAGGTCGTGTTGTAGCCTCGAGTGGAGTGGTACTCGTTGGAAAACGGTTAGCAGCGGTCCCCAACACAACCGGCTCGGGACTGTCTTCGAGCTGGCTAGAAAGAATCCAAGTCGTGGAATACCTCCGAGCTTTCCTCGTCGAAAGGATGTGCTGGTCCTCACGGAATATGCTGATGATCATTTCTGGTGCCTTCGGCGTATTCAGGAAAGATCAGATCCTTAAGCTTGGTGGATATCGACCAAACACCATGGCCGAGGACTTGGATCTTGTTATCCGCCTTCACCGTAATCTTCTTGAGGAGGGAAAGGACTACAAAATCTCGCTCATTCCGAATTCCATATGCTGGACCGAGGCGCCATCATCGATGAGGTGCCTTGCGAAGCAGCGAGCGCGCTGGCACCGGGGTTTGCTGGATGTCTTGCTTGCAAACCGGGACATGTTCCTTAACTCCCGTTACGGCAAAATCGGCCTACTGGCGATCCCGTATCTTTGGTTGTATGAATTGATCGCCCCCCTGCTGGAGGCGGCGACCTGGCTCACGATCCTCGTAGCAATCGCCCTGGGATTCCTCGAGTGGAAAGTTCTAATGGGCGTCGTGCTCCTTGGTTGGACTTGCGCAGCTCTGTTATCCACGTGCGCCATCGCAGTGGGCTTCAAGATTACGAGCCAGCAAAGCGAGGGCAGCGATTTCATACGCCTTGTGGCGTCTTGCTTTCTCGAACATGCCTATTACCGGCCCTTGCAATTGGTGTGGAAACTGTGGGGTATCGTCCGCTTCTTTCAAGGCGACACCACGTGGAACTCTCCTAAAAGACAAGGCATTACCGCCCGCCCGTCCGAAGTGACTCAAGATCTCGTCGCCAATTGAAGACCAACTGGACGTTCGCCACGCCGCTGCGCTCCTGTTTGGCGCACTGCGCCCAGAGCGTGGGCGATCCATACGAGTGAAAGGTCCCCATCAGTCACGAGTAGAAACATAGGCACAGACGTTCCCCGTGCGTATACACTGCAAGCCAATTGGCGCACACGTGTAAAATTCCAAAATGCCTTCGCCATGCTTCCTCGCTGCCTCACGGGCGGACAGCTGTCTGTTTTTCAGACAAATAAGCTGTCTTCGAAAAGCGCAGAGAAACTAACGTAGCTCCGTATCTCATTGTAATTAAAGAAGATACTAAAATTTTTGGTTCGGAGAGGCGATTGCTTCATTCCACCTCGAGGAATGAGAACTGGTTCTCATCCGAGGGACCCATGAATCCAAAGTGCAATGATTTCCAAGTCTTGGTCATCGACGACTCGCCGGTCTCTCGCAAGCTGGTGGAGCTGCCGCTGGCGCAGAAGCAGTACAAGATGATCTTCGCGAAAACGGGCGAAGAGGCAATAAGACTCTTCGAGGAACATAGGCCAGATCTGGTGATAATGGACTGGGTGATGCCCGACCTGTCCGGAGAAGAGCTGTGCCGGCGCATTCGATCAAGTCCGCAAGACGCTTACAGTTACATCATCGTACTAACTGGCAGCACCGACAAAGATTGTCTTGTCGAAGCACTCGAAGCGGGGGCCGATGACCATCTGACGAAACCCTTCCATCGCGGCGAACTCTTGGCTCGAGTGGCCGTGGGCATGAGGACTATCGAGCTCCATCGTCAGCTAAGAATGAAAACAAAGCTCATGGAGAGGCTGGCGCTCACTGATGCATTGACGGGATTGCCTAACCGCCACGCGATTGAAACTTGGGCTGCCGGCCAACTGAGTGGTGCTGCCAGGCATAAGTTTTCTTGCTGGGTCGTCGTGGCCGACTTGGATCATTTCAAACAGGTGAATGATACTTTCGGGCACGATGCCGGCGACGCCGTTCTCCAAAAAGTTTCCAAGATTCTCAAGGCCAATACCAGAGCGAGCGACCTTTGTGGACGCCTCGGCGGAGAGGAATTTCTGATGGTCCTAACCTATGCGGCTAAGGACGAGGCGCTTGCCGTCATCGAACGCATCCGGAGGGAACTCGACAAGACGGCCTTCACGTTCGGAGGATGCACGATACGAGTGACCGCGAGTTTCGGCCTCGCCGGCTTTGAAGGACATCAGAAGCCGTCAATTTTCAGCAAGCTTCAGGCACTGGCTGATGAAGCGCTCTACGCCGCAAAACGCGCGGGGCGCAATCGCGTTGAACTGGCCGCTGCGGCGACCCTCTAAGGATCGTGCGCCGCAGCTGGCGCAAGCCCAGATTGTAGTCTTTGAGGAGATAGGTGTTATGCCAATGATCGAAAAACCTGGGGCAAAGGCCTTGCGACGAAGTGTTCGCATACCAAAAGAAATCCCCATTGTTCTGATTGGCCCCGATGTGCGGGGCAGAGAATTTGTCGAGCAGACGAAGACGGTCGTTCTCAGCCGTCACGGTGCGGGGATCGTGTCAAAGCATAAGCTCGGCGTCGAGCAAGAGCTGATCATCATTCAGGAACAATACAACCGAGAGGCGGAGATTCGCGTCGTCGGCGAAATCGGCTCCGAAGATGGTCTCTACACCTACGGGGTCACGTTTCTCGATCCGGATATCGACTTCTGGGGCATCGGGTTCGGTTCGGCGACGGATGCCGGTACTTCAGACCTCAGCATGGCGGTTCAGTGCAATATCTGTGGCCGCCGCGAAGTTATCGACCTGGACGGCCTGGAATCGGACGTCTATGCAATGCACGACGGCCCGGTCGTGGTGGTCAGCATCGTGGCCCGCGAAAACCGGGGAAAAATCCTCGGCGCCGTGGATGTGTTGGAGAAACCCCTGACCCGGGAAGACCTGCTAACGGTACTCCGGCGGACGCTCCCGACAATGTTGGCACGCCAGAAGCCGTGGCAGTTTCGGCCGAGCCTGCTCCTCCGCTCAAGCACACTCCCCTGCCCTAGGCCTCCAAGAACAGGCGTCAACACATGCGGATCAAGGTGAACTTCACCGGGTGTGTCCGCAATCAACATGGCTCGGAGGAGGATATGGTCGTCTGTGAAAATATCTCGCGTGGCGGCCTTTGTTTCAAGAGTAGCCGGTGCTACGACAAAACGGCAGCCATCGAGGTCGCCGCTCCCTACACTCCCGGTTCACCAGACATTCCCGTTTCCGCGCGAATCGTCTACGTCCAGGAACTCCCCGAAGAAAAGATGTTTCGCTATGGCGCCCAGTATCTTCATCCTGTGAAAGACAGCCGCTCCTCAACAATCCTCTCCGCGCTTTAACGTCTCATGGTCGAGTGCTTCAGTGTTCGAACGATTCAGCGCAGATCGCCCCGGAGTGTCTTTCAAGGGAGCGTGCATCTCGAAAGCATGCGCGGCAGGGGCTGCACGAACCTGTTAGTGAAGACTCCTCCCCGAAGCGCCTCGTCAGACAAATCTGTTTTCTCATTCCAAAACCCAATGACCGCGTTTTTCGGTGAATCGGCAGGCATATCGCGGGTACGGCGTCTCCTCCCACTCCGACCGAATAATCTGCCCTTTCCCAACATGGTCATCCTGGGCACCCACTAGATAGATATCGACCGCAGAACTCTGGGACATTGCCACTGCACACGCACAGAGGAAAGCGCTCCGGCTGACGTTCTCCGTAGTGGTCAGAATTCCAAATGGCCGTCCATCCTCGTCTGTTCCGGTGAGCCTAAGCGGGACCCTTAGCCGAACGCGCACCTCGGATCGCCTTTCTTTACGCCGGGTCTTCAAGAAATCGGAGAGTTGCGTTCGAAGAGCTTCGAAGTCCACAGGCTTTTCAAAATAAGCGACCGCACCTAAATCGCGGCAAAACTGCTTGGTCTTGTCGCCGGCCTCCCCACTGATGACCAACACGGGGATCAATTGCGTGGAACTGAAGGACGTAAAGGTCTGGCAAAGCTCAAATCCCGAATACTTGGGCATCCGCAAATCCAATAAAATTGCGTCCGGCTTGTGCTCCAGGGCCAAGGCCAGCGCATGCTCCGGCTCTCCTGTATCGACAATTTTATAGCTGTCAGCGAGGCTCAGACGAATCAGGCGCCGCATGGCCTCGTCATCATCCACGACAAGAAGTGTATTCATTCCGGTGCCCCCGATCATCTTGGAATCTCTCAGTCTTGGTTTGAAAGTTCACCGGTTTTTCGTCCGGCAGCCGGCGGATATCCCTGGTCCAATACCTCGCGCACCTTTCCGATGAGTGCATCTTCGGTGTATGGTTTATGGAGAAGAACCATGCCTCGCTCTAGCACTCCATGGCCGGCAATGAAACTGTCGGTATATCCCGAAATATAAAGAACCCGCATCCCTGGCTGTTTTGGCTGGAGTTTCTCCGAGAGAACTCTGCCATTCATGCCAGGCATGACGACGTCGGTCAGCAAAAGGTCGATTTTCCCTGAATGCTGGGCTTCTACCTGGATGGCTTCCTCACCGTTCTGTGCAACGAGCACCTGGAAGCCATGGGATTCGAGAAACGATCGTGTCAGCTTTCGAAGTGATTCAGCATCCTCGACCAACAAGACTGTTTCTGACCCTCCAATCGTTTCGGCCAAGGGTGTGGTTGCCGTGATGGTGGTGGCCGGTTCTTCGACTCGAGGCAAGAAGATCTGAAATGTAGCCCCTTGTCTAGGCTTGCTATCTACCCAGATATAACCGCCGCTTTGTTTCACCACTCCGTAAACTGTAGCGAGGCCCAATCCTGTCCCCTTCCCCACTTCCTTGGTTGTGAAAAAGGGTTCGAAAATGTGAGCAAGCGTCTCTGGGTCAATTCCCGTCCCTGAGTCAGTGAGAGCCAGCATGACGTAATGGCCGGGTTTCGCCCCAGCGTGCTGCCATGCGTAGGCTTGGTCCAACTCGACGTTTGCGGTCTCGATCCGTAACTTGCCGCCGTCCGGCATGGCATCGCGGGCATTGACAGCCAGATTCATGATCACTTGTTCGAGCTGTCCTTGATCGGCTTTCACCATTCCCAGGTCCGCGTGTAAGGATGTAGTTACGGCTATGTCTTCTCCGAGCAGCCTGGGAAGCATTTTGGCCATATCCAGAACTAGGCCGTTCAGGTTCAGGACCGCGGGCGTAAGGATCTGCTGGCGGCTAAAAGCAAGAAGTTGTCGCGTTAGCGACGCTGCCCTCTGCCCGGCCTTCTCGATTTCCTCCGCAGGCTCGAGCAGAGGACTTCCGGAATCTAATCTCCGCTTGAGCAATTGGCTGTAGCCGATGATCACACCGAGCAGGTTGTTGAAGTCATGGGCGATCCCGCCGGACAGGCGGCCGACTGCCTCCATCTTTCCGGCCATCTGCAGCTGGCGTTCGAGGACTCTCCTTTCAGTGACATCCTCGGCAAACACATCGAAGCAAGGCACACCCAGATGTTCCTCTTTCACTCTTCGCCCGGTGCACCGGACGGTGATGGGCGCTCCGTCCCTGCGCTTCAATCCCACTTCAACGTCTTTGAACTCGTTTGCGCTGTCCAGCAGTTCCTTCAGCCTTTGAAAGTCCGCAGGGGTTTTGAAGATTTCACTGTCGAGATTAGCTTTGAGAAGTTCGTCCAGCTTCTTGTATGCCAGCATCTTTTGTAGTGCTGGATTTGCCCTGAGAAGCGTACCGTCGGTGGCAGCGCGGAAGATGCCGTAGGGGGCATCTTCGATCATGGACCGAAAGCCGGATTCCGTCAGGCGGAGAGACTCAGCGGCTTCTTTGCGTTCGGTGATATCCCGGTTCACAATGACCAATCTTTCGGGCTCTCCCGCAGATGATCGGATAACGCTGGCATTCGACTCCAATACGCGCCAGGTGCCATCTTTGTGACGAATGCGATATTCAAGGGGTCTGCCCACTCCTGTGCGCTGCGCTTCGGCAGCGGCTTCCCGAACTCGGTTGCGGTCGTCGGGATGAATCTGGTCGAACGACGACGAACTTTTCAGCTCTTCGGCGGTGTAACCCAACACTTTGTGATACGACGGGCTGTTGTAGAGCCGGTTCCCTTCTACATCGACAACGGCAATCATGTCAGCGACATTTTCGCCGATAAGCTGAAAGAGCTCTTCTCTCTCGAACAAGCGTCTGCGAGTGCGGTGGAGCTGGAGTTGCTGGTAGACAGTGTACAAATCAAAGAGCAATACGATGGCTACCAGTCCCCACATTGCACGCTGCAGGGTAAATGCAGACTCGGTCTGTTCGCCAGAACGCAGAATCGGCGGTAGGAAGGACAGGATTCCGACCGTCAATAAGATTGTAATAATCACCGCGGTGGCCCAGAGCCACCACTCCCGGTGTTCGATGCGACGGAGGCGGTCCTTGGTTCCTTCTTGTTCTTCTCGGAGAGAATGAGCGTCGTTTACCGCAGAAGCGATACCAGCCATGCTTTTATTGGCCATCTTCATCGCGGGGTGCGATCCTCATCGAAAACGCGCCTACGACGGAAACCATTGCCCTAGAATAGTCACAAAGACTGCCAAGGTTCGAAATGTGAGATGCGTTTCTATTCTCATGCGCCCAGAATCGAATGCGCTCACTGTCGAGTTCATTCTTCAGACATAAAATCTTTCTCGATAGCTGGCCATTCACGCCTCCGCGATATCGGAGGTCGGCCTTTTCACTAGGCTGCAGCGTGAGCAGCGAGAATTCTCATCCCTTGGAACGAACTCGCCCAACATGTTGCAGACGAATCATCCCCATTGGCGGAGAGTTTAAGCACAATCTGTCAGCCAAGGCCTCAAATTTCAGTTGTGGTCGGAATACCAAGCGGCATTAACACCTTCTCCCCTGTACTTTGATCAGCGTTGCCTCCCAGACGAAGAAGGCAATCCCAACCTGTTTGCTAGGGAGCAGACAAGCATCACACTCTCTCTGAGACGAGTTGGCTCGGGCCCAAACAAGCAGCCTAGGCTTATATTGCCGCGTTTCGTGTTTGGAACACTTTCTTACAGCCGAAACAAAATAAAGTCAGACGCTCTGACGTGCGACCAAACTTCAAACCGCGCGCCGTCTTGCTGAACGTCCTGGTAACCAGCGCTGATTTGTATTCGAACCAGAATCGCTTCGGGCATACAAGCCGGCACGCGGAACCGCATAATTGAATTCGTGGAGGCGCCTGCAAGAACACCTTCCGGGGAGAAGGATTCGTGGGACACGCCCATGTTCAATCGAGACGGCCAGGAAGACTCCCATTCACTGCCGAAGTACGAGCTACCGAGTTGAATTCAGGCAGGGAGACTTGGGGAGAGACAGTGAATCTGAGCAAGGGCGGTTGTTACATACGCACTCGTAGACCATTCTCCCGAGGCACGCTGCTCGTCATAGAAATCAAAAACAATGGAGCGCGTCTTCGCACGGATGCCAAAGTTGCTTATGACATCGAGTCGGATGGAATGGGCCTTTCATTTCTAAATATCCCGGCCAAAGAACTCCCCATTCTCGAACGCTGGCTTGCTTCCGCTGGAGGGGAACGACCGGCAGAGACATCGCGAGAAGAAATAGAGTAACAAGGTCAAGCCACGGCCTTTTCTGGCTCGCACCTTGGAACTAATTTAGAATGATTCAATCTCCTCTGCTGCCATAATTCGGGCTTCTTGCGTAGGTTCCTTCCATGCGTTCGAACCCAGAGCCAGGAATGTCAGTGGAACGACGGATTTCTTTCCAGCTCTCGATTGCAATGCCCAGAAAGGCGTCGGCCACGCGCGAATCATAGCGGCTTCCCGACCCCCGCCGAATTTCATCATGTGCCATTTCAAAGGAGAGAGCCGAACGATAGGGACGGTCGGATGTCATCGCATCCACGGTGTCTGCAATGGCAAATATTCTGGCTCCAGCCGGAATGTCCGTTGTTTTGAGACCCCGAGGATACCCGCTGCCATCGCAACGCTCATGGTGTGTCAGGACGATTTCCGCGGCATCGGCAAGGAAGGTTATGCGTTTGACTAGATCAAATCCTAGCTGTGCGTGACTCCGCATAATAGTCCATTCTTCCTCGGTGAGAGCTCCAGGCTTCAGCAGGATCGCATCGGGGATTGCCAATTTGCCGATATCATGCAGCCAGGCTCCCATGGCGATGGTTTTCAGTTCATGCTCCGCGACTCCCAATTCCTTCGCGATTTTGGCCGAATACAGAGTCACGCGCTGCGAGTGTCCAGATGTTTCACTGTCACGAAGATCGATGGCTGCACCCAGAGCCTTGAGCGTGTCCTCATAACCGCGCTCGACTTTCCAAAGCGCTGTTTCAAGTTGCCCTGTCCGCTCTTTGACCATTTCCTCGAGGCGCTGACGGTAGTTCTCCACCTCCTGCTCCAGGCGCTTTTTTTTCAAGGCGCGCTCGAGACTTGCCATGACAATTTCGATCTGCAAGGGTTTGACGAGATAATCGTCCGCACCTCTCTTCATTGCTTCTATGCCAACTCGAATGTCTTCCACCCCCGTCATCATGACGAAAGCCAAATGCCGGTATCGCTCTCGAACCTCGGCCAGGAAGGCCATGCCTGAGATCCCGGGCATCTGAAGGTCAGAGAGCACCGCATCCGTGGGTTCAGTCTCAAGGGCAATCAGGCCCTCCTCCGCGCACGCAGCCGCCTTGCAGGGAACCCCGGCTTCTCTCAACATTGCCGTTAGCAGCTTCCGTGTCCCGAGTTCGTCATCTACGATCAGTACTCGGAGGACAGACGGAGTCAAGCGGGTTGTGCCCGTTCCGCCGCCTTGTTTCATCTCCCTAGTCCCTTCGAGGTTCATCTCGAGAGGACCGCCTCTTCTTCTCGTCCAGAATTCTTCTGGGTTTTTCTGCTAGCACCAACGTCCCATAAGGCCTCTGTAGGACTGCTTGCTGCGTGTGTGACTGAACAGCCACTAAATTAACCTCCGTTGCGTAGCTGGTCGTAAAAATTACCGGAGTTCTCGGTTCTCAGTTTGTTCATCTGCGCGAGCCCCTCCGGTCCATTCGGGCCCCGTACCCCAGTTCTTGAAGAAGCTCCTCGGTGACTTCTCGCAGGGCCCTGTTATTGTCGGCAGCGAAAATTCTTTCATTCCCTCCGATGACGGCAATATGGGAACTTTGCCAGGCTTTTTGGGGATCAATTTCCGTTCGCTATCTGAGACTCGAAGCATTACGTACGGCGATCGTCCCCCTCAATCTCTACATTGCTCGTTTCGGATGGAAAGCTTGCCGCCATCAAGCACGGCGTCGCGCTCGTTGAGGCATCGAATTCACTGACTAGTTCCTCCCGTAAGACTCATCCGTGATCCCGTCCGCCTTCGTTCTTGTAGTGTCTCTTCCAAACCAGCCAGTCTTTTACAGTGAGTAAGGTAGTCACCAAACCGAGTGAAACTAGCGTTGCACCACCAAGGAGACGTGCGACTTGGTTCGTATCCGGGCCCGAAACGGGGCTGTAGAGAAGGAACGAACCGACCAGTAGGGAGATAATTGCTGAAGTGAACTTCAGGCTGATTAGCATAGGAGCTGTTCTAAGGCTGGACGGGATCTCGGCCCGAGTAGACTCAACGCCTATCCCCCCCATGCTGAAATTCCGATGCGACTGTCGCATCCTTGCCAAACGTTCTTAGAACCGGTTGGGTATAAGGCTTTTTCATTTCCGCCCCACAGCAACATCTGGGATTCGACCGACCCTCAATCGATGCTTTCTTTACCTCGATCTCGGCCCCGCACTCCACGTTTTGGCAGCGATACCGCTGCCCAATCAGCATCATCCTCATCATTCCTCCTAAAAGGCCTCGGCGCTGAGAGGATTTTATCCAGTCAGTTGTACCCGATGGGGTGGCCCAGGTTTCCTGCTCACAATTGTGACCACGGTGAGTTCACCGGCCACAGACGAGAAATCAGCCATTCACGATCCGCTGTAGACGCAGGGTCATGAAGTTCGTGAAATCAGGATCGGGGCATGGCGGCCTTTGAAGAAGTGGATTTCATAAGTCGTTGATAGAGCATAACTTCTGCTCTTCATGGAACGCAGTCCTTCGGTGCAACTGCGGCGCAAGTTCAAGGCACTACCGGGAGATGGGGCGGACCTTGGCATCTCCTCCAGCTATCCTCGTCCGCAGATTGCTCGTCCTTGCTATCTCTTCTGGTGCCTAAGATTCAGGAACTGCTTGGAAATCCGAGCGGACAGGATGGCTCGTAAATGGGAATTCTTTCTCAGATCGGCCGCTTGTGTCACTTCCCATTTGATGCCGACTCAATATCACGTTTCCATGCGCCCGGGCAGCGATGAGAAGACTGGGCCGGATCGCTCCACGAAGAGCTGTTGTTGACGTGTGCTTCCTCTCCATTGCTGACCTTGAGTGCTCCTTCTCGCTTGTGGTTACTATCCTAAGCAACATTCGTAGTGAGTTCTAACGCCGCAAGCACTTCCCTAAGCTGAACTCGCAAATGGAGATCCCGTCGCAACTGACGGGGTCCCCTATCCCAAACCAAATGCTGATGGAGGAAATCATGAAGTTCAAAAGAACCGAAGTCTTTTTGTTTCTGTTTGGAAATTTGATCCTAATGGGCGTACTCACTCTTGGCTTGCCTCCCGCAACGGGGAGTCCGCACATTTCCATCATTTCTGTCGCCGATGGAACTGAACCGCCTCCGCCGCCACTGCCACCAAAGCCAGCCGCAGTAACCACACCAGGCTTAATCGCGGATGGGACCGAACCACCCCCGCCGCCAATTCCAAAGCCGCCACTCGCCGCTCTAGCCGGGTAAACCGGCGTCCGGGGGAGAAAGGTTGGCAAAATCTTTCTCCCTCCTTTGTGCTATGCTTTGCACACTTTTGAGAGGTGGGCGGCGATGTTTTCAATGGCCGTGTGGGTGGCCGGACTCGCGCTCGAGGGCCTGATTTTGGTTCGAGCGATACGTGGCCGTTTCTTGAGGAAGTACTCTCTTTTCTATCTCTATCTGGGCTGGGTTTTTGCACTTTCCTCTGTTCGCCTCATCATTTACCTGGCCGAGCCGGCGTACTACAGAGTCTTGTACTGGTATACCCAGCCTCTCAGTGTCTTGATCGGTTGTGGGCTGGTTTGGGAAATCTACCGGCAAGCGTTTAGACGATATCCGGGTGCGGCTCGGATGGCACGCAACCTGCTTCTTTTCCTTCTGCTCATGCTCTTCTCAAAGCTCGTGGTCAATGCGTGGAATGGTTCGGACTGGTGGCAGGCCGAGTCCACGGCTGGGCTGGAGCGGAATATGCGCACAGTCCAGGGGATACTCCTGATCGCTTTGATTCTTGTTCTTGCCCATTACGCAATTCCCTTGGGACGGAATCTCAAAGGGA
>Ga0209378_1000029_pt1 | contig 93327 bp, 87 predicted proteins | sample GraSoiAngelo_156_FD_186170 | JGI IMG/M metagenome (GOLD analysis project Ga0209378, IMG submission 186170) | Grasslands soil microbial communities from the Angelo Coastal Reserve, California, USA - 14_1009_13_40cm (SPAdes) (version 2) | ecosystem: Environmental > Terrestrial > Soil > Grasslands ...
CCGGCGTGCGGCGCGCCGTGGAGATCGTGCTCACCCACCGGCCGGGCCCGCAGGTCGTGGTCGTGTCGGCGATGGGCGGCGTGACGGACGCGCTGCTCGAGGCGGCACGGCGCGCTACTCGGGGCGAAACATCGCAAGTCCGCGCGGCAGCCGAAACGCTTCGCGCGCAGCACACCCGGGCGGCCCGCGCGCTCGTCCCGGCCGGCGGCCGCCTCGACGCGCTGCTCGCCCGCATCGACGCAGCGGTCGACGAGCTGAAGCCGCTCGGTGGCGGGCTCGGCATCCTGCGCGAGCTCACCGCTCGCACGATCGACTATCTCGTCGCGCGCGGGGAGCGCCTCTCCGCGCTGGTGTTTGCCGCGGCGCTCGAGGCGGCGGGCTGCCTAGTCGCCTACGTCGACGCGACCGATGTCATCCAGACCGATGGCACGTTCGGCAACGCGTCACCGGACCTTCGGCGCACGGAACGCGCCGCGCGCCGCGTCCTCCCGCCCCTCCTGGCGCGCGACACGGTGCCGGTCGTCCCCGGGTTCCTGGGGGCGGCGCCCGACGGCCAGGTGGCCACGCTCGGGCGCGGCGGCTCGGATCTCACGGCCACGCTGCTCGCCCGGGTGCTCGGGGCCCGGGAGGTCTCGCTCTGGAAGGACGTGCCTGGCCTGCTCACGGCGGACCCCCGGATCGTGCCGGACGCGCGCGTGGTCCCGCAGGTCCACGTGCGCGAGGCCGCGGAGCTCGCCTACTACGGCGCGAAGGTACTGCACCCGCGCGCGCTCATTCCGGTCCTCAAGCGCCCGGTCGCGATCCGCATTCGGCCGTTCGCCGATCCGACGTCGCTCGGCACCGAGATCTCGCGCCGCCGGACGCTCGAGCAATATCCCGTGAAGGCGCTCTCGGCCATTCCGGGCCAGGCATTGCTCACGGTGACGGGCAGCGGGATGTTGGGCGTGCCCGGCATCGCGGCGCGAACATTCGCCGCCGTCCACCACGAGGGGATCTCCGTCTCCCTCATCAGCCAGGCGTCCTCCGAGCACTCGATCTGCTTCAGCGTTCCCGCCGAGAGCGCCCAGCGCGCGCGGAAGAGCCTCGAGGAGACGTTCCAGCGCGAGATCGAGCGTCAGGAAATCGACGGCGTCGAGCTCCGCAGCGGGCTCGCGACGCTCGTGGTGGTGGGGCTCGGCATGGCCGGCACGCCGGGGATCGCGGCCCGCGTATTTTCCGCCCTCGCCGAGGCTGGCATCAACGTGATCGCGACGGCGCAGGGCTCGTCGGAGCTCAATCTCTCGCTCGTGGTCGACGGCCGGGACGCGGCACGCGCCCAGCGGGCCGTGCACGCGGCGTTCCAGCTCTCCAAGATCGGCGGGGGTGCCGTGGCGCAGCCCGAGCGTACCGACATCGTGCTGCTGGGATTCGGCCAGATCGGTCGCGCGCTGGCGTCGATGATCGCGAAGGTCAAGCGTAAGGGGCTCACGTTGCGCATCGTCGGACTGATCGACCGCAGCGGACTGGTGTTCGACGCGCGCGGGCTGTCGCCTCGCCGGCTCGCGGGGCTCGCCGCCGCCAAGGCAAAGCGCGCACCGCTTTCGAAGGCTGCCGGCGGTCGCCGGGCAAGCGCGGGCGAGGCCGTGGCGTTCGTGGCGCGCCATGCTCTGGCCAACCCGATCCTCGTCGATCTCACCGCCGACGACACGACCGAAACGCTCAAGGCGGCGCTCGCGGCCGGCATGCACGTGGTGCTCGCGAACAAGCGCCCCGTCGCCGCCGACCGGCGCACGTACGAGGCACTGCTCGCCGCGGCTCAGGCGCGGGGACGCCGCGTCCTGCTCGAGGCGACGGTCGGAGCCGGCCTGCCGATCATCGACACCTACCAGAAGCTCGTTGAGTCCGGCGATCGGGTGCTGAGGATCGAAGGGTGCCCTTCAGGAACGCTCGGATATCTCTTCGGAGAAATGGGCCGGGGCGCTCCCTTCTCGGCGGCCCTGCGCGGCGCTATCGCCAAGGGCTACCCCGAGCCCGATCCTCGCGACGACCTCTCGGGCATGGATGTGGCGCGCAAGGCGCTGATCCTCGGACGCCTGCTGGGATTCAGCGGTGAGCTCGGCGACATCGCCGTGGAATCGCTCGTCCCGGACGACGCCGAGCGGCTGTCGGTCGACGATTTTCTCGGGTCGCTCGAGCGGTTCGACGCCGCTTGGGCCAAACGCGTCGCGGCGGCGCACGCGCGGCGCGGCGTAGTGCGCTACCGCGCAATCGTGACACGACGCCGGATACGAGTCGGGCTCGTGGTGGTCGACGCCTCGAGTCCGATGGCATCGCTCAACGGCACCGACAACCAGTTTATCTTCACGACCATGCGCTACCGGAAGAACCCGCTCGTGATCACCGGCCCGGGCGCGGGGCCGGCCGTGACGGCGGGCGGGATCCTCAACGACGTGCTCCAGCTCGCCGGCGCATGAGCGCTGCCACCTGGCAGGTGTGCGCGGCCTGCGGCAGCGAGATTTCCGAAACCGATCCTCATCCACGGTGCCCGCGGTGTGGCGGCCTGCTCGAGGTGCGTCACCGGCCGCCGCCGCAAGGCGGACACGCGCTGCGCGCGACGTTCGACGCGCGCCGGGGCGTGTGGCGCGGCGCGCTTGCATCGGGCGTGTGGCGGTTCATCGAGGCGGTGCTCCCCAACGCGGGCGAGCACATACTCACGTATCCGGAAGGGAACACGCCGCTCCTCACGAGCGCCCCCGTGGCGCACTGGGCCGGCTCACCGGCGCTCCTTCTGAAGCACGAGGGTCTCAATCCCACCGGCTCGTTCAAGGATCGCGGCATGACGGTGGGCGTGACCCAGGCACGGCGCATCGGCGCACGCGCCGTGTCGTGCGCGTCGACCGGCAACACCGCGGCCTCGCTCGCGGCGTACGCCGCGCTCGCCGGCCTGCCCGCGCTCGTCCTCGTCCCGAAGGACCAGGTGGCCGCAGGCAAGCTGGCCCAGGCGCTCGCCTACGGGGCGCGGACGCTGCTCGTGCGCGGCAATTTCGACGACTGCCTGGAGCTCGCCGACCAGGCGAGCGAGCGACTCGGCGTGTATCTCCTGAATTCGGTCAATCCGTTTCGGCTTGAGGGTCAGAAGACCATCGTGTTCGAGCTCCTCCAGCAGCTCTCCTGGGACCCGCCCGATTGGATCGTGGTGCCCGCGGGCAACCTGGGCAACACGGCTGCCTTCGGAAAGGCGCTCGAGGAAGGGCGGGCGTGGGGTCTGATCGATCGCGTTCCGCGGCTCGCCGCGGTACAGGCCGAGGGCGCCGCCCCGTTCGCGTCGAGCTTTCGCTCGGGCTTCGCGCGCCTCGACCGCGTCACACCGCACACGCTCGCCACGGCGATCAGCATCGGAAACCCAGTCTCCCATGAGCGCGCGGCGCGCGCGATCCGGGAAACGAACGGGGTGGTGACGACGGTCAGTGACGACGATATCCTCGAAGCGAAGGCGGCGGTGGATGGCGCGGGAATCGGGTGCGAGCCGGCGAGCGCCGCAGCCGTGGCCGGCGTCCGGCGCCTCGTGAAAGAGGGCGTGATCGGGAAGACGGATCGCGTGGTGGCGGTGCTCACGGGCCACGTGCTGAAGGATCCGGCAACCGTCGTCCACTACCATCAGGAACGGGAGCCGCGGCCCGCACGTGCCAATCGGCCGGTCGAGATCGAGGTGAATCTCGCGGAGGTCGAACGCCTGATGCGGGGCTGAGCCGGCACCGATCACGGCGGCCTCGCCGGCCTGTCACACGTCGAGCAGGTACTCCTCGTCCCAAGCCACCTCGAATTCGCCCCGGCAGCGACGGCACTCGAGCCGGCGGGGCCGCCCGCGCAGCGCAGCGCGCTCCCGACAACTGGGACACACGCCGTAATGCGGACCCCACTCCACCGGGAGCTCGCCGGCGCGCTCGGGACGCGGCACCACGGACCACCGCGTAGGGGGGCGCGAAACGACCTGAACGAGATAGTGTGGGACCCTGAGAGGCCTGCGGTTGACGTCGAGGATGGCTTCGAGGGGCGCGAGGTGAGCCACGCGGTACCAGGCCCCGCGGCGCAGCGCGCAGTCTACGTCCACCTGGAGCCGACCCCATTGCATGTTGGACACGTCAGGAACCTACGTCGGCCCCTCGCCCGCCCGGTGTGACGCCAGCTACACACTCGAGGGCAAGTTGTCTCAGGGATCGGAATGATGGCCCATCATCATGTCCGCCATGTCATCGGCGCCTCCCGAGCGAAGCGTAGCCTCCTGGTCCTGCCGGTACAGCGTATCTGCGGGATCCACGGCAGGCCACGTCGCGCCGCGGTCGGGCACGAACAGGCCGGCCACGGCCCCCATGCCACCGTCGCGGATCGGTCGCCCGGTCGGGTTTTCGTACACGGCGGTCAAGCGGTAGCGGTGCGCTGGAGTTACGTGTATGCCCAGCCGGCGCCAACTGTAGAACCGAGCCAGGGGAAACGTGATGACCCGCCCCGCCCCGTCGGTCTCGGGCGCGCCGTGCCATAGCACGTGACCGTTCGTCACGTCCTTCAGCTCGAGGCTCACGCCGTAGTCGTGGAGGTGGCCGCCCAGTCCCAGGATGGTGCCGGGAATGGCGGGGCTGCCCTCCCAGAAACGCTCCGTGCGGCCGCGCGCCAGATCGAAGGCCTTGCTGCCCGTGGGTGGGCGACCCAGCGGATACTGCACGTCGATGGCCCAGGGGTAGGCGCGATACAGCGGCCAGGGTAGCCCGCCACGCACGTACTCGAGCATCAGCCGCACCCGCACCCCGTGGTAGGCCACCGCGGATGAATTGGCCAACATCGCCCCCGCGACGAGCCGCTGCCCTCGCTCGAGTGGCAAACCGAACAAGAGTTGCGGGACGGTAATCGTCGGGGTCTCCCGACTCGCGGCGAGGAGATGCAGGCCGATCGGGAGGAACAACTCACGGTGATCGGGATCGCTCAGGTTGAAATGATGAAGCACGGTCCGCGGTAGCGCGTGTCCGGCGTCGTCCACGAGCTCCACCTGAGCGCTGTGCAGGGATGCGTCCACCGGGACGAGCACCTCACAGAGGGGGAGCCCGACCATCGTCTCAACGCCCTCATGCGCGGCGGGCACGTCCACGGCTGGCAGCTCGATCACGAGACGGTGGGACTTCGGGTCGACGAGTACGGCCGCACGGGGCAGCGCTGCGGGACCGGGGCCGCGCAGCCCCGCTACCAGCCAGGCAAAGAGGAGAACGGCCGGCATGCCCAACTCCGGGGATCAAGTGGTGGGGACGGGGCGGCGGAGCCGCTCGGGACGGCACAACATACCGGGTCCCGTCGCTTTTCGCGACGTGGAAGGGCTTACTGCCTAGAGCCCCGGGGCATGCGTTCGTGTAGGGAGTGCGAGGCGCGGCGGGTTGGCGGCGCCGCAGGGAGTGGCCGGGGGCCCACAATCCGATCCTCGTTCCTCACGACCGAACGGAGACGGGGGCGCGGCTCACTCCTGCGGGCCGCCGAACGGTAGTGCAAGCGCAATGCCACGCGGGCGGCGAGGAGCCCGCCGCCGCGATTGAGAGCGACATGATGCGCAACTGTCGCATCCCTGTGGCCATGTTGCGACGTGGGACGTTGTGAAGGGACATCGGCGTGTCACTCGACGACACCCAGCGGCTCGGCGGGTCAACCGCGACAGTGCGCGACACGACGGGTCGCCAGGAATCCCTCTACGCCTTCTGGCCTGCACCTTTCTCGACTACGCGCTGCAATCCGACGAAGACTGGAGATTGCTCGAATGAGGGCGGGTGCCCCAAAAAGGGGCGTCGGCTAGGGCTGTGGGCCCACTCGGCGCCCTTCCCTGCTCTGCGCCAACATCCGTTCGGCGAAGTCCAGGCGCTCCTGCGTTTCGTTCAGCTCATGGCGCAGCGCGTTCACCTCCGCTTCGAGGGCTTCGAGCCGAGGCGGGAGCTCACTGCTGGGGGTGGGGCGCTGCCGCAGGCGCTGGGCCCATAACCCGAACGCCAATGCGAGCACCGCGTGAATCGTCGCATGCCCCGGGTCGGACGCGAACACTCCGACTCCGACCAGGTTGATGACGCTCAGCCCGACGGCGATGGGAAACCAAATCGCGCGCTTGAAGGTCATGGCGAGGTCCTGTTAACCGCAAGTGTACTACGTCAGCTGCGAGCGCGTGTTGCAAGGGGTGGCGGGAGCGGGTAGGGATCGAACCTACCGAGGTCCATACGGACCCCAGCTGGTTTTGAAGACCAGTCGGACCACCAGGCCCGATCCGCCCCCAGGCCTTGCCAGAATTGAACTTAGACCACCTGCACTCGACGCGGCACTCCCTGATTCACTATGTTAGTGCCGGTATGCACAAACTGCGCACGGTTCTCATCGTCGATGACGACGCGCTGCTCCCCGCGTCGCTCCACAGCGTGCTGACGACCGCGGGATACCGGACCCTGACCACCGGGGACCCGGATGCCGCGTATCGTCTGCTCGCGGCGGAGCTCGTGACCGCCGTGCTGCTCGACGTCCGCCTGCCCACCATGTCCGGGCTCGCCCTCTACCTCGCCATCGTCCGCCGTTGGCCCCATCTCGTCGGCCGCATCGCCCTGATGAGCGGCGACGCGGATGCGCGGGACGTCCAAGCCTGGGTGCATCGCAACCCCTGCACCGTGCTCCGTAAGCCCTTCACGTTCCAGCAGGTGTCCGACTGGCTGGAGTCGGCGGTACGAGCCGCCGAGCCGACCGCGTCCGCGGGATAAGGCCCCGGAGCGGCCCGCTTACTGGCAGGCCGCGACCCCTTCCTTCGTCGCCGGTGCCACCGCCGGCGTGTTCACGAAGATCGCGCAGGTCACGAGCGGGCTGGTGACGTTGTTGTTCGTGATCGTGGCCCTCCAGCCACCGCCGATCACCGTCGGACCCGTGAGGTTGTTGCCGGCGCTGGGACAGAAGTTCACCGTGCCGACGGTCGGAGGCGTGGTGCAGGAGGTGTTGCCGCTGTACTTGATCGAGTCGGCGAAAAACGACTCCTCCGATGTGAGCAGGTTGCGTAGGTCGGACTTCATCGAGGCGATGTAGGCCCGGGTCTTAGTGTTGGCGAACTTCGGGATCGCGATCGTGGCGAGAATGCCGATGATCATCACGACGATCAGGAGCTCGATGAGCGTGAACCCTACCCGACGCATCCGATTCAAGGCTACCTCCCCGGGACGACGTTCACGGACACGGTCGCGCCCGCGATGGACAGGTCCGCCTGGCCGACCCCCAGGGGCTTGAACGTCACGAGCGCCGCGGCGCCGTCCGACTCCACCCCGATCATCTTCAGGAGCTGCGACTGCAGGTTATATCGGTTTCGCATCTTCTGGATCATGGTCGCCAGATCGGCCGTGCCCACGGCGTTGCCATAGGCGTCCTGCGCCGACACGCGGAGGACGAACGTCGCGTTTGCGGGCACCGCCGTGGTACTGCCGTCCACGCGCATGCCATCCCGCTCGATCACCACGCTCACGGGCGCCGCCGGGTCCACGAGGAACGACGCCTGTTTCTGCAGCGAATCCGCCGTCGCGGTCACGAGCGCCGGCCCCGCTTGTTTGCCCAACGTGACCTCGACGCGAGCGAGACCCGCGGAGTCGGTGACGACGCTGTCGGGACTGACGTCCGCGTTCACCGCTCGGAACGCGACGATCTTCCCGGCGAGCGGCCGGCCGACGCTGTTCCGGATCTGAAACACGACCGGATCGTCCAGCCTGGTGCGCGCGATGCCGCGCTGGCCCACACCGGCCACGAAGCCGGACGTGGCGACCGCCACGAGGTCCGCGCGGATCACATCCACCCCGGCGAGCGGCTGGCCACGCACGCGGATCATGAGCCTGCCGCCGCGCCGCACGGCCGCGCGCTCGACCGCGAACGTCGCACGCCCGAGCGAGTCGGCGGTGCGGGTTTCCGCAGCCACGCCCATGTCGGGCCCGTCCGCCTGCAGGAGGACCGGCTCGCCAGGTACGGGGTTGCCCAGCGAGTCCCGCAGGATCACCTGGATGGAGAGCGGCCCGCGCTCGCCGGCGCGCAACTCCACGTGCCCAGGCTGCACTTCAGCCGCGGCCGGCGCCGCCGCCCCCACCGCGAGCTCGAGCGGCGGCGTTCCGGGAATCGTCGCGCCCGAGCCCGTGACGACCGCGAGCCGATACGTGGCCGGCACCCGGCCGACCGGCAGCTGGAACACCGCGACGCCGCTCGCGTCGGTCGTCGCCTGGGCGTCCTGTCCCGCCCCGCCCGGAATCGCCGCGCTGCCCCGGAGCACCACAGGGACTCTCCCCTGTGGCAATGCGCCGCGCTTGATTTGCACGCGAGCGACGGCCACGGTGCCGACCGTGGCGCTCACACGGGGCGGGAGCAAGACCGCTGCGAGCGGCGGTGTCGGTGCCGGGCGTTGGGCCGCCGGCGCGCTGGTGCAGCCCCCCAGGCTGCTCAGGACCTCGGCGTCCGCTCCGAAGTCGCGGAGGTCCGCCCAATCCCGCGGCGTCGGACGAAACGCGATGCAATTCCGGCGAATCAGCTCCGCGACCTCACTCTTGGAAATCAGCGGATTCGACAACAACCGGATCACATCCGTTTTGCGGAGCGGCTGGGACCCCTGCATCGCGGCGGCTGAGGCCGCGCCACAGACCAGCATGCAGACGAGAACTCCGGCCACGGCCTTCATGGCCTCGGACACCTCGAGCGCTCGAAGCGTCGTTCCACTGCGTCGGCATCGGCGTACAGATTGCGGTCGCGGGCCGTGCGCGCGGAATCGAGCGCGGTGCTGGCGTCCTTGCGGACGGCGTTGTAGGTCGTCCAGCGCTCCTCCACGAGGACGAGCCCCCGCGCCAGCTCTGGGCACTCCATCTGCCGGCTCGCGAACAGGCGCGCCCGCAGGTCGAACGCCGCGATCGCGAGGGCGAGCGTATCGGCGGCCCGATCGAGCCGAGCTTCGGGGGAAGCCACCACCGCCTCCACCGCGCTCGCCCGAGTGGGCGACGAGGTGGGTGACGCCAGGGCCGAGTAGAGACGGAACAATCCGGCGAGTGCGAGCAAGCCCACCGCGGCGTAGGCCGCGACTTGCGCCGCCCGCCTCGCCCCGAAGAAGTGGGACGGCTTGCGCCGGTCCGCGCCGATCCCATCCCCGAACTGATCGGGCAGCAGCACCAACGGCGATTTTCGCGGGGTCACGCGCGGCGCCGGAGCCGCCGCCGCGACCGCCGGCGGGGGAACCGTCTCGCGGACCGTCGAGCCCGAGGTCGCGACCGATTGATCGGCGCGATAGTTGTCCCACTGCAAGGAGCTGACCGTGTTGCCATCGGCGCCGACGGCCGACGGATCCACGACCTCGTAGAACGGCAAGCTTCGGCGAGCCCACAGACCCCCGGCGGCCGGACTGAACACACCGCCGCGACGGGGGCCGGCCTTCAGGGCGAGCTGCCACAGCTGAGGGAACAGGGCCGCGTGGGCCTGCGTCTCTGCCAGGGAGAGGCTGACCTCGTCAGGGTCGCTCTCCTCGCTGCCCCCTGCCTCGCCACCTCCATCGCTTTCCTCGTTTTCCTCGCCGCGGTACCACCCCACCAGCCGTTCGGCGGTCATCCGCAACACGTCTTGCGCCACGACCCATCCCTGCACCAGCGCGGATTTCGCGGTGTCCCCCGGGCTCGCGGGGAGTCGAATGGTCGACCCGACGAGGACGTATAGCTCACCAGTGTCCGAGGACCGGAACAGCCCGCCGGTCAGGAGTCCCGAGCAGGCGGCCCCCGACGCGGCGCAATGATCCCGCACAGCGGCCAGGGCCGCTTGGGTGATGAAGATGAAGGGAGAGGCTGCGCCCGCTGCTCCGCCGTGGATCGGTTGCCAGTGGATTGATGCGGCGACCGGCATCGGCTGGACGGGACATTCGGGCTCGGCGGGATCGCGAGGCGTGCCGGAATCAAGCGCCGCGCCGGGTGCGCGGAAGCGCGCTACCCGGCCCCGTACTCCATCTACTACACGCTTCCACATACGGCTACCCGGGCGCCCAAGTGAACCAGCCTTGAAATAGCCCTCGCCGGGCGGTGCGTCAACCGCCCGCGAACGCGCGCATCATCCGATACCAGAACTCGAGGGCGTCGTAGAAACTCTGTACCCCGATGCGCTCGTCGCGGCCGTGCGCCCGGACGTCGTTCTGCTCTTCGAAGACGGCCGACACTCCGTAGGTGGGGATCCCGGCGTTGCGCAGAAAGAGGCCATCGGTGGCGCCGGCCTCCATGATCGGCACGATCGGCACCTTCGGGAACTGTTCTGCCACGAGCCGCTCGAGCGGCGCCATGATTGCCGGTGTGAGGGGGGACGGCGGGCTTGGGATGGGCGCGTACAGCGTGCGAAGCGTGATCCGGTCGTCGCCCGCGAGCCGCCGGAGCGTCGCCTCGACCTCCGAGGCCGGCTCACCGGGCAGTATGCGGCAGTTCACGGTGGCACGGGCCGACTGGGGGAGCGCGTTCTCGGCGTGTCCCGCCTCGAGCATCGTGGCGACACACGTGCTGCGGAGCTTCGAGTTGTAGAACGGCACTGCGGCCAGGCGCGCGACGGCGCCGGAGTCCGGGGGATCCTTCAGGACACCCCGCATGTCCTCGGCCAGGCGGCCGGTGTCGATCGCCGCCGACTGCTCAAAGAAGGCGCGGGAGACTTCGTTGAGCTTCACGGGAAACTGGTATTGTGCCAAGCGCTCGAGCACCGGCGCGAGGCGATACAACGGGTTGTCCGCGGGACGTGGCAGCGAGCTGTGCCCGCCTTTGTCGGTGGCCTCGAGCACGTACGTGGCGTAGACCTTCTCGCTGGCCTGTACGGCGAACATCACGCGCCGCCCGTCGCGCAACACGCCGCCTCCGGCATCGGTGTTCAGGGCGAAGGCCCCGTCGATCAAATCCCGATGCTTGGTCACGAGCCACTGGATGCAGCTGCCAGCCGTTTCCTCATCCCCCGTCAGCACGAGTATGAGGTCACGCGCCGGCGTAAAGCCGGCCCGCTTGAGCCGGATGAAGTTGGCGACGAGAACGGCGTCTCCCACCTTGTCGTCGGTGGTGCCGCGGCCGTAGAAGTAGCCGTCCTTCTCGAGGAAGGTGAACGGATCGACCGACCAGTCGGACCGGCGTGCGGGCACGACGTCCAGATGCGCGAAGACGATGATCGGGCGACCGCCCGGGCTCCCCGGCGTGCTCCGGTACCCCGCAACCAGGTTGCCGTGCTTCGCGTCGGGACCGATCAACACCTGGACGTCCGCCGCCGGGAATCCGGCGGTGAGGAGCCGCCGCGCCATGGCGCGGGCCGCCCGCGGCGTGTTCCCGAGTGAGTCGGTCGTGTTGATCTCGATGAGCTCGCGGAAGATGTCGCGCGCCAGCGTCCGGTCAGCCGGAGACGCCTGCGACTGGGCCCGCCCGGTCGCGGGGAGGGCAGCCGCCAGCGCCGCGGAGCACAACGCCAGGATTGATCGCGTCATCCGACCCTCGCGATTGCGTCGATCTCGACGCGCACGGCCTTGGGCAGCGCGGCGGCTTGCACCGTCGAGCGTGCCGGCTTGTGGGCGGCGAAATGCTTGGCGTACACCTCGTTCATGGCGGGGAAATCCGCCATGTCGACGAGGTAGACCGTGGTTTTGACCACGCGGCTCAGGGCGGACCCCGCCGCCGTAAGCACGGCGGCGAGGTTCTTGAGCACCTGGTCCACCTGTTCGGCGGTCGTCTTGCCGACGACGGCGTTGGTCTTGGGATCGATCGGGATCTGGCCCGCCGTGTACACCATCCCGTCGACGACCACCGCCTGGCTGTACGGCCCGATCGCCTTGGGGGCGCCGTCCGCGCTCACGATTCCCAATCCTGTGTTTGCCATCAGAAGAGTCCCTCGATGGTCCCGTCCGGGTGGACGCGGATCTTTTCCGCCGCGGGCGTCTTCGATAGCCCCGGCATGGTCATGATATCGCCCGCGAGTGGCACGACGAACCCGGCGCCCGCGGAAGGAAGAATGTCTCGCACGTGCAGGGTGAATCCGCTGGGGGCGCCCAGCTTGGTCGGGTCGTCGGAGAAGGAGTATTGTGTCTTCGCCATGCACACCGGCGTTTCGCCCAGCCCCAGCGCCGGGAGCTGCTCCAGCGCCCGTTCCGCCGCGGGGGCGAAGGCCACGCCGCCGGCTCCATAAATCTCCTTCGCGATCGTTTCGATCTTTTCCCGGATCGGCCGCCGCTCGTCGTACAGTGGCTTGAACTTCGCCGTGCGGCTCTCGAGCAGCTTCAATACGGCCTCCGCCACCGCGATACCGCCCTCCCCACCCCGCTCCCACACTTCGCAGAGCTCCACCTCGACGCCCTCCGCAGCGCACTCCGCCCGCACCGCCTCGAGCTCCTCCTCGGTGTCGGTGACGAAGCGATTGAGCGCCACGACCACCGGCACACCGAACTTCTTCACGTTACGGATGTGGTGGCGCACGTTGGCGGCGCCACGCGTCGCTGCGGCGACGTCCTCCTTGCCGAGCGCGTCCTTCTTCACGCCGCCGTGCATCTTGAGCGCCCGCACCGTCGCGACCACGATCGCGGCTTCGGGATGGAGCCCCGCCATCCGGCACTTGATGTCGAAGAATTTCTCCGCCCCGAGATCGGCGCCGAACCCCGCCTCCGTCAGGACGATGTCGCAGAGCGCGAGGGCGAGCTTGGTGGCCACCACGGAGTTGCACCCGTGCGCGATGTTGCCGAAGGGCCCGCAGTGAATGAATGCGGGTCCACCCTCGAGGGTCTGGACGAGGTTCGGGTTCACGGCATCCTTGAGCAGCAGAGTCATGGCCCCGGTCGCCTTCAGATCGCTCGCGCGCACCGCTTTCTTCTCGCCCGTGAGTCCCACGATGATGCGGGCGAGGCGCTGTTCCAGATCCTCGATGCCGGTGGCGAGCGCCATGATCGCCATGATCTCGGAGCCGGGGATGATCACGAACCGCTCCTCGCGTGCGGGCCCCGCGTTCAGTCCGCCCAGTCCGACGATGATGTTGCGGAGCGCCCGGTCATTCATGTCGATGGTGCGGGGCCACGTGATGCGCCGGGTGTCGAGGCCGAGGGCGTTGCCGTGGTGCAGGTGGGCGTCGAGCATGGCGGACAACAGGTTGTGCGCGCTCGCGATCGCGTGGAAGTCGCCCGTGAAATGGAGGTTGATGTCCTCCATCGGCACGACCTGCGCATAGCCGCCCCCCGCCGCCCCTCCCTTGACGCCGAAGACCGGCCCAAGAGAGGGTTCGCGCATGCAAAGGACGGCCTGCTTGCCGATCTTGCGCAGCGCCTGTGTCACGCCGACGGTGACCGTGGATTTCCCTTCGCCCGCCGGCGTGGGATTGATGCCGGTCACCAGCACGAGGCGGCCTTTCGGCTTGCGGCGCGCAAGCGCCCCGAGGCGCACCTTGGCCTTGTACTTGCCGTACAGCTCGATCTCGTCCTCGTCGAGCCCCAGCTCGGCGGCGATGTCGGCCACGGGGCGGAGCTTGGCCGCCTGGGCGATGGCGATATCGCTGGCCACTTTGCCCGTCGTTGTCACCGCTCCTCCCGCGCTAGAGCGTGGTGGCGATCCGCGTGCCGAACACCCGGGCCGCGTTCTCGGTGGTCTGCCGCTCGATCATCTCCAACGCGTCGCCCCGCGCCCGCGCCAGTCCTTCGGCGACCGCGCGCACGAAGGCCGGCTCGTTTCGCCCGCCGCGATGCGGCACCGGAGCGAGATACGGCGCGTCCGTCTCGACTAACAGGCGGTCAGGTGGATAGGCGGTCAGCGGCACCGACGGGCTCCAGTTCTTGAACGTGATCATTCCGGAGAAAGAAAAGTACGCGCCAATCGCCAGCCCCGCTTCGACGACCCTGCGGCCCGAGCTGAACGAGTGCAGCACGACGGGGGCGCCGGCCGACCGGAGCATCGCGGCTATGTCGTCGTCCGCTTCGCGGGCGTGCACCACCACCGGCTTGCCCGTCGCCGCCCCGAGCGCCAACTGCGCCTCGAACGCATGGCGCTGCGCGTCGCGCGGCGAATGGTCGTAATGGTAGTCAAGGCCCGTCTCACCGAGCGCCACTACTTCGGGTAGGGCCAGCAGGTCTCTCAGGCGGGCGGCCAGCTCCGGCGACCACGTCCGCGCCTCGTGGGGATGCAGGCCGGCGGTCGCCGAGAGGCCCGCCCGCGCCCGGGCGAGCGCCACGGCGCGCTCGCTCTCCGCGAGTGTCCCGCCGATCACCACGACGTGGCTCACCCGCGCCGCGCGGGCGCGCATGAGCGCGGCGTCCCGGTCCGCGTCGAACGCCCCATCGCCGAGATGGCAGTGGGCGTCGACGAGCACGTCAGACGGCCGCTTTGGAGCGGGCCCCCCCCGCGCCCCCCGACCCCCCCGCCCCGCCTGCCGGTGGGGGGGAGGCCGGCGGAGAAGCCGGAGCATCCGCCGCGGCACGCCGGAACATCCGGGCGCCACGTGCGTCCTCCCCCGGCCAGCGCTTCTCGATGTACATCAGGAGCGGCGCCGCGATGTAGATCGACGAGAACGTGCCGGTGAAGATCGCGAACGTCATGACCAGCGCGAATGGCCGCAACACCTCTCCGGCCAGGAACACGAGCGCGATCGTCGTCGCCATCGTCGTGCCGTGCGTCAGCACCGACCGGGGCAGGGTCTCATTGATCGACAGGTTGAGGATCTCGTACAGGTTCTGGCGCCGGAATTTGCGCAGGTTTTCCCGCACGCGATCGAAGATGATGATCGTGTCGTTCAACGAGTAGCCGACCATGGTGAGCACCGCGCCCACCACCACGAGGCTCACCTCGAGATCGAGATACCTGATGAACGCGATGGTGGTGAGGATGTCGTGGAACGTCGCGAGCACCGCCGCGAGACCGAAGCGCCACTCGAACCGGAACGCGAGGTACACGAGGGTGACGATGAACGAGAAGAAGATCGCCAGGAATGCCTTGCCCTGGAGCTCGCGTCCCACCTTCGGACCGACCGCTTCCGTCCGAACGATCGTGAACGCCGCGGGCGGCGGTCCTAGGCTGCGCGCCAGAGCCGAGTCTACGGCGGCCGCCGTCGCTTCGGTCGTCCCCTCGGCGGTGGTTCCCGCGGTACCGATCCGCGCGCGAATCACGTAGTCATTCGGCCCTCCGAACTGCTGGATCTCCGCGTCTCGGATCCCCGCGGCGTCGAGGGCCCCCCGGATCCGCTCGGCGCCCACGGGCTGCGCCGTCTGCACCTGGATGAGTGTCCCGCCGGTGAACTCGATCGAGTAGTTCAGCCCACGCACCAGAAACAGGGAGAAACCAGGGATGATGATCGCCGCCGTGAGCCCGTAGGCCCACCGGCGCCATTTGATGAAATCGTAGTCGGCGGTGGCGAAGAGTCTGATCATCTCACACGCTCAGGGTGACCATGTCCGGCCGGCGATCGAGCCAGAGCATGTAGAAGGTGCGGACGACGAAGATGGCGGTGATCATCGAGGCCGCGATGCCGATGATCAGCGTGATCGCGAATCCCTGCACCGGTCCCGTGCCCACCAGATAGAGAATAAAGGCGGTCAAGGCCGTGCTCACGTTCGAGTCGATGATCGCGCTCATGGCGTGCTTGAATCCCTCGTCCACGGCCGTGCGAACCAGTTTGTCGTGCTGCAGCTCTTCGCGGATCCGCTCGAAGATCAGCACGTTCGCGTCCACCGCGATGCCCACGGACAGCACCAGTCCGGCGAGCCCGGGGAGCGTAAGGGTGAAGCCCAACCCGGCCAGGCCGGCGAGCGTGAACACGACGTAGAGCCCGAGGGCCGCGACCGCCAGCATCCCCGACACGCGGTAATAGCCCACCATGATCAGGATGACGAGCGCCACACCGACGACTCCGGCGCGGATCCCGTCTTTAATGGAGTCCTGTCCCAAAGACGGGCCGATGGTGCGCTCTTCGATGATGGTGAGCGGCGCCGGCAGCGCGCCGGCCTTGAGCACGAGCGCCAGGTCCTGTGCGTCCTGCAGCGGCTTGGCCCCCAGCTCGATCTGCCCGCGCTGGCCAATCTGGCTCTTGATCACCGGCGGTTGGCCCACGACGCGCCCGTCCAGGATGATCGCCATGTAGTCGTTGACGTGACGGCCCGTCTCCCGCTCGAAAATGCGACCGCCACGGCGCGACAGCGTGAAGGTGACCACCGACTGGTTGGTGAGCGGATCGCGCAGCGCCTTGGCGTCTTGCAACTCCTCGCCGGTGATGATCGGCCGGTCCTCCACGGCGTAGAACGTCCGGTAGCTGCGCCCCGCGCGCGATAACACCTCGGTGCCCCACTTGAGCTCGATCCCGCGGGGAACGAGCCGCTGCACCTCCTGCCGCGCGAGCAGACTCTCGGCCACCGGCACGTTTTCCTCAGGCACCAGATACTCGCCCGGCAGCTGCCCCTGGAAGAGGAGGGAGGAAAGCGCCCCTGGAGCGTTGGCCTCGCTCGTGTCCTTGGGGGCCGGTTTCCCTTTCGGCGTCTTGGCCTTGGCCTTCGTCGTGTCCGCGCCGAACAACTGCGTCACGCTCGCCGCCGCGGCGCCTTGGCCGGCCGTCTTCACACCCGCCAGGCGCAGCGCCTTGTCGATCTCGGGGAGCGCATCGCGAAACTTGTTCTGCATGTCGGTGATGCGGAACTCGAGGAAGGCGGTGCGCTGAATGATGCCCTTGGCGCGCGCCGGATCCTTCTCACCCGCCAGCTCGACGATGAGACGGCAGCGTCCCTGGATCTGCACCACCGGCTCCGTCGTGCCGAACTCGTCGATCCGCGTGCGTACGACACGCGCCGCCCGCTGAATCGCGTCGGCGCAGTCGGGCACCGGCCCCTTGGACTGATCGACCTCGAGCGCGAGATGGATGCCGCCCTGGAGGTCGAGCCCCAGATTGATCGGCACGCGGCGGACCGTCGTGTCCTTCATACGGCCCGTGGCAGGGTCGCGCACGCGCTGCGTGACGTTCGTCGGGATCAGGGCCCAGATGCTCAGGGCCAGGAGGATGCCGACCGCGAAGAGTCTGGAGCGAATTGTCAGGAACATCGGGTCCCCCCCTACCCGTTGAGGGCTGAGCGTGCCGCCACCGCGTCCCGCTCGATCTGGTCCACCAGCGCCTGCCGCGACGGAAACGTCTGCGTGTCCCGCAACCGGCGCACCCACTCCACGATCACCGTCTCCCCGTACAGCTCCCCGCTGAAATCAAACAGATGGATCTCGAGGCCGCGCGCATGCACGCCGAACGTGGGCCGCGAGCCCTGATTCATCATGCCACCGTATCTCGTCCCTTCGGCTTCCCCCTTCCCCGGTAGCTCTACCCACACGGCGTACACGCCGTCGGGCGGCAACAGCTTGCGCGGATCGGGCGAGGTCAGGTTGATGGTCGGCACCCCGATCGTTCGACCCCGTCCGGCGCCGCGCTCCACAATACCCCGCAGGCTGTAGGCCCGTCCCAGCCCGCGTGCCGCCGAGCTCAGGTCGCCATGCGCGACGGCGGTCCGGATCAACGATGAGGAGATCGGCTGGCCGTTGTCCGTCACGGCTCCCACCACCTCCACCGCGAACCCGTCTTCCCGCCCGAGCCTGCGCACCAGCTCCACGTCGCCCGAGCGTCCCCGCCCGAACCCATGGTCGTAGCCGAGCACCAGGTCTTCCATCTCGAACCGGGCCCGCAGCACGCCACGCACGAAGTCCTCGGGGCCAAGCCGCGCCAGATCGGGCGTGAACGCGATCACCTCCACCCGCTCGACTCCGAGCGCCGCGGCGAGCGCCCGCTTCTCGTCGGGCAGCGTGAGGAGCCGCGGGGCCGCGCTCGGGTTCACGACCTCGAGCGGGTGCGGATCGAACGTGACGAGCAGGCTCGGCCGCCCGGCCGCGCGGCCGCGCCGTACCACCTCGCTCAACACCGCCTGGTGCCCGCGGTGGATCCCGTCGAACGTACCGACCGTCGCGACGGTGCCGCTCACGGCTCCGCCACCACCACGCGGGGCTTGAGCACGTCCCCGACGCGCTCCGCGACCGCGACGAGCTGCCCATCCGTGAAGAGGGCAACCGCTCCCTCTTCCTCCTTCCCTGCCGGGATCGGTCGCCCGTGAATTACGGCGCCACGCCCCGCCGCGTCGAGGTCCCGGCGCGGCAGCACGCGGACCAGCTCGGCCGGGTCACGCAGATCCCCGAGCGTCACCGCCTGCGGCGCCACGGCATCCGCAAGCCGGTAGGGGCCCACGCGGGTGCGCGTGAGGGCCGCGAGGTGAGCTCCGCACCCCAGGGCCTCGCCCACGTCCCGCGCCAGGCTCCGCAAATATGTCCCGCTGCTCACCGCGGCTCGAAACGCGACGTCGGGAGCCGCAAAACGGTCGAGGGCCAGCTCCGCTACCTCCACTCGTCGCGACGCGGGCACCACCGCCTCCCCCCGACGCGCCCGGCGATACGCCCGCTCGCCGGCAATCTTGACGGCCGAATAGGCCGGCGGCCGCTGCTCGTACGCGCCGCGGAACCGCGCGAGCGCCGCCTCGACATCCGCCCGCTCCAGCGCACGCCACCCGTCCGAGGTCGCGATCGGCGTGCCGGTCGCATCGTCGGTCGTGGTCGTCGTTCCCAACCGGATCACGCCCTCGTACGCCTTGTCCCACCCTGCGGCGAACGCCGACAGCCGCGTGGCCCGGCCCACCACGACCACGAGCAACCCCGCCGCGAACGGATCGAGCGTGCCCAGGTGGCCCACCCGATCGGTGCCGAGGGCACGACGGACGCAGTCGACGACGTCATGGGACGTGGGGCTGTCGGGGCCCCCCCCCACTCCTCCCCGCTTCGCGACGAGCACGACGCCGGAGATCAGCCCGCGTCCTCCTTGAGGTCGCGCAGCACCCGATCGATGCGTTGGGCGTGCTCCAGGCCTCGGTCGAGCTCGAAACGCAGCTCCGGCGTCACGCGCAGCGTGAGCTCGCGGGCGAGCTGCGCGCGCAGGAACCGCGCGGCGCTCGCCAGGCCCTCGAGCGACTTGCCCTTCTCCTCTTCGCTCCCCATCACGCTCACACGTACCCGCGCGTGCGCCAGGTCGAGAGAGACCTCCACGGCGGTGACGGTCACGAACCCGATCCGGGGGTCGCGGACGTGCTCCGTCAGGAAGGCCGCCACGGTCTGGCGAATCGCCTCGGCCACGCGCTCGGGGCGGTGGCTTGCTCGTCGTACCATGTCAGAAGAAACTCGTGCTCGTGTCCACGATCCGGGCGCCGTCCGCCCCCTCGATGAGGCGATCCGCCTCCCGCAACACGCTCTCCGCGTGACCGCGGTCGGTCGACACCACACAGACGGTCAGCTCGGCGCGCTGCCACAGGTCATGGTGGGCCGTCTCCGCCGCCGACACGTTGAACCGGTGGTGGAGGCGGTCCTTCAGGCTCTTCAAGACGTGGCGCTTGTCCTTGAGGGAGTGGCAGGCCGCGAGATGCAGCTCCCAGGTCATGACTCCCACGATCACGCGGGTGTCAGCGAGCGCGCGACCTCCTCGATCCGATACGCCTCGATCAGGTCGCCGACCTTCAGGTCGTTGAAGTTCTCCACGCCGATCCCGCATTCGAAGCCCTCCCGCACCTCGCGCACGTCGTCCTTGAAGCGCTTGAGGGAGGCGAGCGTCCCGTCGTACACCTCGACGCCGTCGCGGATGACACGCACCCGCGCGGTGCGCGGGATGACGCCCGAGCGCACGAAGCTCCCGCCGATCGTGCCGACTTTCGCGATCTTGAACAGCTGCCGGACCTCCGCCTCGCCCAGGACCACTTCTTTCTTCTCGGGGGCGAGCAGGCCCGCCATGGCGGCCTTCACCTCTTCCACCGCCTCATAGATGATGCGATAGGTCCGGATCTCCACCTTCTCCCGCTCGGCGGACGCGCGGGCGTTCGAGTCGGGCCGGACGTGGAACCCGATGATGATCGCGTTCGACGCCTTGGCGAGCAGCACGTCGGAGTCGGTGATCGCGCCAACGCCCCGGTGCACGACCTCCACCTTGACCTCCGGCGTCGACAGCTGGGCGAGCGCGTCGGCCAATGCCTCGGCGGGACCGCCCTGGTCCGCCTTGATGATGATGCGCAGCGTGGCCGCGCCCCCCTCCGCCCGCTCGGCCATGAAGTCCTCGAGGGTCTTGACCCGGCCCGAGCGGCGATGCTGCGCTTCGCGCTCCAGGCGCTGGCGCTTCTGCGCGATGTCGCGCGCCGCCGCCGCGTCGGCCATCACCTGGAACGTGTCCCCGGCCTCGGGCACGCCCTCGAATCCCAGCACCTGCACCGGTGTGGACGGCCCGGCGGCGTCCACTGTCTGACTGCGTTCGTCGTACATCGCGCGCACGCGCCCATAGAACTGCCCACAGATGAAGTCGTCCCCGCCGCGCAGCGTGCCATTCTGGACGAGGATCGTGGCGAGCGGGCCCTTACCGGGGTCGAGCGTCGCCTCGAGCACCGTGCCCTGCGCCCGGCGGTCGGGGTTCGCCTTCAGATCGAGCAGCTCGGCCTGCAGCAGGATCTGGTCGAGCAGCTCCTGCACGTTCTTGCCCGTCTTGGCGGAGATCGGCGTGGCGAGCGTCGTCCCGCCGAACTCCTCGAGGACCACCCCATGCGCCAGGAGGTCCTGTTTCACCTTCTGCACGTTGGCGGTGGGCAGGTCGATCTTGTTGATCGCGACCACGATCGGCACGCCTGCGTTCTTGGCGTGGGAGATTGCCTCGACCGTTTGCGGCATGATCGCGTCGTCGGCGGCCACAACCAGGACGACGATGTCCGTCACCTGAGCGCCGCGGGCGCGCATGGCCGTGAACGCTTCGTGGCCGGGCGTATCCAGAAACGTGATCGAGCGCCCCTCTTTGAGCGTGACCTGATAGGCGCCGATGTGCTGGGTGATCCCGCCCGCCTCGCCGGCGACGACGTTGGCCTTGCGGACGTAGTCGAGCAACGAGGTCTTGCCGTGGTCGACGTGGCCCATGACCGTGACGACCGGCGCGCGCGGCTGAAGATCGCCTCCCTCCTCCTTGGGCTGCTCATCCGACGCGGCGAGGGCATACTCCTCCTCGCGCACCGCCTGGAAGCCGAAGGCCGATGCGATCAGCTCGATCATATCGAAATCGAGGCGCTGGTTGATCGTCACCATCTGCCCGAGCTCCTTAAAGGCGAAGCTGACGATCTCCTTCGCGGGCACCTTGAGGATGTTCGCGAGCTCGGAGACCGTGATGAACTCGGTCACGCGCACGAGCGTCTTCTCGCGCTCCTTCTCGTCGCGCCGCTTCTGTTCCTCGACCTCGCGGAAGCTCGGTCCCTCCTCGCGGCGGTGCACGCCCTTGCGCGCCACCGGCCCTTTGATCGAAGCGAGCGTGCGCGAAATGTTCTGCGCCACGGCCTCCTGATCCACGAGCGACTTCTTCCCCTTCTTCCGCTTCTTGCCCTTCTCCCGGCGCCGCTCTTCGAGCGGAATCGCGCCGGGCGCGGCCGACGCGACGGGCCGCGGGGGCGCGGGCACGGCGCCGCCGGGTGTCGCACTCGCGACCGGCTTGGGGCGGACCGGCGTGGGGATCACGGGGCGCGGCGCTACGAACGCGGCCGCGTGTTGCGCGGGTAGCGGGGCAGCGGGAGCGGCGGAGGCCGCAGCGAGCGGGGGCTCGACGCCCGGCTCCTCCGCGGCCGGCAGATCGCGGAACAGCGCGGCGGCGCGCTCCTCGAGGGACGGCTTCTCTTCGGCGTCGACGGCCTTTGCCGCCTCGAGCGCCTCGCGCGCCTTGAGCTCGCGCTCCGCCTCGAGCGCCGCTTCCGCCTGCGCCTCCGCCTCGACGGCGGCCATCTCGGCCGCCGTGCGGCGTCGCCGCTTGGGGCGCGCCTCGGTGGCCGCCGGAGCCGGCTCCACCGCCTTCACCGCACGGCGCCGTTTCGGGGGCGCGGGCCCTTCCTTTTGCTTGCGCTTCTCGCGCTCCCAGCGGGCGCGCATCAACGCGACCTGCTCGGGCTTGAGCGGCGAGAGGTGACTGCGCACGAAGATGTCCAGCTCCTTGAGCATGCCCAGGAGCTGTTCTGAAGAGATGCCGAACTCAGCGGCCAGATCGTGAATCCGCGTCGTTGCCACTCACTCCTCCGAAGACCCGACTAATCCTCGCGCCAGCGCGGCATCCGCCACGCCGACCGCCTGCACCGATGACCGCCCCAACCCTGCCCCGAGCCGATCCGCCGCCGGCCCCACCAGGACCGGAATGCGCCGCGCTCGCGCCAACCGCTCGACCTTGTCGCGGGTGCGGGGGCTCGCGTCCGCGGCGAGCACCACGCAGGACAGCGCGTTCCGCTGCAGCTTCGCTCGCACGCCCGCGACACCCACCACCACCCGACCACCGCCGCCCCGGACTCCGAGGCCCAGCAGCCGGACCAGCCGGTCCGTCACGCCGCCGGCGCCGGCGCGGCGGGGGGAGCCGGGGGAGGCCCGTCCGTCTTCCCGCTCGAGGGCGCGGGCTCCTCATCGCCCCCTTCCTCGGTCATCTCGTTCAGGAAGGCCATGAGCTTGTCGGCGAGCTCCGGCGTCATGCCGGCGATCTTATCCACGTCCTCGCGCTCCAGGTCGAGGATATCCTGAAGCGTCTTGTGGCCGGCCTGCGCCAGGACATCGACCAGCTCGACCGGCAACCCCTTGAGCTCGCGCAGCGCCACCTTCGTCGCGGCTTCCTCTTCGGCTGGCGGCAACGGCGCGAACAGCGGTCCCTCGCCGCCGCGCTCCAACCACTCCCGGCTCGAGTAGAGGTCGATCTTCCAGCCGGTGAGCTCGGACGCGAGCCGCACGTTCTGGCCATTGCGGCCGATGGCGAGCGACAGCTGGTCCTCGTCCACGATCGCCTGGATGGTCTTGGTCTCGGGGTCCGAGAACACGCGGGCGACGCGTGCCGGGGCGAGGGCGAGCTTCGCGAACCGCTCGGGATCGGGCGACCACGGCACGATGTCGATCCGCTCGCCTCCCAGCTCGTTGACCACGGCCTGCACGCGCGAGCCCTTGAGTCCCACGCACGCGCCCACCGGATCGATCGAGTCGTCGCGGGAGGACACGGCGATCTTGGTGCGGCTGCCCGCTTCGCGGGCGGTGGCGCGGATTTCGACGATCTGCTGCTGGATCTCCGGTACTTCGAGCTTGAACAACGCCTTCACGAACAGCGGGTCGGCCCGGGACAGGATGAGCCGGGGTCCCTTGGGGGTCTCCTCGATGCGCTTCAAGACGGCGCGGATCGTGTCGCCCTGGTGGAAGTGCTCGCGGTGGTTCTGCTCACGATAGGGGATGATCGCCTCGGCCTCGCGGAACTTGGCGAGCATCACCACGATCTTGCCGCGCTCGATCTGCTGCACCTCGCCCGAGAGGAGATCGCCCACCTTGTCGGTGAACTCCTCACGGATGCGCGCCCGCTCGCCCTCGCGCACCCGCTGGATGATGCGCTGCTTCGCGGCCTGCACGGCTGTGCGGCCGAACGCTTCGAACGGCACTTCCTCTTCCAGTACGTCCCCTACCTGGAAGTCGGGGTCCTCGAAGCGGGCTTCCTCGAGCGTCACCTGCGAGCCCGGGTCCTCCACCGCCTCCACCACGGTGCGCAGGACGGCGATGCGGATCGTGCCCTTCAACTCGTCGATCCCGATCTCGGCCTTGACGTTCGGTCCATAGCGCTTCACGAGCGCGGCGTGCAGCCCGTCCTTCAACAGGTCCAGCAGCTCCGTCCGCTCCAATTGCTTGGTATTTGTCAGCTCACGGATCGCGGATACGACTTCACTTGTATTCGTCGTCATGGGTTCCTCTGTGACCAATCCACGGCCAAACGCGCGTCGCGAATACCGGTGAACGGCACCGGTCGCGGCGCCGCGCCCTGCGGCTCGAGCACGACGGTCGCCTGGTCGGGCACCGCCACGATGCGGGCCCGTACGCGCCCCAGCCCCGCCACCGTCGCGTGGACCTCGTGGCCCACGAAGCGCAGCCAGTGCCGGTGCCAGCGCAGCGGCCGCTCCAGCCCGGGGCTCGAGACCTCCAAGATGTAGCGGCGGCCGAGGGGACCGTCTGCATCGAGCCACGCCTCGAGTGCGCGGCTCGCCGTGGCGCAATCGTCCACGGTCACCCGCTGCGACGGAGCGTCCCACTCGATGCGCACTTGAACGAGCGGCCGATGCGACGTGCCGCCGATCTTGAGGTCGGCCAGGTCCAGGCCCAACGGCGCTAACCGGGCCCGGAACGACTCGACGAGACTGTCGGAGAGCATAAAAAAAAGCGCGGGCCGAACTTCGCCCGCTTCACGGCACGGAATCTAGCCGCCCGAAGGCGAGTGTCAAGCGAGCGGCATGCCGGCGTAGGCGATCATTCGCCCGTCGCGCCCGCCGGACGCGCGATGCGAGAAAAACCGGTCGCGGTCGTGCGCGCTGCACCATGGGGAAACGGATATCTCCGTGAGCCCGAGCGCTCGCGCCTGCTGCACCAGTACCGCCCGCAGGTCCACATGTCCGGGACCCGACTCGGCGCGACCCGAGAGCTCCGCCAGCACTTCAGAACCTACTTCATAGCACGACCCACAAATACCAACGCCGCAATGCATTACGATATCAGATGCGCGGGTGAATGCTTCCCGCTGGAGGAGCTCCACACCGCGCTCCAGGACGCGCGCGGCGACGCCGCGCCACCCGGCGTGCAACAGCGCGACCACCTGCTTCTGCGGCACCAGGAGGTAGACGGGAATGCAGTCGGCCACGGTGACGGTGAGCAAGAGACCCCGCGCGCCAGTGGCGTGGCCGTCGAGGCCGTCGAGGATCACCCAGCCGTCCGTGGCCGCACGGTGCCACGCCAACGCGGTGCCGTGCACCTGATGGGCCAGGACGAGGCCCGGAAAGCGGGGGCGAAACGCCGCACCGACCGCCCGCCACCGACTCATGACCTGACCCACGTTTTCCTCACTCCACAGGCCGAGCGAGAAGCCCCGGCCGCGCGTCGTGATCCCCGCGACCACGCCGAAGCGCGCGGCCCATTCGGCGAGCTCCATGCGGGGGACGGCGCCGTCGGGGATGGCCTGCTCGCGCAGCGAGACGGTCGTACGTTGTACGTCGTACGTCATATGACTTCGCGTCGTACCGTCGTGGTATCGCCCACCCTTTCGATCTGCGCCCCCAGCGCCCGCAGCCGCTCGTCGATCCGCTCGTATCCCCGCTCGATCTGCCCGATGTTGTGAATCACGGAGTCGCCCTGCGCGGCGAGCGCGGCGAGCAGCATCGCCATGCCGGCGCGGATGTCGGGGCTCTCGACCACGCCGCCGTGGAGCGGCGATGCCCCGGCGATCACAGCGCGATGCGGGTCGCACAGGACGATGCGCGCGCCCATGCTGATGAGCTTGTCCACGAAGAACAGCCGCGACTCGAACAGCTTCTCGAACACGAGCAGGAGCCCTTCGCACTGCGACGCGGCCACAATGGCGATCGAGATCAGGTCGGCGGGAAAGGCGGGCCAGGGCCCGTCCTCGAGCTTCGGGACGTGGCCGCCGAGATCCGGGCGGATGCGCCGCTCCTGGCCGGCGTCCACGATCAGGCGAGTGCCGTCGAGCCGCGGGCGGACACCCAGCCGCTCGAATCCCATCAGGACCGAGCGGAGGTCCTCGGCCCGGACGCCATCGATGGTCACCGCTCCGTTGGTGACCGCGGCGAGCCCGATAAACGAGCCGACTTCGATGTGATCGGGGCCCACGGTAAACGCACCACCCTTCAGTGGCGCGCCACCCTCCACCGTCAGCGTGTTCGTACCGATGCCCTGCACCGTGGCACCGAGCGTCACCAGGAAGCGAGCGAGATCCTGGACGTGGGGCTCGCACGCCGCATTGCGGAGCGTGGTGACGCCGCGCGCCGCCACGGCAGCCATCAGCGCGTTTTCGGTGGCGGTGACGCTCGGCTCGTCCAGGAAAATATCCGCCCCGCGGAGGCCCTTGCCCTCGAGCTGATAGGTGGCGCCTACGGTGACCTCCGCGCCGAGCTGTTCGAGCGCGAGGAAATGCGTGTCCACGCGCCGCCGGCCGATCACGTCGCCTCCGGGGGGCGGCAGGGTCAGGCGCCCGAAGCGCGCGAGCATCGGGCCCGCCAGCAGAATCGACGCACGGATGCGGGCGCAGAGGGCCGGATCGAGCTCGCGCGGCCCGGCCCGAGTGGCATCCACGGCGACGCTGTTCGGTCCGGTCCATTCGACGGCCGCGCCGAGGTGCGCGAGCAGCGCGAGCATGGTCTCGACGTCGCGGATGTGCGGCACGTTGTCGATCCGGCAGGGCCCGTCGGCGAGGAGCGTGGCCGCGAGGATGGGGAGCGCTGCGTTCTTGTTGCCGGCAGGGCGAATGGTGCCCTTGAGCGGGCGCCCGCCCGTGACCGCGAAGGACGGAGGCATGGGTGAGGCAAGCTATGCGGCGGCTTGCGCCGGCGTCAAGCGTTCGCGAACGTTGGCCACGTGAATGTGAGTCCGATTCTCGCCCTAGCTGGACTCATCACGATCGGGTTGCTGGTACCGCGACTCACGAGCCTCCGGTGGCCGCGCGTGTCGAGCCTCGATCTGTTCGTCGCCGCCGGCGGGCCGCTCGTCGCGCTCGGGCTCGTGCTGGGTCCAGGAATCGATTTGCTCGACCGGCAGGCGCTCGCGGCGGTCGCGCCCGCGATCGCACTCGCGATCGGGTGGATCGGCGCCGCGTTCGGCGCCCGCTTCGAGTGGCGTTACCTCCGGCGCATTCCCCGCGGCGCCTGGCTCCTGGCCGCGATTTCGAGCCTTGTGACGCTGACCGCCGTCGCACTGGCCACCTGGCTCGCCATGCGGCTCATACCGGCGCTGTCCGCTGCCTGGGCTCCCCCCCGGCTCCCCGCAATCCTGACGCTCGGCGCACTTGCCGCAGCGTCTGGACCGGGAGTGGTGACGCTCGTGGCCCGCGTCGTCGGTACTCCGCCGCGGGCCGCTCGCCCGATCGTGCTGGCCGCGACACTCGAAACCGCATTCGCCTTGGTCGCGATGACTCTGCCCTTCGCATCGCACCGGCGCGTCGGCGCCGCCGTGGCGTGGCTGGCGTTGGTTGTCCTGGCGGCCGGCAGCGGTGCGCTGGCCGGATTGACGTTCGTATGGCTCACGCGGCTGGGAACCGGGCTCCCCCGGACCGAGCTGGGCTTCGCGGTCCTCGCCACGCTGCTGTTGGGCGCGGGGGTCGGCACCGCGGCCGGCGTCCCGCCCTTCGTCACGTGCTTCCTCGCATCGGCGCTGATCGTCAATGCGTCGCCGCAACGGCACGCCGTCCGCGCCGTACTCGTCGAAGGGGAGCGTCCGAGCTACGCGGTGCTTCTCGTCGTTACCGGCGCGCTGCTCGCGTTGCCCACCGCCTGGATCCTCGTTGCGGCGCCGGTGCTCTTGGGGCTGCGCGCCGTCGCGAAATGGGCCGCAGTCCGATTCGGAGGCAGTCTGCTCGGCCTCGCTCGCGGCTCGCGCGAGAGAGGGGGGCTCGGCACGATCGCGCAGGGCGGTGTCGTCGTGGCCCTGGGGCTGAGCTACGCCCTCTTGTACGGAGGTGCGGGACCACTGCTGACGACGATCGTGCTCCTCGTCGCGGCGGCACAGCTCTCCGCGGTCCCGCTCTGGACCTTCGCGTTGCGAGCGGACTCGGCGGGGCCGGCGCCCGCGACGCCCGATGCGTCCGCGCCGTTGACACAGACCACGGCGCCGCCCGAGCTTAGTGCCAACGTTCCCGCGGAATGGCCCCGATGATCCCGACGTGGGTGGCGGTGGTGACCGGGATTTCCCTCGCGATTCTCGCGCTGTCGGCGATCGTCATCGCGCTGTCGTCCCTCGCCGCCGCGCTGGGCGTGCGCGAGTTCCTGCGCATGCTCCGGGAGCTCGCCGGCCCCGCGCTGGGCGACGTCCGCCAGCTGGTGGCGGGAATCCGCACCGAGGCGGACGGTCTGGTTGGGACCTCGCGCGAACTGCGCGGCCGTATCGTGGCCGCGGCGGACGCGGCGCAGGCCCGCCTGGCCGATCTGGATGCGCTCTTCGAGGTGGTGCAGGAAGAGGTGGAGACCACGGTGCTCGACGTGGCGGCGACGCTCCGCACCGTGCGGCGCGGCCTGTCGCTGCTCGAGTGGGGCCGGCGAACCCTCAAACGGGGGAAAAAGCACTGACGCGTAAGGGGCTGCTCGCGGCCGCGGCGGCCGGCTTCGCCGGGGTGGTGTTTTTCCCGGCCGTCGCACACGCCTGGACGCCGGGGACCCATGTCTACCTCGGCGAGTCGGTCCTGGCAAACCTGCATCAGTTCACCGGAGCGGTGGCCGACCTCCTGCGGGCGTTTCCCTACGATTTCCTGTACGGCAACATCGCGGCCGATACCTCACTCGCCAAGAAGTACGCGCCGGTGGGCCGCCACTGTCACGCCTGGCACGTGGGTCAGGAGATCTTCGACCTCGCCCACACCGACCCGCTCCGCGCGTTCGGGCTCGGGTATCTCTCCCATCTCGCGGCCGATGCCGTCGCGCACAATTTCTTCGTGCCGCGCCAGCTCGTCCTCACCTCGAGCACCACGGCGCTCGGCCACAGCTATTGGGAGAGCCGCTTCGAGACCCACCTCGGGCCCGCGTACGCGACGACGGCCAAGGAGCTGATTCTCCAGGACCACGCGGCGAGCGATACCCACCTCGACACGATCATTTCCCCCACCCTGTTCAGCGTGGGCACCAGCCGGCGGCTGTTCCGCGGCATGGTGCACCTCACCGAGAGCGAGAGCTGGCGGTGGGCGTTTCAGATGATCCTCGAGAACACGCGTTGGGACCTGCCGGACGAAGACGTGGAGCGCCACATGGCCGTGGCGTTCGAGTACGTGATGGAGATGCTCGGGGAGAAGGACGCGGCGGCGCGGCGGCTCGATCCGGCGGGCGATCAGGCGCTCAAGCTGGCGAAGCGGATGCGGCGCGAGGCGTTGCACGAGGGCGGTCGGGAGGATCCCGAGCGGATGCTCGAGACCGCGGAGCAGCACTTCGGGCTGCCGACGCCGCCGCTCGCATACTGGCGGCAGTCGGCAGCGCAGCGACCGTGGCGGAATCGGAACGGAGCGGGGGGCCGCTAGGCCACGAGCTTTTCCTCCAGCACCCTCTGCACGAGCTTCGGATCCGCCTTCCCGCGCGACACCTTCATCACCTGGCCGACAAAGAACTGGAGCAGCTTGACCTCGCCGCTCTTGTAGCGTGTCACCTCGGTCGGGTTGGCGGCGAGCACCTCGCTCACCCAGCCGGTGACCACACCGGTGTCCGCCACCTGGATCAGGCCGAGCGCCTCGGCCACGTTGCGGGGCTCGCCGCCCCGCTCGGCGACTTCGCCGAACACCCGCTTCGCCGCCTGGTGGCTCAACGTGCCGCCCCGCACGAGACCGATCAGGTTGGCGAGCGCGCCCGGCGGCACGCGCAGCGCGTCGCCGTGATCCTTCGCGTCCTCCAGCACTTCCGTCATCACCCAGTTCGCCGCGGTCTTGGAGTCCGCCCCGGCGTGCACCACCCCTTCGTAATAGTCGGCCACGGCCCGCTCCGCCGTGATCACGGCGGCGTCGGTCACGCTCAACGCGTACTGGGCGACGAACCGCTCGCGCTTCTTGGCCGGCAGCTCTGGCAGGAGCGTCTGCTGCTCCGCGATGAACTCCTCGCTCAGGACCAACGGGGGCAGGTCCGGATCCGGGAAATAGCGGTAGTCGTGGCTCTCTTCTTTGCTCCGCTGCGGTCGAACGCTGTTGGTCTTCGAGTCGTACAGCATGGTCTCCTGCGTGATCATGGCCCCGCCCTCGAGAGCGGCGACCTGCCGGTCGCGCTCCACCGTCAGGGCCTTCTCCACGTACGCGAACGAGTTGATGTTCTTCACCTCGGTCTTGGTGCCGAGCGTGGTCTGGCCCCCGCGCCGTACCGAGAGATTCGCGTCCACCCGCAGGCTGCCTTTCTCCATGTCGCAGTCCGAGACTCCCGAGTACTCGAGGACCTGCTTGAGTGTCTGGAGATAGGCGCGTGCCTCGTGCGGCGAGCGGAAATCCGGCCCGGTGACGATCTCGATGAGCGGCACGCCGCAGCGGTTCAGGTCGATCGCCGTCTGCTTCGGGTAACGGTCGTGCAGCGACTTTCCCGCGTCCTCCTCGACGTGCAGGCGCACGATCGTGGCGGTCACGACACCCCGGTCGGGCGAAAGGTAGGACAGGGCCCCGTTGGTCGAGAGCGGCTGCTCGAATTGGGAGATCTGATAGCCCTTCGGGAGATCCGGGTAGAAATAGTTCTTGCGCGCGAAGAGGCTCCGTGGATGCACGGTACAGCTCAGCGCGAGCGCAGCCCGCACCGCGAGCTTCAGCGCCAGCTCGTTGGGCACGGGCAGCGCGCCGGGCAGGCCGAGGCATACCGGGCAGACGTTGGTGTTGGGCGGCGCGCCGAACGCGGTCGAGCAGCTGCAGAACATCTTCGACAGCGTGCGCAGCTGCACGTGCGTTTCCAGCCCGATCACCGTCTCCCAGGGCCCCCCCCCGCTCCCTGCGGCCATCTACGCTTCCTCCGTAGCGGGCACGACCCGCTCGAGCGCATAAGCGGCCTCGAGCATCTCGTCCTCGAGAAACGCCTGGCCGATGAACTGCCCGCCGATCGGCAGCCCCTTGATCCGCCCGATCGGCAAGGAAATCGCGGGCAGCCCCGCGAGGTTGGCGGTCACCGTGAAGATGTCGGAGAGGTACATCGCCACCGGATCGTCGAGCTTCTCGCCGGCCTTGAAGGCGGGGGTCGGCGTGGTGGGCGTGAACAGCAGATCCACGCCCCGGTCGAAGGCATTCCGGAAGTCCTGCGCGATCAGGGCCCGCATCTGCTGCGCCTTCCGATAGTACGCGTCGTAGTAGCCCGAGGAGAGCACGTAGGTGCCGATCAGCACGCGTCTCCGCACTTCGGCGCCGAACCCCTCTCCGCGCGTGGTTCGATACAGCGCGCGGACGTCCTCCGGGCCGTTGAAGCGGGGCCCGTACCGCGCCCCGTCGTAGCGGGCCAGGTTGGACGACGCCTCGGCCGGAGCGACGATGTAGTAGGTGGCCACGGCGTATTGCGTGTGCGGCAGCGACACCTCGCGCACCGCCGCGCCAAGCTCCCGGAACAGCCGGATGGCGCGGTCGCAGGCGCGCCGCACGGCCGGATCCAGGTCGGTCGGAAAGTACTCCTTCGGGATGCCGATCACGAAGCCTTGCAGCGACTCCGGCACCGTGGGCAGGCGCAGCGGGTCGCGGTCCTCGCAGGTGGCGTCCCGGGGATCGCGCCCGCTGATCACCGACAGCACGCGCGACGCATCGTGAACGCTGCGCCCCAGCACGCCGATCTGGTCGAGCGACGACCCGAACGCGACGAGGCCGTACCGGCTCACGCGCCCGTAGGTGGGTTTGATCCCGACCACACCGCATAGTGAAGCGGGCTGGCGAACCGAGCCCCCGGTCTCCGAGCCGAGAGCGGCGGGCACCGCCCCGGCCGCTACGAGGGCCGCCGAGCCGCCCGATGAGCCGCCGGGCACCCGTGTCTTGTCGAACGGATGAATCGACCGACCGTACGCCGAGTGCTCCGTGGACGAGCCCATTCCGAACTCGTCGCAATTGGTTTTCCCGGCGATCAGGGCGCCAGCCGCTTTGAGCTTGGCCGTGGCGGTGGAGTCATACGGCGACCGGTAGCCCCCGAGGATCTTGGAGCCGCACGTGGTGGTGAACTCGAGCGTGCAGATGTTGTCTTTCACCGCGACCGGCATGCCGTACAGCACGCCGGACGGATGAGCGGCCTGCGCCTGGGCGACCAGGGACTTCCGAAGTTCCTTTAACGCCGTCAAACAAGCGTTCAGCCGTTTGGTCTTGCTGATGCGATCGGCCGCCGCCTTGGCACTCGCGAGCGCTTCGCTCGGATCGCTCACAGCTCGGGCTCTTCGAACGCCCCGAGCTTGGGCACGAGGAAGAATCCGTCCTTGAAGGCGGGAGCGAACGCGGCCGGGCCGAAGGCGAGCCCGGAGGGCTTCACTTCATCGGGACGGAACCGCACGGCGTCCGGCCCCGGGATGAAGGGCTTCACGCCTTCACTCGCCGGGACGGCGTTGATCTGGGCGACGTATTCGAGAATCCGCGACATCTGCTCGGCCAACGCCGGTAGCGTGGCGTCGTCGACGTCGAGCTCCGCGAGTCGCGCGATCTTGCGCACCTCATCGTGCGTGACGCTCATGCGCTCTCCCACTCCCGTTCGAGCCCGGCGTAGGCCACGAGCAACTGTTTCGTGCCGATCTCCTGATCGTCGAATTCGACCGTGACCTTGAGCTCGCGCCCCGACCCCGCCACCGCCCGCACGACACCGCCGCCGAACTTCCGATGGCGCACTCGTTCGCCGGTCACATAGCGCGGCGCGTCCTGCGACACCTCGACGTCCCAATCGAGGTCGACCGGCAACGGCCGGCGCGACCGGCGACCGGCCTCGCCGCGCCCGGCCCGGTCCCACTGCGGGGTGGTGCTCCGTTCCTCGAGAACGCTCGGCGGCACCGCTTCGAGGAACCGCGATGCCGCCGACAGCTCGAGACGCCCGTTGCGGTACCGCGTGCGCGCCCATGAGAGATACAATTTTTCGCGCGCGCGCGTGAGACCCACGTAGCACAGGCGCCGCTCCTCCTCGAGCCCCCCCGGCTCGCCCGCCGTCCGCGCCAGCGGGAACAGTCCGTCCTCGAGCCCGGCGAGTGCGACCACGGGCCACTCGAGCCCCTTGGCCATGTGCACCGTCATCAGTGTCACGCCGGTGGGGTCGCCCGTCCCTTGATCGGCCGAGGTGACGAGGGCCGCCTGCGTGAGGTACCGCTCGATGAGCGTCGCGCCGCCTCCGTTTCCCCCTTCGCCCGCCTGCTCCCCGCCTTCTTCCTCTTCTTCTTCCGCGGTCTCCGCCCATTCGGCTGCCCCGGCGATGAGCTCCTGGACGTTCTCGAGCCGCTCGATGCCTTCCGCCCCCTCGTCGGCGAGATACTGAGCGTAGCCCACCGCCGCAACGATCTGCTCGAGCGCCGTCGCGGGATCCGCCTGGCCCTGCCGCGCCCGCAGCTCGTCGATCGACCGGACGAGCGACGCAAATGCCTCCCGCACGTTGGGCCGCAGGTCCGGGATCCGGTCCGCCGCCCGCGCGGCCTCGAGCAGGGGCAACCGCCATTGGGCGGCCGCCCGCGCCAGGGACGCGAAGGATGCGTCGCCGATCCCCCGGCGCGGGACGTTGACGATCCGGGCGAACGCCTCGTCGTCCGCGGGGTTGGCGATCAGCCGCAGGTAGGCGAGCACGTCCTTCACTTCCCGCCGCTCGTAGAAGCTCACGGCGCCCACCAGCCGGTACGGGATCCCCCGGAAGCGGAACGCTTCCTCGAGCGGCCGCGATTGGGCGTTCGTGCGGTAGAGAATAGCCATGCTCTCATAGGGAATGTCGCCCCCTCCAACGCTCGCCCGGCGGGTCAGCTCCCCCGCGAGCCATTCCGCTTCGTCGCGCTCGTCGGCCGACGTGAGCAGCGTGACCGGCTCACCCCCTTGCTTCAGGGTGAACAGCGTCTTGCCGAGCCGGCGCGCGTTTTCGGCGATGACGCCGTTCGCGGCGTCGAGGATCACCTGGGTGGAGCGATAGTTCTGCTCGAGCTTGATGAGGGTCGTGCCCGGAAAGTCCTGCTGGAACGAGAGCATGTGCCGCACGTCCGCCCCGCGCCACCCGTAGATCGCCTGGTCGTCGTCACCCACGACGCAGAGGTTCCGATGCTCGGCCGCGAGCTGCTTCACCAGCCGGTACTGGGCGGCGTTGGTATCCTGGAACTCGTCGACGAGGACGTGATCGAAGCGGCGCTGCCAGTATGCCAGACGCTCGGGGTGCTCCGCGAAGAGGGTGAGCGGCAACAACAGCAGGTCATCGAAATCCATGGCGTTGGCCTGCCGCAACGCGGGCGCGAGTGCGGTGTAGATCTCCGCGGCCAAACGCTCGAGCGGGCTCTCGGCCGACGCCCCGAGCTCCTCCGGCAGCAGCATCCGGTTCTTGGCGCCGGAGATGATCGCATGGATCACACGCGGGGGATTCGCCTTGGGGGAGTGCCCGCGCTGCTCCAGCAGCCGCTTGATGAAGGACTCGGAGTCGTCTTGGTCGTAGATCGTGAAGTTCGGGCCGAAGCCCAGGAGCGGCGCTTCGCGCCGCAGCAGCCGCGCCGAGAGCGCGTGAAAGGTGCCGATCCACAAGCCGCCGGGGGCTGCGCCCAGCAGGGCGGCCACGCGCGCCCGCATCTCTCCCGCGGCCTTGTTCGTGAACGTGACCGCGAAAATACGCCATGGGGCGACTGCCCGTTCGCGAATCAGATGCGCGATCCGGGCGGTCAGCACGCGCGTCTTCCCCGAGCCCGCCCCGGCGAGCACGAGGAGCGGTCCCCCGGGGTGGCGGACCGCGGCTTCCTGCTGGGGGTTGAGGGCGAGGGTCACGGACGGCTCAACCGGCGGCGACCATGGGGAACTCGAGCACAAACTCGGCGCCCTCGGCCCCCGGCCCGCTCGGCGCCTGCCGGTAAACCAGGCGGCCGCCGTGCTGCTGCTCGACGATGCGCCGCGCGAGCGCGAGGCCGATGCCCCACCCTCCCGGTTTGGTCGATACGCCGGGCTCGAAGAGCTGGGGCCGTACCTCGACCGGGACACCCGGCCCGTCGTCGCGGACGCTGACCCGCGCCGTCCGTCCGCCGGCGTCGACCGTGACGTCGATGCGCCCGCCCCGGCCGGAGAGGGCGTCGATGGCGTTCTTGATGACCGCTTCCAGCGCCCACTCGAGCAGCACGGGATCGCCGAGGGCGGTCGGTCCGGGGCCAGTGGCGCGGAGCGACAAGGTCACGGGGCTCGCCAACGTAGGAAGACGCGGCCGGAAATAGCTCACGACGCGCTCCGCGAGCGCGCCGAGTCCCACCGGCTCTCGTCGTGCCGGCCGCCCGATGCGCTCGAAGCGCTTGGCCACACGCTCGAGACGTTCCGCATCGGCCTGAAGATGATCCGCCAGCTCGATGCCCGTGGTACCCGGATTCTCCCGGAGGTATGCGATCCATCCCGTCAGGCTCATGAGCGGGGTACCGAGCTGGTGTGCCGACTCTCGCGCCATGGCCACCCACAACCGATCGCGCGCCGCGGCGACCTGCGAGCGATACGCCCACGCGGCGAGCAACGCCAGGCAGAGGAGCACCGCTCCCTCGAGCGCGGCGATCCCCGCGAAGCGCCGCGCGGCAGGCCCGGCTCCGTAATGGATGGTTCCCACACCCGGTTGCACGAGCGGCGCATTCTCCAGGTCCAGATCGGCAATCCAGGCGCGCAGTCGCGCGGTGTCGGGGCCCACGCTCGCGGGCGCGTTGTCGAGCGCCGTAATGTGACCGGCCGTGTCGGTCACCACGATGGCGATTCCGAGCGACCGGACCTGGCGGGCGAGATCGAGGAGCGCGTCGGTGGCGGCGTCGGGACCGGGATCGTTCAGTCCGGCGAACACCCGGCCCAGCAAGATGCTCGTCTGCCGCGCGTCCTCGCGCAGGTGGCGGGCCACGACCCACGCGTAGCCGACCGTGATCCCGCCGAGGAGCAAGGCCAATCCGACGACGGCGGGCGGCCCCATCCGGCGGAGCGCGGCGCTACGGGGCACCGGACGAGGAGGCGGCCGGGGGTGGGAGGGGGGGTCCCAGGCGCTCCATTCCCACGTACGGGGCGAGGGCTCGCGGGATCGTCACGGACCCGTCCGCCTGCTGATGCGTTTCGAGCAACGCCGCGATGGTGCGCGGGAGCGCCACCCCGGAGGCGTTCAGCGTGTGGACGAGCTCGGGCTTCGCGCCGGGCGCCGCACGGAAGCGGATGTGCGCGCGGCGCGCTTGAAAGTCGGTGAACGTGCTTGAGCTGGAGACTTCGAGCCACTGTCCCACGCCCGGCGCCCAGACTTCGAGATCGTACGTCTTGGCGCTCGCGAAGCCCAGGTCCCCCGCCGCAAGCAGCGCGATGCGATAGGGCAGCTCGAGTCGCTGCAGCACGGCCTCCGCGTGCGCCGTCATGCGCTCGTGCTCCGCTGCCGACTCGGCCGGCCGCGCGAACCGGACGAGCTCGACCTTGTCGAACTGATGCACGCGTAGCAGGCCGCGCGTATCCCTTCCCGCAGCTCCGGCCTCCCGTCGGAAACACGGCGTGTACGCCGTGTAGCCAAGCGGCAGCCTGGTGCCGTCGAGGATCTCGTCACGGTGCAGGTTGGTGACCGGGACCTCGGCCGTGGGGACCAGGAAGAGATCGTCCGGAGCGGTCTTGTACGCGTCGTCCTCGAGCTTTGGCAGTTGGCCGGTGCCTTCCATCGTTTCGCGCTTGACGACGAACGGCGGCTCGACCTCGACGTAGCCGTGCTCCCCCGTGTGGAGATCCAGCATGAAGTTGATGAGGCCACGGACGAGCTTTGCGCCCGCACCCACAAAGACGGGGAACCCGGAGCCCGCCAGCTTCGCCCCCCGCTCCAGGTCGAGGATGCCGAGCGCCGCGCCGATCTCCCAATGGGGTTTGCCGCCACGGGGCGCGGGCTCGCCCCAGGTGCGCACGATGGCGTTGTGGGACGCGTCCCCATCCGGCAGCTCGGGGAGCGGCAGGTTCGGTACGAAGAGGGCCTTTCGCTCGAGGTCGGCTTCGACGGACTTGAGCTGATCTTCGAGCTCGGCGACTTGCGTGCCGAGCTCCCGCCGCTTCGCTGTGACCGCGGCAGGCAGGCTGCCCTCCCGCTTGACGTGCGCCGCGTCGACGCGTGCCGCTTCGTTACGCTCGGCATTGAGCTGGTCGAGCCGGCTCGCGAGCGAGCGGCGCTTCATGTCGAGCGCCTCGACCTCGTCGAGCAGCCGGGTCAGCCCCGGGTCTCCCCGCCGGGCGAGCGCGGCGCGCACCTGCTGGGGCGAGGTGCGAAGCAGCTTGAGATCGATCACGGAGCTACTGGGTCGGGAGACCGGGCTGGAGGCCGCGGTACCCGCAGTTCTGATCGACGAGAATCTCCATGTCCAGTCGCCGCGCCGTCGAGTACACTCCGAGCACTCGCAGCTTGGCGTACAGCGACACCGTCGCCCCGAAGGAGCAGGTGGTCGGGCGCGAGCGAACGAGCACCACCATCCCGGAATCGAGGGCGAGTGGCTTATCGAAGACGTAGGTTCCGGTCGGCGCGAGCGTGATCGCGTCGAACGCCGTCGTGGTTTTCAGCAAGCCGGACTGCTGGCCCAGATTCAGCGTGCCGAGCGGGAAGAGGGCGGGCTCGCCGATCGAGTCGAAATCGAACGCGAAGTCGAAGGCCGTCGTCTGGTCGGTCCGCACTTGCTGGTTTCCGTTCAGCGTGAACGCGGACGGCAGCGAAATGTCCGTGCCGCGCAGGGCCCAGAGCGATACCGTGTCCACGACGTTCGTCCAGCTCGGCGCCGGCAATCCGGTCGTGTTGCTGCACCCGACGGCGAGCAGAGCGACCGCAGGGAGGGCGGCGAGCGCGGCGAGAGAGTAGCGGGAAGGCATTCGGTGCGGGGAAGATACCGCGCTTCGTCCAAGTGGGTCAACCCACGGTGGCTGCTTGACTTCGCCACTCTCGATTCCTAGCTTGGCCGCCGTATGGCGAACATCCGCGAAGTGGTCGACGCATTGAGCCGCCGCAGCGGTGTCGACGCCGTGATGGTGGTCGGTCGCGACGGCCTGCCGATCGACTCCCGTGCGGCGAACGGTGTCGACGCCGAAAACGTGGCCGCGTTGCTTCCCTCGGTGATCAACGGCATGGCCCAACTCGGCCAGGCGGGAGGCCGCGGCGAGTTCGGCACCGCCGTGCTCGAGTTCGGGTCGGGACTCGCGGTGGTCACCGTTTTGCACGCCGATGCACAGCTGGTAGTTCTCGTGCGGCCGTCCACCAACGTGGGCGCGCTGCTCTACGACCTGCGCCGCCACCGCTCGGCGATCGCCGGTCTGCTCTGACCGGGCGCGGTCCTTGTCGCCCGGCCGGCGGCATCTCCTCGTGGTGGACGACGAGCCGCACATTGGCTTGCTGTTACGCCCGCATCTCGAGCGGCTTGGGTATGCCGTGAGTCTCGCCCGCACGCTCGCCGATGCGCGCGCGGCGTTCGGCGAGCGGGCGGCCCCGCTCGATGCAATGCTCTTGGATCTCCACCTCCCCGATGGGTCCGGTCTCGAGCTGCTGCGCGAGCTGCGCGCGCGGGCGGCGACCCGCGCGTTTCCGGTGATCGTACTGACCGCCGAAGGGGAAGAACGCGTGCTCGAGGAAGCGGAGGACCTGGGCGCCGGCCTGCTGACCAAGCCATTCAGTCCGAGCAAGCTCACGGCACGCATCGCCACTCTCCTGGGTGACACACCCCCCCAATGAGCGTCTGGGCTGCGATCCTGGCCGGCGGGTCGGGCACGAGATTCTGGCCGCTGTCGACGCCCGAGCGACCCAAGCAGCTGCTCCCGCTGGTCGGCGACCGGCCCTTGCTCGTCCAGGCGGTAGAGCGACTGGACGGACTCGTGCCTCCCGAGCGCATCCTCCTGCTCACCGGACCGTTCCTGGTGGACCAGGTGGCACGAACGCTGCCGCAGGTTCCGCGCGCACAGGTGTTCGCGGAGCCGCGCTCGGCCTCCACGGCGCCCGCGCTAGCCTGGGCCGCGAACTGGATCTCCCAGCAGGAGCCCGGCGGGGGCGCCCAGATGCTTTCCTTGCACGCCGATTGGGCCGTGACCGACGACCGAGCCTTCCGCGCGGCGGCACGGCAGGCGCTCGGCGTCGCCGCCGAGTACGACGTGCTCGTGACGGTGGGCGTCAAGCCGTCCCGCAACGAGACCGGGTACGGCTACGTGGTCCCCGGACGATCACTCGGCGGAGCTCGCACCGTGCGGCGTTTCATCGAAAAGCCCTCGCCGGCGCGCGCGGCCCTCCTGCGGCGCCGGGGCGCCCTCTGGAACACGGGGCTCTTCGCCTGGGGGGTCGCCCGCTTCCTCGGCGAAGCCGGTGCGTACGCTCGCGAGCTCAAGCCCGGGTGGACCGCCCTCTCCGCGGGAGATGTCTCGGGATTCTTCACGGCCGTCCGGCCGGTCGCCGTGGATGTCGCGGTCCTCGAGCGCACCAAGCGGCTGGCGGTCGTCACGGGAACGTTCGGATGGGACGACATCGGCTCGTGGGACGCCCTGTTGCGCCTTCGCAAGCCCGACGCCCGTGGCAACGTCGTCGTCGGGAATGCGACCGTGGCTGAGGACGTGCGCCGCTCGGTCATCTGGTCGGAGAGCGAGCACATCGCGGTCGTCGGCGTGGAGGACATGGTCGTCGTCCGCGCGAACGGTCACACGCTCGTCATGCCCACGGGGCGGGCGGAGCGCCTGAAGGAGCTGGTGCAACGCCTGTGAGCCACGCCCTGTACCTGCTGGATCCGGACCCCACACCCGCCTGGGCGCCGTTCGCGGGCGCACGACCCCTGTGCGAGCTGCGCGCGGGCGCGCACTTGATCCGCGAGCGGTGGGAAACGTTCGTCGGTGCCGAGGCCGCGGGGATCTTCGCCCTGCCCCACCTCGCGGGGTTTACAGAACCCGGCGTGCCTCCGGTCGGTGCGCGGCAGCCTGTGAACGGCCCCGTGGTGATCGGATCGTCCACGTTCGCGCCGTGCGGGCTCGCCCCGGCGCTTCCCGATGGGGCATTCCGGCTCACGAGTGGCGGCATCACGGTCGGCTGGGGCGCGGGGCCCGGTGGCACCTGGGACGGTCCACAACCCCACGCGACCGCGGTCGATGTGCCCGGCATGGTGCTGCACGGCGTTTACGACCTGCTCCCCGCCCTCGAGCGCCTGCTCGCGGACGACGTCCGGGCGCTGCTGGGGGACTCGGACCCGCTGCCGGCAGGGAGCATCGTGCTCGGGGATCCCGCCGCCATCGCAATGCACGACGCCGCGGTGGAACCCGGCGTCGTCTTCGATGTACGCAACGGGCCGCTGGTCCTCGAGAGCGGCGCCGAAGTCCGCTCCGGTTCCCGTCTCGAGGGACCGCTCTGGATCGGCTCCAACGCGCACGTCCTGGGCGGCCCGGTCCGCGCGTGCGCGATCGGCCCGCGCGTCAATGCCCGCGGCGAGCTGTCGCACTGTGTATTTCTGGGCTACGGGAACAAGGCGCACGACGGATTCGTCGGCCACTCGGTGATCGGGCGCTGGGCGAACCTCGGCGCGGGCACCGTCACGTCGAACCTGAAAAACACGTACGGACGCGTGCGGCTCGACATCGGGGGCACGATGCTCGAGACGGGCCTGCAGTTCTTGGGCAGCCTCGTGGGCGACCACGCCAAGACGGCGATCGGCACACTGCTGTCGACGGGAACCGTCATCGGGACCGGTGCCAACGTGTTCGAAGGCGTCCGACCACCCAAGTACGTTCCCCCGTTCGCCTGGGGAGGGGGCGGGGGGTCCGGGGGGGCCGGGGGGGGCGGGGGGAGCGGGCGGGGCGGCACGCGGATGACCAAAGAAGGGTTCCTGAAGATCGCCGGTCGAGTGCTCCCGCGTCGCGACGTGGCGGTGGACGATGCCACGCGGGCCCTGTTGGGACGCATCTATGACTGGGCCCTGCGCTGACTTTCCGCTCGCCGTTGCTCTCGGCGGGTGGAGTGCGCACATTGGGAGGCTCTGCGGGACACTCGACATGCCCCAACCGGAACAATTCAGACGAGTCGGTAAGTTCGAGCTCCACGAGCTCATCGGCGAAGGCGCGATGGGCGCGGTGTGGAAGGCCTACGACTCCGTCATCCGGCGCTACGTGGCGCTCAAACTGCTGTCGCGCGCCGGTCGCACCGCCGACGCGCGGGACCGCTTCCTGCGTGAGGCCCGTGCTGCCGGCGCACTGCAGCACCCCAACATCGTCACGATCTACGACCTCGGGGAATCCGAGGGCCAGCTGTTCATCGCGATGGAGCTGGTCGATGGACGGGACCTGAGCTCGATCATCGCGCTCTCCGAGCCGCTCGCACTCGAGCGGAAGCTCGACATCGTCATCGAAGTCCTGCAGGGGCTGTCCTACGCACACGAGCGCGGCGTCATCCACCGCGACATCAAGCCCTCCAACGTGCGCATCGCCTCCGACGGCTCGGTCAAGATCATGGATTTCGGGATCGCGCGCCTCCAGTCCGTCGACGCGACGGGCTCGGGGGCCATCATCGGGACCCCGACCTACATGGCGCCCGAGCAGATCACGAACGGCGCGATCACGCCGGCTACCGACATCTTCGCCGTCGGCGGCCTTCTCTACGAGCTGCTCGCGTACCACAAGCCGTTCGAGGGCGAGACCGTGCACGGCGTGCTCTATCAGGTCCTCACGACCGACCCAAAGCCGCTTCGGACCATGGCCGTCTCGATCCCCGCCGCGCTCGAGCGCGTCGTCGCGAAGGCCCTGAACAAGGTGCCCGAGGATCGCTACGACACCGCGCGCCAAATGCAGTCCGCGTTGTTCAGCATCCGCGCGGCTCTGTCGGGCGCCTCGGACGCGACGGCGCGCATCAGCCTGCGATGGACCCCGATCCCGTCGGCGGTCCTCCGCCTGGTGACGCACGCGCCGCTGAAGTGGCGGGCGGCCGTGCTGACCACCCTGATGGCGACCGCCCTTGTGCTCCTGTACGTGTCGCGCTCACCATCTCCGGCGGCGGCGCCATCGCCAGGCCTCGAGAGCGCCACGCTCGAGCAGCTCCTGACTTACCCCCTCCCGATGCATCTCAACAGCGCGCTCGTCGCGCAGCGTGACTCGGCGCTCGCGGTCCGCGAGCGGGCGCAGCGGGCGGGGGCGATGAAGAACAACGTGCCGTCCTTGATCCTCGCCGAGGCCGTGCTGCAGAATGCGGAGCGCGCCCTGCGCTCGGGGGACGTGGCGCGGGCCGCGAGCGGCTATCTGAGCGGTATTCCACAGTACCGAAAGGCCCAGACTGAAGCGGAGGGGCTCCGCCAGGACGCCCAGCAGGCGATCATGCGCGCCACGCCCGTGGTGCACGCGCTCGCGACCCGGCCCGAAGCAGGGCGGGCCGCGACCTCCCTGGCGCGCGCGGAATCGCTGTACAACGCGATGGACTATGTGGTGTCCCGCATGGCGGCACTCGATGCGGAGCAGGTAGGGGTGGCTGCCGGCGTCGCTCCACCGTCGCCCCAGCCGCCCGATACGCGCGCGGCGATCGGCGTGCTACTGCAGGATCTCGAGCGTGCCGTCTCGAGCGAACGGGTCGGGAACCTGCAAGTGCTGATGCCGACCATGGCGGACAAGGATGTCGCGGCGTGGCAGACCTTCTTCCGGCGCTACACCCGACTCACGGCGCGCTACACCATCGAGCGCCTCAACCCGCGTGGGGACACCGTGTACGCCGCGGTGCGGACCGCCTACGTGTATGTGCCCGCGGCGGGAGGGGCGCAGGGGGAGACCCGACTGCGTCAGGCGATCCGGTTCGCCCGCACGCCCAACGGCTGGCGCATCGCGAACATCGGCGAAGCGCCCTGACCACCGGTTAGTCCCAGGCGCGCTCCGTCGGAGGTGGGGGAGGCGGAATCGCCACGGAGTCCGCCCGCGCAGTGGGTGGGCCTACCCGTCGCAGGGTCACGGGCTTCTCCAAATCGCCGCCCGAGAGCGTCAACCGCTCGTTGTCGAGCTTCATCCCGTACACCTGCCAGACTCCATCCCCCAGGGTCAGCCACAGGCTGTCGCCTACCACCCGCCACCGCGACACCTGATCGCCGAACTGGGCGGAGCTGTCGCTACGCACCATGATGTTCCGGATCTCGTCCTCGGTCTTGGCTTGCCAGCGTCCTTCGAGACGCACGCGCTGCGGCCGCGGATCCGACGCCTGCGCGGCGAGGGGGGACGGGGGGGACGCGGGGGACGCGGACCCGAGAAACAGGATGAGCAGGGCCGAAGGTCGTAGCATCGGGAGTCGAGGTTCAGGGAGACGACACCAAGATACCTACCCGGAACGATCCGGATCAGGTCCCGGGCGAGGGAGGCGGAGCGGGTAGCGGTTCGCCGGGGGTCGGTACGGGCGCCCGCTCGTCGGTCATCACCGCCACCTGCGGCTCCCATTGATGCATCATCCGCAGGAAGGCGGCCGCCAACTCGGGATCGAACTCGGTGCCTGCCCGGCTTTGGACGTAGGCGAGGGCGCGGTCCTGCGCCCAGGCCTCCCGGTACGGCCGGTTGGTGCGCAGGGCGTCGTACACATCGCAGACGTGCACGAGCTTGCTGGCCCGATGGCAGTCCCGCCGGACCCGGAGCTTGGGATAGCCCTCGCCGTTGAGCATGATGTGGTGCTCGTAGGCGACGACCGCGGGCAGATCCAGGGCTTCCTCCGACTGGAGGATGATGCGCGCCCCCTCGGTCGGATGCTGATTCATGAGCGCGCGCTCCTCGTCGGTAAAGCGCCCGGGCTTGGTGAGCACTTCCAACGGGATCTTCACCTTGCCGATGTCGTGCAGCAAACCGGCGACGCCGAACGTGCGGATATCGCGAGCGGGGAGCTCGAGCGACTCCGCGAGCGCCATGGCGAGCACCGCCACGTTCATCGAGTGCGTCGTCGTATACTGATCGAACTCCTTGAGCTGCAGCAGCGGAATCACGATCTGCTGACCGCTGTGCATGGCGACCGCCAGGGAGCGCACGACGGCCTCGGCTTCGGTGAGCGGGAGGATGCCGCGGCTTTTCACCTCGTCCTGGACCCAGCGGAGCGTGTCGGCCTCCTCGCTGAGCGAATACGTGATCGTCGCCGTGGGGATCGGGGTCATGCCCTTCTCTTCGTCACCGCGAATCCCCACGGCGCCGTAGCGGATGCTGGAGCGGCGCAGTTGCCGCGCTTCCGACGTGTCGATCGCCGACAGGGTGAGTCGCGCGAGCACCTCGTCGAGAAATTCCTCGAACTCCTCCCGGCTCACGGCGTCGGCAAACTCGAGGCGCTGGATGCCCGCCTGTGCCAGCCGCCGGCCCCAGTCCCACGCCTTCAGCTCACGGAGGGGCAGCCGTCCGAACACGATTTCCTCGCCCAGGAACGTGAAGAGTGGCTGGGCGTCGGTCGCTTGCAGGTCGCAGAGCTCCCGGTAGGCGTCGTCGATCGCCCGCTCGCGAGCGGGATGGCCCGGCGTGTAGAGCGTCATCGCCGCGAGTGCGTGGGCGAATGCAGTGAGAAAGCCGGCGGGTCCGCTCACGGCTGATCGTGGGCGGCAGCCGCGTGGCGGATGTCGCGGTCGCCCGAGGCGGCAGCCCGGGCGAGGCGAGCCTGCGCCCGGGGGTTCTGTGGCCAGCCGGCGACGAGCGCCCCCAGAGCGACGAGGAGCTCCGGAGACTTGGGCGGCAGCTTGTCGCGGCCGAACAGCGTGCGGCCCCCCGACGTGAGCTGCAGCAGTGCTTCGAGCGCGGCCGGCGCCACCGCGTGGCCGAGCGCCCGAATCGCCAGCACGCGCAGGTCCGTCGACAACGCGCGGTCGGTCGCGCGGCTGATCAACAGGGGAACGGCGGCGTCGGGGCAGCGTTCGACCGCAATGGCGAGCCCGAGAGCGAGGCGCAGCGTGCGCGGGTCCTGATCCGCGAGGCCCGCGACGAGCGCTTCATCTCGCCCTTCGGGGCGCTTGAGCTGCAGCTTGAGCGCGTGCAGTCGCACGCGCGCGTCGACGTGCCGCATGAACGGGACCGCCGAGAAGTCGGGTGGCGGACCGATCTCCTCGAGGACGGTCAGCAGGTTGCGAATCACGTACCAGCGCGGGTCGTCGAGTCGCGCGATGACCGTTGCTGCGATGGCGGGGCCCATCTTCGCGAGCTGCGCCAGCAGCCCGCGCCGCGCCCCCCGAGACTCGGCCGTCGCCAGCACATCGAGCAGCGGCGCCGCCGCCGCCACGCCCACCAGGGGCACGAGGCGCTCGAGCGTCTTGAAATCGACGGGCTCGCGGTTCGCCACGCGGCGCACGACGTCCCCCGTGGCGAGACGCCCGCGCACCACTTCGCTGGCGGCGCTCTCGGCCGTCACGGCGTCGAGCGCATCGAGCAGCTGCTCCAGCCGCCCATCGGACACGACCTGGTCGATGGCGGGGCCCAGGCGCGGACCCACCGTCCCGATCTCGAGGGCCATGGCGACGATCCGGTCCGGTTCGGCGGCGTTCCGGTCCTCGCGCGGCGCGGTCGCAACCGGCGCGCTCCGCGCCATCCGCTGCAACGCCGTGCCGTACGCCCCGGGATTCGGATCGGGCAACGTCCACCCCTCGAGCAACCGCCGGACCTGCTCGCGCAGGGCCACATCGGCCTGCGGGCGCACGGGCTCCGCGCCCGCCTCCGCGTGTGCCGCCAACTTGGACAGCAGCCGGACCAGGGAGTGCGAGATCGTCTCCTGGGCCGTCTCCGCCGCGGCCGTGAGGATGTCCAGCACGGCGTCCACGGCCATTCCATCGGTGACGTCGGCGACGAACTGGCGCCGCTGCACAAAGTCTCCCCCCATCTCCACGAGGCGCCGCAGCGTCTCCGGCTTCAGCGTCCGGATGAGCCGCGAGGTCCGCCGGCGCAGCGCGGCGGCTTCCGTCCCACCCGCCGTCTTCAGCTCGGCGGCGATCTGAAGCAAGTAGCCGACGATCACCTGATCATAGGCGGCGTCGCCCTTGGGTCGCGCGTCGATCGCTTCGGCGATCACCGCCGGCTCGGTCGGTGTCGCGGCGTCGGGGGCCGTAGCCAGGGCGGCACGCGCGAGCCCGACCCACAGCTGCGCGGCGCGAGCGTCGCCTTCGGCGGGCCGGTCCCTCCCCTCCTGCTCCGCGAGCTCGAGGCGCTCGTACGTGAGCGCATACAGCTGAACGTGGGGCCAGGCCGCGAGCCGCTCCGCCCCCTCGAGGCCGAGCGGTCTCCCCGTGCGCTCGGCCTCGACCGCCAGCGTCTTCAGCGCGTCGGCTACTTCCGGCACGTCCACGCCGCGCCGGAACGTGACCGCGCCGAGATGGTGGCGGTGCAGCCGCGCCGCCAGCTCCCGCAGCACGGGGTGCTTGGGATCGGTGGCGACGCCCTCGATGACCAGCTGGTGCCGCGCGACACCGAGGGACAGCGTGGCGCGGTCCTCGAGCAGCAGGGCCGCGCGGCGCGTCACGGCGGCCGCGGCAGGCTGCAGGGACGGATGGCCCTGGGGATACATCGCGTGCTTGTGCAACGCGATGGAGAGCTCCACCAGGAAATCGGCGAGGTCCCGCGACAGTGTCGCGCGCTCACGCGAGGGCATGGGGCCAAAGATACTAGGACCGGCAACAGCTAGACGCACAGACGCAGAGCGGTGAACAGGAAAAAGGGAGCAGAGAATCCTGCTCCCTCCAACCTGTTCACCGCTGTGCGTCTGCTGCGTCTGTGCGTCTAGTTCTTAGTACATCCCACCCATGCCACCACCGCCCGGCATCGGCGGCCCCTTCTCCTTCTCCTTCTTCTCGACCACGACGGCCTCGGTCGTGAGCAGCAGACCGGCGATCGAGGCCGCGTTCTGGAGAGCGGTGCGCGTGACCTTGGTCGGGTCGATGACGCCGGCCAGCACGAGGTCCTCGTACTCGTCGGTCTGGGCATTGTAGCCGAAGTTCAGCTTGCCCGCTTCCTTGACCTTCCCCACCACGATCGACGCTTCCGCCCCGGCGTTCTGCGCAATCATCCGGATCGGCTCTTCGAGCGCGCGCCGGACGATCTCCACGCCGATCTTTTCGTCCTCCTCCCGCGACTTGATCGTGTCGAGCGAGCGCTGGGAGTGCAACAGCGCCACACCGCCACCCGGCACGATGCCCTCCTCGACCGCCGCGCGCGTCGCATGCAGCGCATCCTCCACGCGCGCCTTCTTCTCCTTCATTTCGGTCTCGGTGGCTGCGCCCACGTTGATCACGGCGACGCCGCCCGCGAGCTTCGCGAGGCGCTCCTGCAGCTTCTCCTTGTCGTAATCCGACGTGGACTTCTCGATCGCGGCCTTGATTTGAGCGATGCGGCCCTGGATGTCGGCGTGCTTGCCTTTGCCGCCGATGATCGTGGTGTTGTCCTTATCCACCACGATCCGCTTGGCCTGGCCCAGATCGCCGAGCACGGCGTTCTCGAGCTTGAAGCCGAGCTCCTCCGAGATGACCTTGGCGGAGGTCAGGACCGCGATATCGGTGAGCATCTCCTTGCGCCGGTCGCCGAAGCCGGGGGCCTTCACCCCGCAAACCTTGAGGGTACCGCGCAGCTTGTTGACCACGAGCGTCGCCAGCGCTTCGCCCTCCACGTCCTCGGCGATGATGAGCAACGGCTTGCCTGCCTGCGCCACCTTCTCGAGCACGGGGAGCAGATCCTTCATGGCGGAGATCTTCTTGTCGTGCACGAGCACGTACGCGTCCTCGAGCACCGCCTCCATCTTCTCCGGATCCGTGATGAAGTAGGGCGAGAGGTAGCCACGGTCGAACTGCATCCCGTCGACCGTCTCGAGCGTGGTCTCGAGACCCTTCGCTTCCTCGACCGTGATTACGCCGTCCTTGCCGACCTTGTCCATGGCGTCGGCGATCTTGTCCCCGATCTCCTTGTCGCCGTTGGCGGAAATGGCCCCGACCTGGGCGATCTCCTTCCGCCCCTTGGTGGGCACGGAGATCTTCTTGAGCTCTTCGACCACCGTCTCGACCGCCTTGTCAATGCCGCGCTTCAGCGCCATCGGGTTGACGCCCGCGGTGACCGACTTCAGGCCCTCGCGGAAGATCGCCTGGGCGAGCACCGTGGCGGTCGTGGTGCCGTCACCCGCGAGATCCGAGGTCTTGGTCGCCACTTCCTTCACCATCTGGGCGCCCATGTTCTCGATCTCGTCCTCCAGCTCGATCTCCTTGGCCACCGTCACGCCGTCTTTGGTGACCGTCGGATTCCCGAACTTCTTGTCGATGACGACGTTCCTACCCTTCGGACCGAGGGTAACCTTCACCGCCTCGGCCAGCTGGTCCACGCCACGCTTCAACTTGGCGCGGGCCTCTACGTTGAACTCGAGCCTCTTTGCAGGCATGTCCGATTCCTCCTGGAAGACTTCAGCCAAGCTTGGCGATGACGTCGGATTCCTTGATGAGGATGACTTCCTCGCCGTCCAGTTCGACCTGTGTGCCGCTGTACTTCCCGTACACCACCCGGTCCCCCACCTTCAACTCCATCGGGACCACGTCCCCCTTCTCGCGGCGTCCGGGACCTACCGCGATCACCTCGCCCTGGATCGGCTTTTCCTTGGCCGTGTCGGGGATGTAGAGACCACCCTTCATCGTCTCCGTCTCCTCCATCGGCCGGATGGCCACCCGATCCGCGAGCGGGAAGATCTTAAGTTTCGTCTTCGCAGCCGTTGCGGTTGCCATTGGGGTTCGACCTCCACCTCGGTACTTGGTCATAAGTGCGTGTCGGATCACGTTGTTAGCACTCTTGTGCAATGAGTGCTAAAACAACCGCAGGGAATTTCTCCGGGCGCACCGGGCGTGTCAAGGGGGCGACATGAGGCGGCGGAGCGCGCCGGACGTGGCGAGTGAATCGACGACCGCGTGGGCGCGGTCCTGGTCCGTGGCCCCTAACGAATCGACGGGCGCCGACACGTCCGCGATGATCTCCCCCGTTCGCGTGTCGGCGAGCCGCACATGCAACCACGTCACGGCCGGCGGCTCGAGCTCGCGAAACGTGAACGCGAAGAGATACGCGGTGGGTCCGCTCCCCCCGCGCACGTGGTCGCGCACCGTAAGCCCACGATGGCGGAGGCCGTCGGCAATGCCACGACCCAGCGAGTCCTGACGCGTGATGAGGATCTCATAGCCGCGGAGCGTGGAGGGCGCCTCGTAGCGCGTGGCGGGGGCGCAGGAAGAGATACAGGCGTTGCCGACAACGGCGAGGCCGATAAAGGCATTGCCGGGAGTGGCGTTGCCAGAACGCCTCATGGGATTACTCTCCTCGCCCCCACCCACCGATCCAGCCAATATGCCCCCTCGGCATCCTGCGGATCGAGGCGCGACAGCTTCACCCCTCGGCTCGAGCTGTGAATGAACTTGAGCTCGCCCACGTACATGCCCACGTGCGTAACACCGGCGCCCGGCCGGGCGGAGAAGAGCAGAATGTCACCCGGCCGCAGCGCGTCGATGACCGGCGTAACCTCGGCGCCCGCACTCGCCTGATCGCGGCTCATGCGTGGCAGGCGAATGCCGTGTCGGCCGTACGCGTACTGGATCAAACCGGAGCAATCGAATCCATTGTCCGCAGTGCCGCCCCACACGTAGGGCGTTCCGATCGATTCGAGGGCAGTCTGAACCACGTCGGCGGCGTTGCCGGTGATCGTGGCCGGCGGCTCGGGGGGCGGCAACTCAGGCGGGGCCCAGGTTCCGCCGCCACGGCCCCCGCCCCCCCCACCCCCGACGTCCCGCCACACGCTTCCCAGTCCCATCGACACCCCGATGGTCAGGCTTACGCCCTTGTGTGCGTCGCTGCGCGGATTCCAGAAACCCCGCGGCCCACGATCCTCGAGCCGATAGCGCACCTCCGAGCCGATGCCGAACCAGCTGAGTGGTCGCCACTCGACCCCGCCACCGATGCTCCACTGCGCCGCGAGCTCCTGCGTGGACGTGTCAGTCGAGAGGCCGAGGGCCAGCCCCGCGAGCGCGTAGGGGCCGAACGCGGCGTGGCCACGCCACGCCTGTAACTCGTACCCAAGTCCGTAGAAGGCGCGGCGCCTGCCGAGGGAGTCATTCACGAGGACGGACGCGCCGAAGCCGTGCGTAAATACGCCGCCCGACCGCGAGCTGGTGCGGAGCTCGTAGACGTCGGCTCGATTGCCGTTGTACCAGCGTCCGAGATGGAGCTCCCATCCCCGCCCGCCCCCGCCCTGCGCGGCCAGCATCGCCGGGAAGAAGAAGAGCGGCGCGAGCCGCCAGCGTTCAGTCAGCAGCGGCAATGGCGCGCTGCTCTTCCGACGCGCGCGGCGCCATGTGATGGGACAGGAGATGCGGCACCCGCCGCATGAAGCGGACCCAAACGGTGAGCGCGACGAACCCGCAGACCGCCGCCGCGGCGCCCGCCACCACGAGCATCGTAAGGGGCCGCGTGAACCGGGTTGCGAAAATCGCCCCGAGCCAAAGTCCGACATACGACGCGGACCACGCCAGGACGGGCGTAAGCAGCCAGCCGACAACGACCAACAGGTGGGCGAGCCACCGGGGCACGTCGCCCTCCGCCTGTTAGCCCTTCCGGGCCAGGGCGACGACGGCGAACGCCGCGAGCACGAGGGTGAAGGCGCCGCCCGTGGCGACAGGAAGCGCGAGCCCGAAAGCGAGCCGGGCCAGCGCGGCTCCGATCACGGTCGCGATGCCAACGGGGAGAGCTCGGCCCGGGAGCGTGGTCTCGCCGCGCGCGGCCGCGCGGGCCGTGATGATCGCGCCCATCCATGCCAGGAACGTCCCGAGCATCCACCAGACGGGCAGGTACCACCAGGTGCTGCCGCCTCCGATGGCGTCCCACGTCCATGGATACGCCTTGAACGGCCGGAACAGAACGATGTCGATCGCGCTGAACACGATCGTACCGACCAATCCAATCGCCGCCGCGCCCGCCACGCCTTCCGGGCCCCGCGGGGCCGTCCAGGCTGCGGGGAGGAACGCGACGATTACGCCTGCGGCCAGCACGATCAGGGCCTCGACGGCGCCTCGAAGGCCGCCGGCATCCGGCACCAGTCGCGACGCCGCCAGGAAGAGCACCACGGCCACGCCGGTGACGAGCCCGATCCCTGCGCCACCCACCGTGACGGTGCGGAAGTCGGACCGGTCGGACGCGAGGGGCGCCGGGCGTGCGGGAGCGGACATGCGTCGAGTCTCCTCGGGTTTTGGGCGAACGCTGCGAAATCTATGCGCACGGTCTCACCGGGCAAACACCAGGAGCACCGTGAGATCGGTCAGCCCCCAGGCAGCGAGTGCGCGGTACATGCCCCGCTGATGGGCCGCCGCAGAGAGCGCCTCGCGCCTCTGATACCACGGCACGAGGACCGCGAGCCACGCGGCGAGGGGCACGAGCAGCGGCCAGGCGCGTACGCCGAGGACCGCAGCTGCCCAACCAAACAGCGCGAAGGCGAGCAACGTGCTCCCGATCGCGACTCCGAGGCTTGCCCGGAGCCCCAACAGCAGCGCTAACGTGCGGTCGCCGCGACGACGGTCTTCTTCCAGTTGATACAGCTGCGTGAGCGGATAGAGCCCTGCGAACAACGGGCAAAAGGCGAGGAGAACCACTGCGTGCCCAGGGTCGAGCGGATGTCCCGTGGCGGCCCAGCCGGCAAATGGCGTGAGCGTCCCAAACCCCCACATGTTGATCAGCCAGTCGACGCCCGCCACCGCCTTGAAGCGGAACGGAGGAACCGAATAGAGAACTGAGAGCACGAAGCAGATGGCGTAAGCGAACCGGAACGCGGGAGGGAGCAGGAGCGCCAGCACCTGGCCCCCGGCGAGCAGCACCAGGCTGAACGCGAGCAGGTGGCTCGGCAACGGGGGCGGCGCGATCAGGTATCCGATATCGCCCTCGTCCTTGTCGAACACGGAGTTGATGGCGAGGGTGCCGCCGTTCAGGAGGATCACCCATACGACGAGCGCGAGCAGTGCGGAAAGGAACCGCTCCCCGCTCCCCGCTCCCTTTAACCCTACCGCGAGGACATAGCCGAGCGCCGTGTGCGCCGCCATAATCGGCCACTCCGCCGGACGCATGTGCAGCACGTAGGAGAACAGGTCGCCCGGCAGGAGGCGGTAGCCCCACTTTCGCCAGGGATTCAGGGCGCGCGTGTCGGCTACCACTTCAGCCCGAGGGCCGTGGCGGCGATCCGCAGACCGGTGAGGGTCAGGTCGGGATGGACCGATTCGATCTCGCGCACGAGGGGAGCCACCAGGCCCGCCAGACCGCCTGTCGCGATTACTTGGGGAGTCGTGCCGTTCGGCCACTCGGCCTTGATCCGGCGTACGATGCCATCCACGGCGTCGGCGGTCCCCAACAGGACACCCGAGCGGATCGCGTCGTCCGTGCGGCGCCCGATCGTCCGGGCGGGTGGCGTCAGGTCGGTCGCGGGGAGCTTGGCGGTACCACGGATGAGGGCGTCGGAAGCCGTGCGGATGCCGGGCATGATGACGCCGCCGAGAAAGTGACCATCGGCGGTGATGCAGTCGAACGTGGTCGCCGTGCCGAAGTCCACGACAATCGTGTCTCGCCGAAAGAGCTGCGCGGCGGCGAGGGTGTTGAGAATGCGGTCGGCGCCGACCTGCAGCGGCTCTTCCACGTCAAGCGTGATCGGAAGGCGGGAGCGCCCGTCCACCACCACCGGGCGCACGGTGGTCGCCCGCTCCACGGCCTCGCAGAGCCCCTGCGTCACCGGCGGGACGACGGACGCGACGACGGCCGCCCGGACCTCCTGCGTCGATCGCCCCTCTTGCGCCAGGTAGGAGGTGAGCGTGGCCGCCCACTCGTCGGGTGTGCGCGAGGGCGTGGTAGTGAGGCGCCAGTGGGCCTCGAGGCTGTCCCGCCGGAACAGCCCGACCTTCGTTTCGGTGTTGTTGATGTTGATGGCGAGCAGCATGGAGAAAAGATGGTGGTAGAAGCGGTAGAGGTGCTAGAGGTGAACGCTTCCTCGTACTCGCTCGCCGAGTGACTGGTACAGTCGCCACGTCAGGAACCCAGCGCGCCTCCGCAAGTCTTCCAACATGTCCCAATCCGAGTCGGATAACATGCCAAGCTCCCGAGCCACGCGAAATGCGTACCCGATCTCCGCCAGCGAACCGATCGTAATGTCGAGAAACCGACGGTACTCTCGCGCGCTATGTTTCGCGGATCCCTCGACGATGTTCGCGGCGGCCGAGAACGCCGCCCGTCGTGTCTGGGATGTCAAGCCGTAAAGCTCATCTCGCGGGAAGGACTTCGTTACGCGGGACGTCTCGAGGACGAGGCGGTGACACTCCTGCCATACTTTGAGGCGCTCATAGGGCGGCACTCGTACAGTGTAATGCCGGCGTCGCAGACGCATGGATCTTCTTTCCGCGAGGCGTGGCCCAAAAAGTCACCCTTCTCTAGATCCTCTAGGCCCTCTACGCCCTCTACGCGAGCACCACGTGCCCCTCGCGCAGCGCGATGGTCCCGGCGCCGAGGTCGACCAGGAGGGCGCCGTCGGGGCGCAGGCCCTGGGCTCGACCGGCCGCCGGAGCGCGCAGTTGGCGCCCGAGCAGCCAGTCACGAGCGGCGAACGCGGCGCACTCGCGCTCGCTGAGCGTCGGTGCGCTGGACCCAAGTGCGGCGAGGGCGGGGATCAGCCGATCCAGGAGGTCGAGTCGCCGGACCGCTGGCAGCCATTCGTCGAGCGCGACGGCGCCGCGCGCGACCTCACGCGGAATCGGATTGGACACGTTCACACCCACGCCCAATCCGACCCACTGTACGGCGTCCCCGTGCCAGCGCCCTTCGCACAGGATCCCCGCGAGCTTCCGCTCGCCGAGCAGCACGTCGTTCGGCCATTTGAGACGGGTCTCTGCGCGCCCGAGCAACCCGTCGACTGCGTCGGCCACGGCGAGCCCGACTCGCACCGACAGCACGCCGAGCTCGGCCCGCGACGGGCGGAGCAGCAGGCCGAGCCAAACGCCGCCCAGAGGAGAGTGCCATGTGCGCCCGTCTCGGCCGCGGCCCGCCGTCTGCTCCTCCGCGATCACCAGGCTCGCCGCCGGCGCGCCCTGCGACCCCAGCTCGTGAACGGCGTTGAGGGCGGAATCGAGGCTCCGGAACAGGGCGCACTGCGGTACACCCCAGCGGCGCGCCAGCTCCGCCGCCGGTACTCCGTCGAGGGTCACCCGCGCCACAAGGCGTAAACGATCGTGAGCACGCCGACGACCCAGTTGTAGGGCGCGAACGCGTAAAACCGTCCCCTTTGGAGCAATGCCACGAGAAACCGGATCGACCAGATGCCGCTCGCGAACGCGAGGGCGAAGCTCACCGCCAGCGGCACCGCGCCGACGACCGCGACATTCACGGCCATGTGGCGACCTTCCACCAGGGCCGCGCCGGCGATCACCGGAATCGCGAGCAGGAAACTGAATTCCGCCGCCGCGGCGGGACCGAGCCCGGACCACAGCGCCGCGCACACGGTCGAACCTGAGCGGGACACACCGCGGAACACCGCCGCCAGCGCCTGCGCGAAGCCGATCCCCACCGCGGCGCCGACGGTGGGCTGCGGGCGATCCCCGGCGAACCGCCGGGTCGACCAATTCATGAACCCGGTCAGGAGAAAGCCGACACCCACCAGGACGAGGGACGCAGCGGCCTCGACCTGTCGATGGAAGACCACCCCGATCACGCCCGCGGGCAGCGTCGCGAGCGCCAGGAGCCCGGCGATGCGGAGATCCTCGGGACGTCGCGCCACCACACCGCGTACGATCGACCACAACCTGCGTCCGTACACGACCAGCACGGAGCCCAGCGTCGCCACGTGGAGCGCAACCTCCACGAATACGCCCGGTGTATGCACCCCGGTCACGACCTCGAGCACGCGCAGGTGGCCCGAGCTCGATACCGGGAGAAACTCCGTGAGGCCCTGGACCAGCCCGAGGATGAGGCCCTGCCAGAGCGTCACGCGACCCGTCCCGCCACGAGCGCCACGACGCCAAGCAGCATCGCGCCCTTGAGCCAGCGGCTGTTGCCGGCGCTGCGGCCCGCGAACAACCGGCTCGCCACCGCGAGCACCACGAGCTGGGCGAAGAGCGCGATCACGAAGTACGCACCGGCGTAATGGCTCGCGGCGGGCAAGGCCAGGGAGAGCGGCACGAACGCCGCCGCCAGCACGGCGGCGATCACCGTCGCGCGCCGCTGGCCGAGGCGGATCGGGAGGGTACGGCGGCCGAGCTCCCGGTCGCCGGCCTCGTCGTCCAGGTCCTTCACGATCTCGCGCACGAGATGAAGCCAGATGGCGAGCGTCCACGGAACGATGCCCGCTTTCGGGCGGCCGACGGCGATCGCGCCGTACATGAGCGGGAGGCCCGCCACCAGCGCAACCGCCACGTTCCCCGGCAGTCCCCGCCGCTTCAACACCGGCGAGTACGCGAACATCACCACGAGGGCGGCCGCGCCGACCAGCACGGCCGTCCCGCTCACAAGGGCGGCGGCCGCGAACCCGACGAACGTCCCGCCCGCGACGCACAGGTCCGCGGTGCCGCGCGCCAGTCGACCTGCGGCGAGCGGTCGCCGGCCGGGCCGGTTCACGCGGTCGCCGGCGCGATCCCAGATGTCGTTGAGTGCGTTGCCTGCCGCACCGAATCCGACCGCGGCTAGTGCGGCGAGCGCCAACACCGTCGGCGTGGCGATCGCGCCGAGCGCGATCCAGCCTCCGGCCAGCACACCAACCGCTGCGACCACCAGATTCTGGACGCGCACCAGGCGCAGGACGTCTATCACCCGAGGACGTCCTCGTACAGCTGCTCGTAGCGCGGTACGATGCGCTCGGCCGCAAACACGAGCGCCCGCCGCGAGGCCGCGGCGCGCAACCGCGTGTGGAGCGCCGTATCGCTCAGCACCGCGAGGGCGCGCGCGGTCATCGCCGCGACATCCCCGCTCGGTGTGAGGAAACCGGTCTCCCCGTCCACGACCACTTCCGGCAGGCCTCCGACGGCGCTCGCCACCACCGGCACCGCGCACGCCATCGCCTCGAGGGCGGCGAGCCCGAACGATTCCGTCTGGGATGGCAGGAGGAACAGGTCGCTGCATCGCAGGATATCGCCCACGTTGTCGACTTTGCCGAGGAACCGCACATCGCGGCGCAGCTTAAGGCGATCGACCTCCTGCTCCGCGGCGTCGCGGTCCGGACCGTCGCCGACCAGCACGAGCGTCGCGGGCATCTCACGACGCACCCCGTGAAAGATGCGAACCACGTCCGTCAAGCGTTTGACGGGCCGGAAGTTCGAAACGTGCACGAGCACTTTGTGGTCCGACGGCGCGAGCGAGCTGCGGCAGGTCCCGTCGCTCGGGGGATGATACTCGGCGGTCGAAATAAAGTTAGGAATGACGATCACATCGCAGCCGGCGCACCCGAAGGCCCGATAAGTCTCCGTCCGGAGGAATTCCGACACCGCGGTCACGCGGTCCGACCGCTCGATCGAGAACTTGGTGAGGGTGAAGTACGATGGGTCCTGTCCGACGAGCGTGATGTCGGTGCCGTGCAGCGTCGTGACAATCTTCAGATCGCGCTGCTCCACCAGCAGCATCTGCTTGGCGAGCCATGCCGTGGCGGCGTGCGGAATCGCGTAGTGCACGTGCATGAGATCGAGGTTCTCGCGCATCGCCACCTCGTGCTGTTTCACGGCCAGCGCGAGCGCGTAGGGCGACGACTGCTCGAACAGCGGATACTCGGTTTGGGTGACCTCGTGGAACGTCACTCGCTCCACGTAGCCGCGGAGGCGGAACGGGCTGGCGTAGGAGATGAAGTGGACCTCGTGGCCACGCCGCGCGAGCTCGAGGCCCAGCTCGGTCGCCACCGCGCCGGACCCACCGTAGGTGGGGTAGCATGTAATACCGATCCGCATGCTCAGCTCCGAATGGAGGGGAGCGGGGAGCGGGGAGCGGCACGCTCTCGCCAGCGCGCGACCACCTGATCCGCCAGGTCCTGTGGCGGCTCGCTGGCGTCGAGCGTCCAGACGTCTACCGTGCCGCTCCCCGCTTCGCGCTCCCCGCGCAGTTGATGTCTAAACCACGTCTCCTGCCGCTTGGCGTACCGACGCGTCGCGATGAAGATCGCCTCGCGCAGCCCGCTCTCCGGCAGTCGTCCCTCGAGCATGGCGACCACTTCCGGGTAGCCCACGCCGTCGAGTCCGGGCCCCGACCGGGGCGCTCCCGCGGTCAACGCCCGTCGCACCTCGGCCACGAGGCCGGCAGCGAGCATCGCGTCCACTCGCTCCGCGATGCGCCGCCGCAGCGCCGCCCGCGGCAAAGTGAGATGAATGTACCACGGTCGCATCGCGCCGCTCGCCCGCGCGTGCTCCTGCCACCACGTGAGTCCGCGCCCTGTGAGGAGCGCGATCTCCACGGCCCGCGCCGCCCGCTGTCTCCCGCCACCGGCGTACCGCCGGTCGAGCCTGGCCGCCCAATGCGCGAGCTGTGCCGCAGGCACGCCTTCCGTCCAGGCGCGCAGACGCGCGCGCCGAGCCGGGTCAAGCGGCGGCTGCTGGAACAGGCCGTCCGTAAGGGCGCGGACGTACAGGCCGGTCCCGCCCACTACCACGGGTTGCCGGCCGTCGGCCTGGATCCGGTCCAGCCACTCGGCGGCGTCTCGGGCGAAGCGGCCGGCGCTGTAGCGCTCACCGGGCAGGATCAGATCCAGTCCCAGCGTCGGCACGCGGGCCAGCAGCTCGCGATCCGGCTTGGCGGTCCCGATGTCGAGGTTGCGATACACCTGTCGGGCGTCGGCGGAGATGACGGTCACCGGCTCGCGCTCGGCCCAGGCCGCCGCCACCGCCGTCTTCCCGACGGCCGTAGGGCCGACCAGCACGGGCACGAGCGGGCGAGCTTCACGCTCTCCCAAATCGTCGCTCCAGCTCGTCCTTGGGAAGCTGCACGATGGTGGGCCGCCCGTGCACGTCGTGCGCCGGCAAGGTGGCACCGAGCAATCGCACGACGAGCTCGCGCATTTCGTCCGCGTCGAGCCGCTGCCCCGCCTTGATGGCGGCGCGACAGGCGTACGTGGCCGCGAAGCGCTCGAGACGGTTGGCCCATCCGCCGAACCGGCCACCCACCAGATCGCTGACGAGCTCGCCGAGACAGCGCGCCGCGTCGAATCGGGGATGCGGATTCGGCGCCGTATGCACCACCACCGAGCGCCCGGAAAAGGGCTCCACCTCGTACCCCACGCGGCGCAACAGCTCGCGGTGCGCGTCCACCGCTTCGAGCTCGGGTGGGGCGAGCTCGAGCGTCAATGGCAGCAGCAATCGCTGCGCCGGTGCGCCGTCGCCCGTGAGCTGTCGCATCGCGCGCTCATACAGCACCCGCTCATGCGCGGAGTGCTGGTCGATGATGGCCACCCCGTCGTCGGTCTGAAAGAGGATATAGGTGTCGAAGACTTGGAGCAGAGGGGCTAGGGATTGGGGGCTCGGGGCTAGGGGATCGGTGGGAAACAGCTCTTGCGCGCTGCCCGTGGGCATCGTACCTGTCAGGCCGGGCCAGGACGCCCCAACCCCCAGCCCCTGACCCCCACTCCCTAGTGGAGCCGCCGCCGCGAGCGGTCCCAACGCCCGTCTCACCGCCTCCTCAACCACCTTCTCCACGAAAAACTTGTCGCGGAAGCGCACCTCGAGCTTGGCGGGGTGAACGTTCACATCGACGGCGTCGCCGGGGAGGTCCAGGAACAGGATCAAGGACGGCCGGTCGCCCGGTGCGATGGTCGACCGGTAGCCGGCCTCGGCGGCGCGCAGGATGAACGGATCGCGAATCGGACGGCCGCGGACGAACACGTAACCCTTGCGTCCCGCCGGCTTGGCCTGGGCCGGGCGCTGGGCGAAGCCGCGCACTTCGAGCGGCCCCTCGCGGTGCGCCACTGGTATGAGGGTATCCGCGAGCTCGCGGCCCCACAGCGCATGCACCCGGTCGATCGGGTCGCTCGCAGGGCCTACGTCGATCAGCGAACGCTCGTCGCTCGTGAGTGTGAACGCGACATCAGGGCGGGTCAAGGCGAGAACCGTGAGCGCCTCGCCCACCGCGCGGGTCTCCGTCGCTTGTGCGCGCAGAAACTTGCGGCGTGCGGGCGTATTGAAGAACAGGCCGCGCACGGTGACGGTCGTGCCCCGCTGGCGGACCACGTCCCCCGCCGCGTCGCGCTTGCCGCCGCTCGTCCGGATGCGGGTGCCCGTGCGTCCATCCGGCGAGGTCTCGAGCTCGAACCGGGACACGGAGGCCATGGCGGGCAGCGCTTCGCCCCGAAACCCGAAGGTGGCCACACCGATCAGGTCCGCGGCATCGCGGATCTTGCTGGTGGCGTGGCGGGACAGGGCCAGCTCTGCGTCCGGCCGGCTCATCCCCGATCCGTCGTCACTCACGCGAATCAGGCTCTTCCCGCCGTCTTCGATCTCCACGCGGACCGCCCGCGCTCCCGCGTCGAGCGCGTTCTCGACCAACTCCTTCACGACCGAGGCGGGCCGCTCGACGACTTCGCCGGCGGCGATCTGGTCGGCGACCTGGGGCGCCAGAACGGCGACGGCGGCCGTCACAACCGCGCGACTTCGGTGCTCAGCACCCAGCCGCGTATTCCGTCGGCGCGCCGCACTTCGAGCCAGGGACCATAGCTCCGCACGATCAGGAGCGCCGCGCCCGCCTCGACCGTCGACGCTGCACTCGCGCTCCCATACGGGGCGGTGCGCACCGGCGTCGCCGCGTTCAGCACGATGGCGAGGGGACGGGCCCGTCGCAGCCCTTCTCGCGCGGCGAGGGTCGTCGCGACCGCGGTCAGCACGGCCAGCCCAAGGACCACCGTGCGCCGGCGTCGGGCGGCCACCGCGAGCCATACAGCGAGCCAGAGCAGCACGGCCACGAGCGCCCACTCCCCGGGGGTCGCGAGTCCGGGCGCGAGCAGGACCTCGCTCGGGGCGTCGGGAGACGCGAGCAAGTCTCGCGTGCGTCGAATCAACGGGTCGCGAGGAGCGAGCCGGAGTGCGTGCATCCAGGCGGCGGTCGCCTTTCCGTCCGCTCCGGCGCGGTACAGGGTCGCGCCTAGATTGTACCAGTGCGCCGCGACCCGGGGCTCGGCTGTCGCCCGGGCCGCGAATGAATCCGCCGCCGCACGCAGGGCCCCCGCTTCGTACAGGGCCTCGGCACTCGGTGCCTGACCTGCCGCCGGCCGCCCGAGCGCGACGAGCGCCACCAGCGCCACCACTGATGCCCGCCGGCGCGTCCTCCCAGGCTCCGCCCCCAGGACGTGCAGTACCTGCTCGAGCTCCGCCGCCAGCTCGGCGGCATCGCCCTGGCCCCGGGGGCCGTAGCGCGACGCACGGAGGCGATCGCGCAGCCGCATCACGTGGCCCGCGACGGCGCTCTCGAGCCCGGTGGCTCTCAGCGCGCGAGCCAACCCATCGCCGTCCCGGGCCTGGGGATCGGGCACCTGGCTTGCGAGGACGGCGTGGAACTCCCGCTCCAGCTGGCCCAATCGCGTGAGCCGTATCGGCGCCGGCAGCTCTGCCGGGGGCTCACGCTGTTCACGCCGCAGCCACAACCACGCCAGTACGGGCGGGCCGACCAGCAGCGCGAGCCATCCCCAAGGTACGAGCCCATACGCGAGCGCTTCCGTCCAAGTCGAAGCGTCGCCACTCGCGAGCGGTGGCAGGGCGCGCGCCGCCCGGGGCTCCACCCCCGGCGCCACCGCGAGGCTCCGCGGTGCGATCGTGGCCACCCGGTAGTCACCTGCGACGAGGTCGTAGTAAGGATAGCGCACTTCCGGAAGAACAAACGACCCGGCCGAGTCGGGCATGACGAGGTAATGAAAGACCTTTGTGCCGGCGATCCGCCCGTCGCGGGGCTCGAGCCGCATGCCCGTCTCCCCAGCGTACGCGCGGAAGGCAGGCGGCCAGCGAATCACGGGCTCGGGCCAAAGCGCGACGTTGCCAACCCCCGAGACCGTGGCGGTCATCGCCATCGGCTCGCCGACGCGCCCGCTCGCAGGGTCCATCCCGAGGTCCAGCCCCAGTCCCTGGGCCACCACCCGCTGGTCGTCCGTCCGTCCGCCGCGCGCGGGCAACGGCAAGACCGCCACCGGCACCGTGTCGCTCCGCAGAGAGAAGCGGTCTTCACGACTGAAAAATGAGAACGTCGCGGGTACGGCGTACTCGACCAGCGCCGGTGGAATCACGATGCGGCCCGGCGCGAGTGGAAACACCGCCTGGTGGGCGACGAACACATCCATCCAGCGTCCCCGCACGAGCCGGGACACGGCGACTTCGCTCGGCGCCGCTCCCGGATACGACCACACCCCTTCTGGTGTCTGGAGCGTGAGGATCGGTGCCTGGCGCAGACGGACGCGCAGCTCGCGGGGGAACCACGCCGCTGCGATCACGTCGAGCTGCTGCCCGACGAGCACCGAATCGCCGGGCAGGATCACGTTCACGGCCACGCGGTCGTTGCGCGCGGGCTCAGCCGCGGCCTCGACCAGCCGCCGCGCGCTGGGTGAGAACCCCGGGCCGAGCGCCGCCGCAGCGCTATCGACCGTTACCGTAACAGGAGTGGTCGTCACCTCACGGCTCCCCTGGTGGACGCGCACGGGTCCGATCACGAGCGTGCCTGGCCGCCCGGCGCGAAGCTGCAGCTCCCGGGTCGTGGTGCGCACCGGCCCGCCGACGCCCTCGATCGTCACCTCGCTGACCTCGCGCGAGCCGACAATCGTGAACCCAGTGAGGCCCGGAAGGACGACCCCGATGGGGTCCGTGGATCGAGTGCGCGCCCGGATCGTGAGGGTGAGGTCCTCTCCCACGGCGACGTGCGTTCGGTCGACGCGGGCGGTCACATCGGGCGGCGGCATGGCCTGCAATGCGACGAGCACCCAGAGGGCGAGCGTCGTCACCAGTCCTTCACTCCAGGCTCCACCGCATGGCGCGTCTGCCCCGTCCTGTCGCGGCGGGTTTTCAACTCCTGTTGTCCGATGGAGCGCAGCACCTGCTCGGCCTGCGCCTCGCTCAGCGCCGACTGACTGCCGCCCCCGCCCCGGCTCCCACCAGCTCCGCTGCTGCCCGACGGTCCGCCGGTGCCGCCTCCGCCCGACGGCTGGTTCGATTGGCTGCTGCTTCCGCCCCCGCGGCGCCGCACCGCGAGCTCGAGGTTCCATTTTGCGGCGCCGTCGCGCGGTCTGAGGAGCAGCGCCTCGCGGTAAGCGCGCTCCGCGTCACCGAGGTGGCCGTCGCGCCCCGCGCTGTCGGTGGCCGCCTGGCGCAGCGCCAACAACCCGAGGTTGTAAAGCGCGCGGAACCGTAGATCAGGATCGAGCGACGCGGCGGCGTGTGCCAGGCTCGCCTGGGCGGTCTCGGCGTCCGAGTCGGCCATCGCCGCCGTGCCGGCGTTGTACCAGGCCGCGTCGTCCTTGCGATGCGTGGCGAGCTCCGCGACGTATGCGACCCGCGCACGGGCGACGTCGTGGCGGTCCCAGGCCTTCTCGGCGGCGCTCCGCGGGTGCCGCGGAGGCTCCTGTGCGACCGCCGGCGACGCGAGGAGGCAAGCCAGAACGAGCCCGAGGAGCGCCGCGGTACGGCGCGACGCCGCCTGGGCCACGAGCACCATCACCGCGAGCATGAGCGGGAGCCAGGCCCGCGGCCGGCCCCGTTCGGCACGTGTTTCACTCGCCCGCGCCCGCCGGTACGAGGCCACGAGATCGCGCACCGCGCCCGCCTGATCCGGCAGGTCCGCGGCGACGAGCGTGCCCTGCGCCGCATCGGCCGCGGCGCCGAGCACGTCGTCGCGCCGGGTGGTCTCGATCACGTCGCCGTCGGCGTCCTTCTGGTAGCCGAGCAGTACCCCGCGATCGTCCCGCACGGGTATGCGGGTCGGCGTCCGGCCGCCCTCGGCCACAAGGATCAGGCGAACCCCGCTGGCCTGGAGGCGCTGTGCCGCGGCGACGATCCCCGGCAGCGTGTCGTGGGCCTCGCCGTCGGTGAACACGACCAGCACCCGGTCGGCGAGCGCCGAGCTGGCCCGGAGCAGTTCACCGCTCTGGCGCAGCGCCCCGGCCAGCCCGGTGCCGCCTTCCGACGCAACGTCGGGATCCAGCGCATCAAGGTAGAGTGCGAGGGCGGAGCCATCGATCGAGAGGGGCGAGAGGATGTAGCTCGAGCCGGCGAACGCGATGAGCCCGAGCCGGTCGCCGTCCAGGTCCTGCACCAGCCGCCGCGCCTCACGCAGAGCCCGGCGCAGCCGGCTGGGGCTCGCGTCCTCGGCGAGCATGGAGCGCGAGATGTCGATCGCCATCACGAGGGAGAGACCCCGGGTCTCCGCCACGATCTGCTCTTCGCCCCAGCGCGGCCCGGCGAGCGCCACGACGCCGAGGAAGGCCGCGACCGAGAGCGCCGTGGGTCCGAGCCGGCCGGCGCCCAAGGCCCGCCGCACCGTGTCCTCCGACCACAGTGCGGCTCGCCGGATCCGCACGCGACGCGCCCACGCCGCGGCGAACCAGACGGCACCACCGACCAAGGGAGCGAGCGCGAGCACCACGGGAGCGTCGAAACTCATCACGGCACCCGCACGGCGAACGTTCCCGCGAGCACGATCTCGAGCGCCAGCGCCACGAGCCCCACGGCGAGCGGCACGCGGTACGCTTCATCGAAGCGGCGGTAGACCACCTGCTCCACCGTCGATTTCTCGAGCCGGTTGATCTCCTGGAAGATGTGCCGGAGCGACTCTGAATCCGTGGCGCGGAAGTAGCGCCCTCCGGTCATGGAAGCGATCTCGGTCATCAAGGGCTCGTCGATCTCGACCAGCATCATCTCGTAGCGCAGCCCGTCGGCCCCCTGCCCCGTGGGCACCGGTGCCTCTCCCCGCTTTCCGACGCCGATGACGTAGATCTTGATCCCGAACGCCGCCGCGGCCTGGGCCGCCGTGCGCGGATCGACCGTGCCGCGATTGTTCACCCCGTCGGTCAGGAGCACGATCACCTTGCTCTTCCCCGGCGCGCGCCGGAGGCGGCTGGCGGCGGTACCGATTCCGGTGCCGATGGCGGTGCCATCCTCGAGCATGCCGATCTTCAGGTCCCGGATCGCTTGCTCGAGCACTTGATAATCGGTGGTGAGCGGGACTTGCGTGAGCGCCTGCGCGGCGAAGGCGACAACCCCGATTCGGTCGGACGTACGGGCCCGCACGAACTCGATCGCGGTTTGCTTGGCCACGTCGATGCGGTTCGCCGGAGCGAAGTCTTCCGCCAGCATGCTGCTCGACATGTCGATGGCCAGCACGATCGAGATGCCTTCACTGCGGCTCTCACTCCTGGCGGCCCCGACCCGAGGGCCGGCCGCGGCGACGATCCAGGCACCCAGGCACGCGCTGCGGAGCGTCACCGGCAGCCGAGCCACCCAGAGGCGCTCGGTGACGCCGGCAGCCGGCCGTACATCGCTCATGCGGGTGCCGGCGAGCCGGCCGAGCCGTTTCGCACGCATCCACCACCACAGGGGCAAGAAGCCGAGCGCCAGAAGCAGCAACGGGCGGGCGAAGCTCACGCCGCCACGTCCTTGGCCAGGCGGCGCGCCATCAGCGCGAGCGCCGAGATGTCCGTCCCGTGCGCCGACGCGAACGCGACCCGATCCAGCTGCTCCAAGAGATCGCGAAGCTCGCGGATCGGAGCATGGGGACGCGCCTGCTCGACCATGGCCAGACACTCGGCCGTGTCGAGCGCCAGATGGGCCTCGGGCACCGTTTTCGCGAGGGCCGCGCGGAGACGCCACATCGCTCGTGCGACAACGGCCCTGGGCTCTCCGGCAGCGAGCCACCGGGCGTCCGGGACCTCACGTTCCACTGGAACCTGAGGTCTGGGAGCGAGCGCCCGGGGCGGCCGGCGCCGCATGGCGACGCCGGCACCGAGCAGCACAATGGCTATCCCGGCGGCCGCGAGGGGTGGCAGGGCATTCCGGTGCGCGAGACGGAGGGGTGCGAGTGGCGCCTGGGGGGTCGGGTCCTTGAGGGTATCGGGAATGACGCTCGCGACGCCGAAGCTCGCCACGCCCCCCGCCGTCGAGTCGGCTCGCCCGTCGGGGCCCAGGCGCCAAATGGGGGGCAGCCCAAGCTTATGGGCGCCGGGCTTCCAGGCAGCCAGGGCATAGCGCACCACCCACGCACCCGCGACGCGTCGTACCGAGGGCTCGGTGAGCGGCTCTACGTCCTCCGTAGGCTCGAACTTAGCGGCCCGGACCTGCCACCCGGCGGGAACCACCAGCGCCCGCACCAGCCAGATGGTATCGCCGACGGTGGGGTTGGCCGGAAACGCCTCCCACACTCCACCCTGAGCCGTTGCCAGACGCCACGACGCTACCACGTTAAGACAGACAAGGAGCACTGTGCGCGCTAGGCGTCGTATGGCGTAGCGTCGTAGCGTCGTACAACGGGGCTTCATCGTTTCAGCCGACGCGCGCGCTCGGCGAAGGCTCGACGCAACGGCACGGCATACGGCACGTTCGTCTGCAGTGCCACGCGGTCCACGCCGGCCTGGACCAGGTTGCGGGTCCGCTCCTGGAGGAGTCGCTCCGCCGCGACGCTCACGCGCGTCCGGGTCGGCCCGTGGCTGGTGTCGATGAGCACCCGTTGCCCGGTCTCCGAGTCTTCCATGTCGACCCACCCGGCGTCAGGCAGCATGCGCTCGCGGGGGTCGTCGATCGTGATGGCGACCACATCGTGATTCGAGGCCAGCTGCGCCAGCGGATCCTCCCACCCTTCGGCCCGGAAATCCGACAAAATCACGACGATCGCCCGGTGGCGCGGGAGTTTCGAGGCGTAGCGCAGCGCCTCGCCGAGATTCGTGCCCCGCCCGCGCGGTATGAACGCCACCAGGTCGCGGATCACGCGCAGCGCGTGCGGCCGCCCTTTGGCGGGCCGCAGGACCACCTCCACCTTGTCTGCGAACATCAGCGCCCCGACGCGATCGTTGTGGCGCGCGGCGGCCAGGGCGAGCACGGCCGCCACCTCCACGGCGAGGCCGGCTTTGGTATAGGGGCGCCCGAACTGGCAGGAGCCCGACTGGTCCACGACGAGCATCAGCGTATTCTCGCGCTCCTCGTGGTAGGTCTTCACGAAGGGGTGCCCCATTCGGGCCGATACGTTCCAGTCGATCGCCCGGAAGTCGTCTCCCTGCTGGTATTCCCGGACCTCCGCGAACTCGATGCCTTGTCCGCGGAACACGGATCGGTATTCGCCGGTGAAGAGGGAGTTGACGAGGCCGCGTGTGCGGAGCTCGATCCCCTTGACCTGCCGTAACACCTCCGGTGTGACCGCGAGGCGGCGCGCGCGCAGCGGAGATGTTTCGGCGCGCCGACGCTCCCTCCCTTCGTACTTCACGGCACGCCCACGGCCTCGAGGATCTTCCCGATGACGCGGTCGGAGTCCATGTCTTCGGCCTCCGCCTCGAAGGTCAGCAGGACGCGGTGCCGCAGCACGTCGTGCGCCAGCGCCTTGACGTCCTCCGGCACCACATACGAGCGGCCGCGGAGGAACGCGTGTGCCCGGGCCGCCTGCGCGAGATAGATCGAGGCGCGGGGGCTCGCCCCGAAGGCAATGAGCGGCTTCAACTCCGGCAGCCCGATCGCCTGGGGCTCGCGGGTCCCGCGGACCACGTCCACGATGTAATCGACCACCTTCTGGTCCATGAAGAGCTCGGCGATCGCGCTGCGCGCGGCGAGGATGTCGTCCGCCTCCGCCACGCGCTGCACTTCGATCGGCCGTCCCGACGCCATGCGCGCGACGATCTCCTTCTCGGCATCCCGCGTGGGATAGCCGACGCGCACCTTCAGCATGAAACGGTCGAGCTGCGCCTCGGGCAGCGGGTAGGTCCCTTCCTGCTCGATCGGATTCTGGGTCGCGAGCACGAGAAACGGCTCCCCCAGATAGAACGTCTCTCCGCCGATCGTCACCTGCTTCTCCTGCATCGCCTCGAGCAACGCCGACTGCACCTTCGCCGGCGCGCGGTTGATCTCGTCCGCGAGCACCAGGTTGGCGAACAGCGGGCCCTTCTTCGGATAAAACTCCTGGGTGCGCTGGTCGAAGACCATGGTCCCGATGACGTCCGCCGGCAACAGGTCCGGCGTGAACTGGATCCGTGAGAACGAGATGCGGAGGCACTCCGCCACCGTGCGCACGGCGAGGGTCTTGGCGAGTCCGGGCACGCCTTCCAGGAGAATGTGTCCACCGGTGAGCAATCCGACGAGCAGCCGCTCCACCATCAGCTCCTGCGCCACGACGCGCTTCGCGACCTCCCGCGCGATCGTCTGGCTCAGTACCGCCTCGCTGGTCTTGGCCGTTCGTGTTGTCATTTCAGCGCCGCCTCCGCCGCTTTTCGCACCGCCGGCTCCTTGTCTTTGCTGTAGAGTTCCAACAGCCCCCGCGCTTCGGGACGTGTGAGGTGACGCAGGCCGTCCACCGCGGCGGCCCGCACCATCGAGCTCCTCCGACTCATCATTCCCCCGGGCTCGGCGTACCGGGCGAGCACCTCAAGTGCTTCCTTCGATCCCAGCCGGCCAATCGCCCGGAGCAACTCCGCCTGTACCCCTTCGTCCGGCTCCTGCTCCATACGGCGGATGAGCACGGTGGAGGAGGCGGGGTCACCACCCGCCGCCACCGCCCGCGCGGCCGCCGACCGCACCGCCACGCTCTCGTCCTTTAGCGCTGGCATGGCCGGGCGAGCAATCTCTCGTCCCCCGGCCTCCGCGAGGCCGAGGAGTGCCGCCTCGCGCACGTATTCGGAGCGGTGGCGCAGCAGCGGCAGCAGCAGGGAGACCGCCTGCGGGCTCCCCGTGACCCCGAGGAACTCGGCCGCGGCCGCCACGATCAACGGCTCCGGATCGACGAGCTTCCCCTGGAGCGGTTCGAGGGCGCGGTCGGCGGCGGCGCGCACGACCGCCCGGTACGGCGCGCGCTGCTCGACCGGCGCGGCGACGAACGCATTGATCACGAACCCCATCGACAGCGACGCGAGCGCGCCCACCGCTGCCACCACGGCCTCCCGCTCCTCGGCGGGCACGTGCGCTTCGCCCAGGCGATGCACCAGGCGCTCGACCAGCGCCCGGTCGGACAGCGCCAGCGCCGTCTTGTCGATCGCGCTCAGAACGCCCGGATCCTGTACGGTGGGCAGCAGCCGGTCGAGGGCGGCGATCGCCTCGGCGGCGATCGCCACGTCGTGCAGCGCGAGCAGTTGCGCGGCGAGAGCACCGAGCTTCTCGACCGCTACGCGTTGCTCCTCTGGGGTGGTAGCGGTCCCCAGCGCAGCCACCGCGCGCCTGACCTCCACATCGAGGGGGAGCACATCCGGCCGGAACGCGGCGCTGGCGCGCTGCGACGCGAGCAGGGACTCCGCCGAGTGCGCGACCGGAGTCGCGGCCGGCGGTGCGGGTGTGGGGGACGGAGACGGGGCGGGCGCCGGCGCCCCCTCCGATGGGGGTGCAGCTGCGGCCGCCTCGGGAATCGCCGGGAGGCCCTGGGCGGGAGTCGGAGCGCGCAGACGCTCGAGGCGCGTGGAGGTGCGACGGCCGAGACCCAGCGTGATGCGTCCCAGCGTCGCGTCGTCGTGCGGCAGCGCACCGGTCGCGACGTGAAACAGCGCGAGCACCTGATCCGGAGTCAGGCCGGGATTGAGCGTCACGGCGCGCACGCCGCGGGCGTACAGCAGGCCGGCGAGCTGGGCGATCTGGGCATTGCGCGGCAGCAGATGCTGGCCGTGCCAATGGAGCCCCGTCACCCCGACCTTCCATTCCACCGTGCCGAGTGCGGCGAGCGGTGGCAGGGTCTCGCCGATCTGCCGCAGCGCTTCCATGACCGCCGGGTGCGACGGCGGGTAGAGGCGCGTCAGGCGGAACGTCGTTCCGATGGCGCCAAGGGCGCGTTCGACTCCTGCGGTCTCTGCTCCCATGGGGTTAGCGCTTGATTCGTTCTCCTCGGTCCTCGAACCGAAAGACCCACGTGGCGAAGCGTGCTGGCTCGATCGGATCGTCCGCCCCGATCGCCGTCCAGTCCACGTCGCTCCCGGACTCGTCTGAACACCGAGCACGACGCTCGGCTTGTGCGATCATCTCCCGCGCCCTCGTGATCCAGATGCCGAACTGTTCCGGGCGCAGATCCACCCAGCCCCGGGGCGCGGCCGACCGCGGGTCCCCCCCGTCTCCCCCGTCCGCCGGCACCGCGACCTGGCCGCCGCGATATACGCGCTCCCCGTCGGGCGTCAGGATAGGGATGCCCACGGACAGAATATGGCTCCGCAGCGTCGCATCGCGCTCGATTCGAGCGTGGGCCGCCCGCGACAGCTCTGCTGCCTGCGACTCCGCCAGCGCCCGCACGCTGGGATGGAGCAGCCCGCACAGGTATGACTCCCACAGCAGCTTCGTGAGGCGCGGCGGTCCCAACATCTCGAATGCCACGCCACGACTCCCGGCATCGCGCTCGAGCGTGCGCAACCGCTCCAAAGCCGCTCCGCGCAGCATCGCGGCCCGATAGGTCGGCCCGGCGGTGGCGGCGTCGAGCGCGGCGACCACGTCCCGTCCCGTCGGTCGGCCCTGGAGCTCCATCATCACGTAGTCGGCCACCTCTTCCGGGGTGATGAACTCCATCTGACCCAGCGCCGTCACGGTTTCGAACTCGTCGCGTGAGAATAAGCCGTTCTCGCCCACGTCGATGTAGGCGCCTTCGAGTGTGCCGGCCAGCTCGCGCCACGGGTGCGCGTCGGGTGCGAACGCCTGGGCGATCGCGAGCGGCGTCGGACAGTCGACGAGCGGAATCGGCTTGCCCTTGCGACGGATCGGGCCGTAACCGATCTCGCGCCAGGCGATGGTCGCCGTGGGTTTGATCTCGACCGTGGCGGGTGCACCAGGGGTCCGCCCGAGCAGGAACAGCAGCAGCGATTGCGCGCCCGCCACGGCCGACTTCGTGAGCAGGAGGCGACTCGGACGCTCCTCCGAGTGGGTGTACGGGATGTTGAACCCCATCCCGCCCGTCCCGCTCGTGCCGATCTTGACGTAGGCCTTGGTGGCGGCGCGCTTCAGCGACTCGACGAGGATCTGCACGTGGCGGATGAGCTGTGGCATGGTGAGCAGGAGCACGTGTCGCTCGACCGTCGCCCGGTCGGCCTGCCCGCGGGCCGCCGCCTCGAGGAGCGCCTGCGCACTTTTCTCCGCGTCCTGATACGCGAACGCGGTCGCCGTGTTCACACTGTCGATGACCGCATCGGGGCGATACTTGGCGAGGAGCTGGTACAGGAAGCTGCGCTGCAGGATGTCTTCGGTGAGCTCACCCAGCAGGTCGTCCACGAGGAGGCGCCGGTGCTTCGCGTCGGCCATGACGGCGCCGCGCTCGAGTCGGGCGAGACTTGCCGGCAGAAACAGATCCCCCCACTCGACCTCGATCGCCGTGCTTCCGCGGTAGGGGTCGAGCGCGCGGGCGGTGACTTTCACCTCGTTCTCGAACAGCGCCACGAGGATGATGCGCCCGGGCGCGGCTTCGAGCAGGCGGCGCGCCACGGCATGCCCGACGAGGCCGCTGCCGCCGAGGATCATCACCGTCCCATCACGTAGTTCCATGCAGTCGCTCGATCGCCTCGATCTCGGGTGCCGCCAGCCGCCGATATTTCCCTTCGGCCAGCCGGCCCAGCCGCACGGGTCCGTACGCGACGCGATGCAGCCATTCGACCTTGAGCCCCAGCGCTTCGGCCAACCGGCGCACGATGCGATGGCGCCCCTCCGCCAGCGTCACCTCGATCTCCACGCTCGGTCCCACGGCCCGCACGCGAAAGTCCACCACGCGCACGCGCCGGCCGTCGATGACGGGCGGCCGCGTCAGGGCGTCGCGGACGTCGGCCACGCCCTGGCCGTGGACTCGCAGCCAATAGGTTCGGGGGACGGCGAACCGCGGGTGCATCAACCGGTGCGCCGCCGCCCCGTCCGTGGTCAGGAGGAGCAGCCCCGACGTCATGACGTCGAGTCGCCCAACGTACGTGAGGCCGGGAACCTTGGGGAGGAGGTCGTAGACCGTCCGCCGCCCCTCCGGGTCGCCGCGGGTCACGACATAGCCGACCGGCTTGTTGAGCGCGAGCCAGGTCGCCGGTCCGCCCCCGGTTCGCACCGCACGGCCGTCCACGGTGATCCGCTGGCGGGTCGGGTCGACGCTCGAGCCGAGCGTCGCCACCGCTTCGTCCACGCGGACGCGCCCCGCACGGATCAGCTCCTCGGCCTTGCGGCGGGATGTCACGCCCGCACGCGCCAGGGCGCGTTGCAGGCGCATCAGCGTCATTCGGGCTCGGCGGGCGCGGGCGGCCGGAGTGCCACCGACAGCTCTTCCAGCCGCGGCAGCTCCTCCAGGTCCTTGAGTCCAAGAGTTTCCAGGAACTGCGGCGTGGTGCCGTAAAGCAGCGGCCGCCCGAGTCCCTCACCCCGTGTGACGATCTCGATCAGACCGCGCTCGAGCAGCTTGTCGATCACCGCGCCGGAGTCGACGCCGCGGATCTCGTCGACCTCGACACGCCCGACCGGCTGCCGGTAGGCGATGATGGCCAGCGTCTCGAGCGCCGCGGGACTCAGACGCCGCGGACGCAGCGCGAATTGCGCGCGCTCGATCGCCTCGGCGTACTCGCGGCGGGTGAGGAGCTGCCATCCGTCGCCGATCGCGACGAGCTCGACGCCGTGCTCCCCTCGGGCGAGGGCCTCTCGGATCTCGCCGAGCGCCGCCTGAACGGCCTCCGCGCCCGCCTCGGGGTCGAGGGTGAGCAGCTCCTCGACCGCGAGGGGCCGCGCCGCGGCGAACAGCGCCGCTTCAACCAGCTGCGCGAGGGGACTCACGGCGGATCTGGATGGGCGCGAACGGTCCGTCCTGGCGGACCGAGAGGGCGCCCCGCTTCGCAAGCTCGAGCAGCGCGATGAACGCCGACAGCATATCCACGATGGTGGGCCGGTCCCCGACCACCTCGCGCCACCCGAACGCCTCGTGCTCGGCGAGGAGCGCCTCGATGCGCGCGGTCGCGCCCTCGACGTCGAGCGGCCGGGGCACCACGCGGTGCAGCACCGGCTCGGGGATCAGCGCGATCACCCGCTCGGCGGCGGCGAGCAGGTCGTTCAGGTCGATCACGAGCGGTGCGGGCGGGGCGGCCGGCGGCGCCGGCGCGAACCCGCGCCCGAACTGCTCGGCACGCCGCGCCGCCGCCGCTCCCAACCACTCCACCAGCTCGCGGATCTGTTGATACTCGAGCAGCCGCCGCACCAGCGCCGCGCGCGGGTCCTCCCATTCGTCGTCGCCCACACGGCGCGGCAGGAGCATCTGTGCCTTGATGCGGAGCAGCCGCGCCGCCATTTCGAGGTAGTCCGCCGCCTGATTCAGCCCCAGCTCCCCGATCACCGCCAGGAACTGGTCCGCGATCTTCGCGATCGGCAGATCGGTGATGTCGAGCTCGTCCTCCTGAATAAGGTGCAGCAGAAGGTCGAGGGGACCGGAGAACTGCTCCAGCTCGACGACGAAGCCGTTCTGGTCTTGCACGATCGGATTCGTGGGCGCGCTCAAGACGGGAACGCTCCCTGCGAGACGGCGAATCCGCTCACCAGGGCGAGGCCCACTCCCATCAACTGGTACGCCGGCCAGAGCAACACCTGCAGCACTCCGGGGAAGGCCCAGACGAGGAGCATGACGGGAAGGAACCCGAACTCCTGGAGCCGCCGATATCGCGACCCCGCCCCGGGCGGCAGCAGGTAGTAAAACACATGACTACCGTCGAGCGGGGGCACCGGAATCAGATTGAAGAACGCCAATACCGCGTTGAGCCACATCCCCCACCATAGCATACGCTGCACGATCTCGACCGTCGTGGTGAGCGCCGGCACGGCGGTCCCGACCAAGCCCACGAGGGCAAAGAGCAGCGTGCACGCGACGAACAGCGCCAGGTTCACCGTGATTCCCGCCAGCGACACGATGATGTCGCCGCGACGGAAGTTCCGGTATTTCCGCGGATTCACCGGCACCGGCTTGGCGGCGCCGAACGGCGGTGCCCCGATGCGCCAGAGGATCAACGGCACGATCACCGTCATCAACGGGTCGATATGCTTCAGGGGATTGAGCGTCAGCCGCCCGAGCATGTAGGCGGTGTCGTCGCCCTGGCGGTAGGCCGCTTCGGCATGAGCATACTCGTGGGCCACGATGGAGAAGAGAAGGACCGGGGCCCAGACCAGAAATTCGAAGGAAATAGCTCGGGCTCGAGGGTCAGTGACCGCAAAAGATAACGATCGGGCAGGCGCCCGGTCAACGGCGTAGTGCCTTGACCGACCTGCACTTACCCCCTATCTTCCGCGCCTCACGAGGAGGCCGTTCAGTGCCGAGAATCGAGTCCGCGAAGAAGGCGATGCGCCAGGGGCGCGCGCGCCACGAGCGCAACCGCGCCCAGAGCTCCGCCCTGCGTACCGCGCTGAAGCGCGTTCGCGCTGCCACGACGTCCCAGCAAGCCGGTGAGGCCTATCGTATCGCCTCGCGGCTACTCGACCGCGCAGCCCGCAAAGGATTGATCCACCCGAACAACGCGGCGAGGCACAAGAGCCGGTTGGCGGCGGTGGTGAGAAAGCTGAGCAAGTAAGGGCGACGGAACGAAGGGCGACCTCAGCTCACATCGCCGCCAGCTCACCCCCGCACTCCTTGCAGTACCACTCCGTCGGCAGATTCATCGTGCCACACTCGCGGCAGCGCAGCGTCTTGTCGGCGTCCGGATCTTGATCCGTGTCTTCGGTCGGCTCGGGCACGATCGGCGCGGGGACGGGATTCGCCGCGCGGGGGACGTTAGGATTCGCCGTAGGCGTATCGGCGGGAATCACTGGCTGAAACTGGGCCCCGCTCGCCCGCCGCGGCGACGGAGCGGTTTTGTCGTCCTCGGTCACCGACTTGATGAAGGCCAGCTCGTCCTCGTGCGGAGTTGCCTCCGGCTGCAGTGGGGGCTGCGGTTGCGCTCTGGGGCGGGCCGGAGGAGCCGGGGGAGCCGCGGCCGGGGCCCTCGTGGGAGGCGGCGGGATGGGCTTGTTCCGCACCAGCGCGTCGAGCTCCTCGAGCTTTTGTAGATCCGCCTCGACCGACTGCAAGTCCTCCCGCACCGAGACGAGCTCCGCGAGAATGTCCGCGTGCACTTGCGTCCACTGCCCTTCGTCGTACTCCCCCACCGAGTGGCGAAGCTCCGCTTCGGTCAGCTTCTCCCCGGCCCGGGTCTCTTTCTTCTGGAGCTCGCCGCGGAGATGTCGCTTCTCCTCGATCGCCTGCCGCGCGCTTTCAGCGTGCGCCCTGAGCTCCTCCGTGACGGCGGACAGCCGCGCTTCGTAGTCGGAACGGACTCGCGCGCGAACATGCCCCGGGGTCGCGTCCGCCGAGTCGTTCAGGCGGGCGAGCCACGCTTCGTACTGTCGCCGTTCCTCCAGCAGGCGCTGGATGATAGCGGTGCTTTTCGACGTCCCTTTAGGCATCCGGCTCCCGTTTCCATCGCGTCCGCCCGCGCCGCGTCTCCCCTTCGAGGCGCGCCACGGCGTCCGGCGTCAACTGATTCACCCCGCCGAGCGCCCGCGCATACCAGATGATGCGGGCGCCATGCTCCAGGCTTTCCATCCGGATCCACGCCGCGTCGAGCGTAGATCCCACCGTCACGGCCCCGTGGTTCGCGAGCAACCAGACCTCATGACCATCCAGGTACGGCTCGAGGCGGTTCCCGAGCTCCGGCGTGCCGGGTGTCCCGTACGGGACCAACGGGACCTCGCCGCACTGCAAGATAAGTTCCGGCAGGACAAATATAGGAAAACTCTGCCCCGCGACCGCGAAGCCGGTCGCCACGGGCGGGTGGGCATGCACCACCGCACCGACATCCGGTCGGCGCGTCAGTATACGGAGATGTAAGTCCAATTCGGTGGTGGGGTTGCGCCGACCACGCCGTTTCCGACCTCGCAGGTCGACCTCCACCATGTCCAGCGGTCCCAGGAGCGCCTTGATGACGCCGCTCGGGGTGACGAGGGCCCGATCGCGTCCGACTCGAACCGAGAGGTTGCCGTCCTGCCCCGCGATGAGGCCGCGCTCGGCGAGCTGCCGGCAACATTGGGCCATTCGCCGGGCAACCGCGCTGGCGGTCACTGGGCGACGGGCGCGTCCGCTTGATGGACGACCTTGCCACCCACGAGGGTAAGAACGGCCCGGCCCGTGAGCGCCCGACCCGCGAACGGAGTGTTGCGACTCTTCGAGCAAAATGCGGCGGGGTCCACGGTCCAGGAGTCGGTCAGGTCCAGGACGAGGACGTCCGCCGGGGCCCCGGGCGCGAGCGTGCCTCCAGGGAGACCGAAAGCCGCAGCGGGGGCTGTGCTCATCCGATGGATGAGCTCGGGCAGCGTGAGGATCCCGCTCAGGACGAGCTCCGTGTGCGCCACGCCGAACGCCGTCTCGAGTCCCACGATGCCGAACGGTGCGTCGTCGAAGGCGGCTTCTTTGGCGTCGTAGGCATGCGGGGCGTGATCGGACGCGATGCAATCCAGCACCCCGTGCTTGAGCGCCGTCCGGAGCGCCGCGACGTCGGCCGGCTCTCGCAAGGGTGGGTTCATCTTCGCGTGGGTGTCGTACCGCTCGCAGGCCCGATCGGTGAGGGTGAGATGATGGGGCGTGACTTCCGCCGTGACGCGGATGCCCTCCTCCTTGGCGCGCCGTATGAGCTCTACCGAGCCACGCGTGGAGATGTGGCACAGGTGGACGTGCCCGCCGGTGAGCCCGGCGAGCAATGCATCGCGCGCCACCATGATCTCCTCCGCCGCGGCCGGGATGCCTTTCAAGCCCAGGCGAGCGGAGACGAGCCCTTCGTGCATCACGCCGGCGTCAGCGAGCGTGGGCTCTTCGCAGTGGTCCGCGACCGGGATCCCGAACGTGCGAGCGTACTCGAGCGCCGTGCGCATCAAGTGGCTCGACACGACCGGCTTGCCGTCGTCCGAGACAGCGACGGCCCCGGCGCCCACCATCTCCCCGAATTCGGAGAGGCGCTCGCCTTTCTGCCCTACCGAGATCGCGCCGATCGGATACACCCGCGTCAGTCCTGCCCGGACCGACTGGCGCACGATGAAGCCGACCGCCGCCTGGTTGTCCGTGACCGGATCGGTGTTCGGCATGGCGCAGACCGCCGTGAAGCCGCCGGCGGCGGCCGCGCGCGCTCCGGTCGCGATCGTCTCGACGTCCTCGTTCCCGGGCTCGCGCAGGTGTACGTGCACGTCGACCAGCCCCGGGGCGACGACGCGGTCGTGCACGTCCCGAACCTCGGCGCCGTCCGGCGCGCCGAGTCCCCGACCCACACCCGCGACCTTGCCGTCCTGGATGAGCACGTCCGCGGGCTCGTCCAGGTTGCGACTTGGATCGATCACGCGCCCGCCCCGAAGCACCAGCGCTCGGTTCATTCCGAGCTCCCCCCCTTGGCGGCGTCGGCCAGCTCGGGCCGCCCGCCGGCGAGCAGATACAACACCGCCATTCGCACCGCCACACCGTTCGTGACCTGATCGAGAATCACGCTGTGTGGACCATCGGCGACCCGCGAGTCGATCTCGACGCCACGGTTCATCGGCCCAGGATGCATGATCGTGAGCGCGCGCGGCGCCTTCTCGAGCCGCTCGAGCGTCACGCCGAACACGCGGTAATACTCGCGCACGCTCGGAATGAACCCCTTCTCCATCCGCTCGAGCTGGAGCCGCAGCACATTGAGGACGTCGGCCCATTCGATCGCTTCCTCGATGCGGCGGAAGCGACACACTCCCAGCTCCTCGATGCCACGCGGCATCAGGGTGTCGGGCCCGCAGACGCCAACCTCGGCGCCCATTTTCAACAGGCCCCAGATGTTGGACCGTGCCACGCGAGAGTGCAGCACGTCGCCGACGAGGCAGACCTTCAGGCCGTCCACTTTGCCGTGCTTGTCGCGGATGGTGAGGAGGTCGAGCAGTCCTTGCGTCGGGTGCTCGTGCTTGCCGTCGCCCGCGTTGATGACGTTGGAGCGGATACGCCGCCCGAGGAACTCGGCCGCGCCGGACGACGGATGCCGGATGACCACCATGTCGATCCGCATCGCCTCGAGATTCCGGGCGGTGTCGACCAGCGTTTCGCCCTTCTGCACGGCGCTGCCGCTCGCCGCCACATTCACTGTGTCGGCGGACAGCCGCTTCTCGGCGAACTCGAACGAGATACGCGTGCGGGTGGAGGCTTCGAAGAACAGGTTGACGATGGTCTTGCCGCGCAGCGCCGGCACCTTCTTGATCGGCCGCTCGGAGACTTCCTTGAAGGGCTCGGCCGTATCGAGGACGAGCCGGATCTGCTCCGGCGAGAGGTGTTCGAGGCCGACCAGATCCTTTCCCAGGATCGGATTCACCTGGGGACGCTCACCAGGTCCACCTCATCCTTGCCGTCCAGCTCCTCGACCAGGACGTCGACCCGCTCGTTGGAGTTCACTTTCACCTGTTTGCCGACGACGTCCGGCTGGATGGGGAGCTCGCGCCCCCCCCGGTCGACCAGCACGCAGAGGGAGATGCGCTTGGGCCGTCCGAAGTCGGCGAGCTCGTCGAGCGCCGCGCGCACGGTCCGCCCGGTGTAGAGCACGTCGTCCACGATGACCACGTGCTTGCCGCCCAAGTCACCGGGAATCCGCGTCTCGCCGATGACGGGTTTGGGGCCGACGGTTTCGAGGTCGTCGCGATACAGGGTGATGTCGAGGGCACCACGCGGGAGGACTACGCCCTCGTCCTTCTCGATGAGCTTCGCAATCCGCTCGGCCAGCTCGACGCCGCGCCGCTGGATGCCGATGAGCACCAGGTCGTCGGTGCCGTGGGTCAGCTCGAGCACTTCCACGGCCATACGCTGAAGCGCCCGCGACAAGGCGCGGGCGTCCAGGAGGATCGTGCGTTCAGGCCGGCCCATCTCGAGGCTGGAAGTTAACCACGGGCCTTCCGGGGTCAACGGGACGGCGGGGTTGACGACCCACCACGGGTAGCGTCACTTCGAGCGCGCGGACGTCCGATCCCGACCTGGAGGGCCTCATGCGGTGTTACCTGTGGAGTCTCGTAGGCGTGCTGCTCGTCGCCACCCCGCTCGACGCCCAGGGACTTCGGGAGAAGATCGCCGAGCTGTTCATCTTCACTGCCGGCCAGGACCCGCTGTTTCTCGGGGGGACGGCCGGCTCCGACTCGGCGACCGCGCTCCATGCCGACCATTTCATTCCTTCGGCGGTCGCCGACAACGGCACTCTCATCTCGTTCATCAGTAACGCGATCGGCCAAAACGTCGCGAACCTCCCGGTGAGCGCGACCAGCGGCGGGTCGACGTTCCGGTTCGAGGGCGGCGTGCCGGTGCCCACATCGGGGTCTCCGGGCTCCGTGTTCGGCGAGCGCGCTCAGACGCTCGGCAAGGGACGAGTGTTCGTCGGAGCGAACGTGAATCGCCTGCACTTTGAGACGTTGCGCGGCGTGAGCCTCAACGATGTTCAGGTGGTATTCACCCATGAGAACGTCACCGGACCTGCTTGCGACAGTCTCGTGGGCGCATCGTGCACACCCTACGGCGTCCCCACGCACGAGAATGATGTGATCGACGTGAACCTGTCGTTCGATATCGACATGACGGTTACCTCCTTCTTCCTGAGCTACGGACTGCTCGATCGAGTGGACATCGGCGTCGTGCTCCCGATCGTCTCCACCTCGCTCCACGGGACGAGCGACGCGCAGATCGTGCCATTCGGCGGGCCTCCGGTACAACACTTCTTCGGAGGCACCCCAACCAATCCGGTGCTCACGACATTACGTTCCGTCGATGGATCCGCGACTGGCATCGGCGACATCGCCACGCGCGTCAAGGTCAACCTCAGTCGAACGGACCGGACCAGCTTCTCCGTGCTCGGGGACGTCCGCTTTCCCACGGGAAGCGAGGACGACCTGCTCGGGTCGGGCCACGTGGCGGCCCGGGCGCTCGCCGTCCTGTCCGCCCGGTTCGGCGCCTTCGCGCCACACGCCAACATCGGCTACTTGTATCGGAGTGGCTCCTTCCAGAACAACGCCGTCCTCGCCACTGTCGGGTTCGATCACGTGATGGCGCCGTGGGCCACCATGGCCGTGGACGTGGTCTCGGAACTGCAGGTGGGCGAGAGCAAGCTTGCCCTCCCGGGGCCCGTGACATACGAGAAGCCCTTTCGCCGCACGATCAGCGTCACGAACATACCGACCGAGCGCGATGACCTCATCAACGGGTCGTTCGGCTTCAAGTTCACGACGCACGCCGGGATCACCCTGGTGGGCAACACCTTGTGGCCGCTGAACCGCGGAGGTCTGCGGCCCAACGTCCTGTGGACGGCAGGGCTCGAATACAACTTTTGATCGACTACCGAATCGTCGTGAGTCGCCACCCGGTTGAGTCGACCGCGAGGATTGCTCGGAACGTCACGGGACGCCGCTCGGCGCGGCCGGTGCTGGCGTTGTCATAGGCGTAGACGCCGGTCACAATGGCTTCCGCGTTCACGCCAGCATAGCTGACCGCCGTGACGGTCAGGTCCGCCTTCAGGTTGCGGACCGACTCGAAGAATCCCTTCCAGCTCTGTTGCTGCGCGGTTGTGAGACCGGGATACGCATGCCGCACTCGGTCCACGTCACGCGACTCGAGGGCACGCGCGTAATCGTCGATGACCCGCTGAATGTCCGGTCGAGGATCCTTCGGCACGGGCGGCGTTGGCGGCGCCGGTTGCTCGACGGGTCGCGGCTTCACGGTATCGACCTTCGCCCGGGACCGTGCCCCCCGCTCGGCCTCCGCCCACAGCGACGCGGCGGTAGCGAGCTGCACCATCGCCTCCGACCCGCGGTTCTGGGCAGCGAGCGACTCCGCTCCCTTGAACACCGTGTCCCCCTTGGCCAACTCCGCCGGGGTGGCCCCTGCTTCAATCGCCCTACTCATGGCACCAAGCGCCCGGGCCCGCAGCGACCGGACCAGGCTATCCTCGCGCTGCGTGGCGGCCGGACGCCCCGCCGATTCCGGTGCGGCACCGCGCGGCTGGCTCGTTGGCACCCGTGCCGGGGGCGGCTGCCCTGGCGCGCGTGTCGCGACCGGTGGCGAGCGACGCGCTTGCACCGTTTCCGGCCGAGCCAGCGGTGCAGCGGCAGGAGCGGTATCACCGGACACGTGAGGAGGCGCTGGGGACGAGGCGGGGGGGGCCGTTCCGGTCCGCCACGATTGCCAGGGCGCAAGCCGCCAGAACGCCGCCCCTGCGGCGATGAGCACCGCGCCCACGCCCCACCACAGTCGACGGGTCCGGCGGCCGCGAACGAGCGTCGGGGTCGCCGAGCGCACTTGCGACTTCGAGAGCACGACGGGACTCGTTGGCGTCTTCAGGCCGTCTATCCGCGCCGAGCGGCCGCCGGCCATCGCGAGGGTGATCATCTCGCCGCGGACGGGATCGTCGCGGCGCAATGACGGCCGGCCGCACACGGCCACGACGTCGTCCATGGTAGGCCAGCGTGCGAGGGGGTCTTTCTCCAACATCCGCATGACGCCGGCGCCCAGGTTGGGCGGGCAGTCCGGCCGCAGCTCCGTCACCTCCTGGGGCCGCTCGTTGAAGTGCGCGTACATGACCGACATGGTCGACTCGCCCTCGAACGGCAGCCTCCCGGTCAGCATCTCGTACGCGACAACGCCGAGCGAGTACTGGTCGGATGCTCCGGTGACCTCGTGAGTCGCGCACTGTTCGGGGCTCATGTACGTGGGCGTCCCCACCGTCACGCCGGTGACCGTGAGACCCTGCGCTTGCACGACCTTGGCGATACCGAAATCCGTGACGACGGCCCAGCCATCCTCGTCCAGCATGATATTGGCCGACTTGATATCGCGGTGAATGACGCCGTGGCGGTGGGCGTACCCGAGCGCGTCACCAACCTGGGCCAGGATGGCCTGCACCATCGCGATCGGCAGCGGGCCGACCTCGTGGATGACCGCGTCGAGAGCCCGCCCCTTGACGTACTTCATGACGAAGTACAGGACTTGCTGGCTCTCCTTGACGGCGTAAATGGGGATGATGTGCGGATGACTCAGCGCTGCGGCCGTGCGCGCCTCGCGCTTGAACCGCTCGACCATCCCCTCGCCCATCAGCAATAACGCGGGTGCCAATACCTTGATCGCCACCTTGCGGTCCAACGCGAGATCGTGGGCGAGGTACACGGCGGCCATGCCACCGTGACCCAGCTCGGCCAGGATCTCGTATTCACCCAGGGTGGCCTTCCGGAGCGCGTCGAGCTGGGCGTTGTACTGCCCGCCCGCGGGTCGACCCGGCCCAGGGCCTAGAGTGGGGTCGATTGGGGTCAGGGGGATGCCCGTGCCACAGTGGGGGCAGAAGGACGAGCCCGGAGGGATGATCGTCCCGCAGCTCGGACAGGAGACGCCGTGCGCGGCGGTCATGCCGGTCGCGACTCTACGCGCTCGCCGCGGCGCTGATAGCTGGCGCTTGCCAGGTCCCGCGCTGCGCTGTCTCGGCTCACGACCGGCTCTCGGGGGCGATGCCTAATCCAATAACACCCGGAGACGCTGCGGGCAACACCTCGGGGAATCCGCCGATGCCTAGCGGAACACCGGGGTCAACGCGGCATCCCCTCTCAGCACCGCCTGCACGTTGGCCACCGCGATCGCCGCCATCTGACGCCGGGCCTCGAGGGTGGCGCTCCCGATGTGTGGCAGCAAGACCGTCCGGGGGGCCGCAAGCAGCCGAGGGTGAATCGCCGGCTCCTCGAGGTACACATCCAGCCCGGCCGCGCCCAACCGACCCTCCTCGAGCGCGATGGCGAGCGCTTCCTCGCGGATCAGGTCCCCGCGCGCCGTGTTGACGAGGATCGCCGTCGGCTTCATCTGTCGCAGCGCGTCGCTGTCGATCACCCCCTTTGTTTCCGGCACGGACGGCACGTGCAGCGACAGCACGTCGCTCTCCCGCAAGAGTCGCGACCGCTCGACCTTCACCGCCCCCGTCTCCCGTTCGAACTCCGGTCGCGCATTGCGCGCCGTATAGAGGATCCGCATCCCGAACGGGACAGCTCGGTGCCCGACCGCCTGTCCGATCCGCCCCGCCCCGAACAGCCCCAGCGTCCGGCCGCGCAGCTCGATCCCGAGGAGGAGCTCCGGATGCCACCCGGTCCACGCGCCACTTTTCACGACCGCGCTCGCTTCGACCACGCGACGAGCGCACGCGAGGATCAGCGCCCACGTGAGGTCCGCGGTCGCATCGGTGAGGACGTCCGGGGTGTTGGTGACCTTGACGCCCCGCATCTCCGCCGCGACCACGTCCACGTTGTCGTGCCCGACGGCGCAGTTGGCCACGACCTTGAGGTTGGGCAGTCGCTTGAGCTCCGTGCCGCCCACCCAGCGGGACAGCAGCGGCACGAGCGCCACGTAATCCCCCTTCGGTGTCGGCTCGGCGGCCGGGAGCCAAGTGACGTCGAGCCCGACCAGCTGGTCGGGCTCGAGAAGCGGCTGCAGCTCCGCGGCGATGAGAATGGAGTGGCCCACTACCTTCTCATTTGCGCCCGCCGGATCGAATCATCCACCGCGAGCGCCCGGTCCGGGCTCCACTTGTAGTAGAGCTGCAGACACGAGCCCACCTGGATCTGGCGGTTGTGGGTGCATTGCGCGAGCTCCTGGCGGTGTTTCGGCGCGTCGTGCTGCCACAGCGAATCGGCCGTCGCCGTGGCACGCGCGTCCGCCCAGCCGAACCCCACGAGGCAGCGAGCCAAGTCTCCCGACGGGTCCTTGTCGCACACGCCGATCTCCCGCTGGTGGCGCGCCGCGTCGGCACGCCACGTGGAGTCGGCTCGCGATTGGGCGACCGCGTCCTGTTCCTGTTGATAGCTGGTCGCCGCGGTGAGCGCCTGGGCCGGCTTCCACTTGTATTGGAGCACGAGGCACTGGGCCGCGCCTTTCGCGTCCATTGTGATCCGACTGCACTCGCGTACTTCCGCAGCTTTCTTGGCGGCGGACTTGACGCAGGCGACGGCGGACAGGGTCACCGCGGCGGCGAGCCAGGCCTTGGTCCAGCGCATCGAGACCTCCGGTGTGAGCCACGGAACGGAGCGGGCGTCTCCTTGGAGCGACTCTGCGCCACCACTCTAGTGCGAGGGGCCCTGCCCGTGCAAGCGCCAAGGACACTGCCCACGTGCCGCTACTTCCAAAAATCACCCAGGCGCCCGTACGCACCGGCGAACAGCGCGATGCCGTACCACAGGTTCTCGAGTTTCAGATTTTCGTTCGCGGCGTGTTGGTTGTTGTCGTAATTGGCGATGGGAAGGCCGATGACCGGCCGCCTGAAGTGTTGTTCAAACAGATATGACGGTGTGCTGCCCCCCAGCGTAGGTAGCAACACCAAGTCGCGCCCCGTGACGGTCCGGATCGCGCGAATGAAGGCTTGGGACACGGGTGAATCGATCGCCGTCCGTTGCGGCGGATACCCGGCCCCCCACACCAGCTGCAGCAACCTGCCGTGGGCAACGCGATCGCCGGCCGTTGGCGGTCCATCCAGGACGTAGTAGCCGAGCTCACGCAGGTAGCGCTCGAGCTGGGCCTTCACGAGCTCGGGCGTCAGATCGGGCACTAAACGGAAATCGAGGTACGCCGTCGCGCTGGAGGGAATCGCATTGGCGGGGTTCGGTCCTGTGCCTCCGCCCTCGATGCGGTCCACATTCAGACCGGGCTTCATGATCCGCTCGGCGAGAGCTCCCTGTCCTTCGGTGCGGGCGAGACCGAGCTCTGCCTTCAGCCGCGCATCGACGTTCGGCACGCTCTCCAGCGCATCTCGCTCGGACGCCGTGGGTGGGCGGACCGCATCATAGAAGTGTGGAATCGTTACTTCTCCTTCGGTCGTGCGCAGCCTACTGAGTACGTGGGTCAATTCGACGATCGGATTGGGCGCCCAGTTGCCGTAGTGACCGCTATGGAGCGCACGGTTGGGACCGAAAGCGGTCAGCTGCGCGCTCACGACGCCGCGGCTGCCAAACACCAATTGAGGCTGGCCATTTTGGTTGGTGGGGCCGTCGCATATGACCCACAGATCGGATTGCAGCACGTCGGCATGTGCCGCGAGAATCTCGTGGAGATGTGGCGATCCCGCTTCCTCTTCTCCTTCGAAGAAGAACTTCAGGTTCACCGAAGGAGGCACGCCGGCCGCCCGCAGGGCGTCCAGCGCCGTGAGGAGTCCGATGATGGCAGCCTTGTCGTCACTCGATGACCGAGCATAGAGGCGCGTCGCTGAGTCGTCCGAATCCGCTGCACCGGGCGTACCTGCGTTCACAAGCGTCGGCTGCCACGGATCGTGCGCCCAGTCCGCCTTGTTCACAGGTTGGCCGTCATAATGCGCGTAGAACGTGACCGTGTGTTTGGTGGGATCGGCGGGCGATCGAGCGAGCACCACCGGCGGAGCATCGCCCGCGCCTAACAGCTGTGTCTCGAGGCCCCGCCGTTGCAGCATGCGGACCAGCGCGCTGGCATTCTTGCGAATATTCACCGTGTCGCTGGCCAGATTCGGAATCGCGAGGAATTCGACGAATTCCTGCAGGATGGCGGGCCTGTGCCGGGAGACGAAGGTCCGCACCGAATCGTTGAGGTAGGTGGTCTGGGCTGCGGCTGGGCTCGCTGGCCAAACGAGCCCAAGTCCCAGCACGGCGAGGACGCCGCGGCAAGCGGTCATGCGAAACTTCTTCATGCGTCGTGGGGCAACGGACAGGGTGGGATTCGAACCCACGGTACCCTTGCGGGCACACCGGTTTTCGAGACCGGCCGTTTCAACCGCTCACGCACCTGTCCTCTAACGGCTGGAGAACAGATAACAGTAACAGACGCACAGACGCAGCAGTGGTGAACAGTGAGCAGTCGACAGGTGAGCCTACCTGCTATCCCTCTCCTGTTCTCCGCTGTGCGTCTGTGCGTCTGTTCCTGTAATCTGTCACCTAGCCTTCCACGGATAGGGTGGGATTCGAACCCACGAAACGGTTACCCGTTTACACGCTCTCCAGGCGTGTGCCTTCAGCCGCTCGGCCACCTATCCCGAACTACTAGACGCTAGAGACGCGTAGACGCGCAGACGCGTAGTAAATACCAAGACCGGGCCGGTTTCGCTACCGGCGACCGTCTCGCGAAACCGTGCGCCCGCCCTCACACGTATAATTCGAATCTGCGCAACAGTACCCGTGAAGACCGAGGAGGTACGCATGAACACGCTGCCGAAGAAGCGCGAGCCTGGGGAGTCCCCGGAGGTCAACACGATCCCCACCTGGCGCGAGCTGGCTGACCGCTTCCGCGACCTGATGAAAGACTTCCTGAAGGAAGGCAAGGAGCTGGAGCGCGAGATCGAGCCGAAGCTCCTTCCGGCGCTCAAGCGCCTGAAGATCGAGATCGAAAAGCTCATCGGGAAGCTCGAGGAGCGGACCCGGCCGCCAAAATCGCAGAGCTAGGACCTGGCGCGCAGGCGCGCGCGGTCCACCTTGCCCAGATGGGTCAGCGGGAGGGCGTCGAGAAAGACTACCTCCCGCGGATACTTGTAGGGCTCGAGCCGCTCCCGCACGAAGGCTTGGAGCTCCTCGGCGAGCCCGTCGCGACGCACGTTCGCCACCACGAAGGCGTGCGGTTTGACGAGGCCCTGCTCTCCCACGACGCCCACCACCGCCACTTCCTTCACCGCCGGGTGCTGCAGCAGACAGTTTTCGACTTCCTGCGGCGCCAGCCACTTTCCCGACACCTTGAGCAAGTCATCGGCGCGGCCGCAATAAGCGAAATACCCGTCGGCGTCGCGCCGCACCATGTCGCCGGACACATACCACTCTCCCCGGAATCCCTGCTTGGTCTTCTCCATCTCTTGCCAGTAGCCGATCGCCCGGGAGTCGCCGCGGACCCAGAGCGCGCCCACCTCGCCCGCGGGCAGCTCTCGCCCCTCGTCGTCACATACCCTGACGTCAAAGCCCGGCACGACGGTCCCGAGCGTGCCGGGGCGCGCCTGCCCCGGACGGTTCGAGATGAAGATGTGCCACATCTCGGCCGTGCCGAGGCCGTCCAGCAGCTCGACCCCGAACGTACGCTTCCAGCGCTCATACAGCTCGACGGGGAGCGGCTCTCCGGCCGAAGTGGCGAGGCGCAGGCACGACAGATTCTGGGTCGCCGCCTCGGGATGGCTCAACATCTGATTGATCATGGTCGGCACATTGATCAGGATCGTGGGCCGGAAGCGCGCGATCTTCTGAAATACGAGGTCGGGAGTCGCGGGTTCGGCGCACAGCACCGTGGCGGCGCCGACGGCGAACGGAAACAACAGGTTAGAGCCGGTGGCGTATCCGAAGTAGAGCTTGGGCACGCTGAGGGTCACGTCGCGGTCGGTGTAGCCGATGACTCCTTTCGCATAGCATTCGGTCGTGTTCGCGAACGACGCGTGGGTCTGCACGACGACCTTCGGTCGCCCCGTGGTTCCACCTGAAAACAGCCAGATTGCCGCATCATCGCGGTGCGTCGGGAAGGCCTCGAGTGTCGCCGGGGCCTGCGCCAGCTGCTCGGCGAACGCTTTCTCACCGAGCACGAGGACCGTCTTCAAGTGACGGGCATCCCCTGCCGCCGTGCGGAATGCGCGCGCCGTGTCCCGGTGTGCGACCACGACTCGGGCGCGCGTGTGGTCGTAGAGGTAGGCAATCGCGTCTGGCTTGAGCTCCGGGTTCACCATCACGACCACTGCACCGATCTTGAGCGTCCCGAACAGCGCCGCGACGAACTCCGGCCCGTCGGGGAGTGCGATCATGACGCGCTGCTCGGGCTGGACGCCGGCCTCCGTGAGGATGTGTCCGAACTGATTGGCGAGCGCCTGGATCGCTCCGTAGGTGAGCGTGCCCGCATCGGTGAGCACGGCGGGTCGAGTGCCCTTCCCCTCCCGCACGCGGGCATCGAGAAAATAGTCCGCCATGTTGAATTGCTCGGGGGGCTGGAAAGTCATGCGACAGATATCGGCCAACGACGTCTGGCGGTCAACCGCCTCGCCCGGTACGATTCAGCCACCCATGGCGGTCCTCGATTTCGCGCACCTGACCTGGGAGGAGGTCCGCGACCTCGACCGGACGAAGGCGGTGGCCATCCTCCCCGTCGGCGCCGTCGAGGCACATGGCCCGCATCTGCCGCTTGCGACGGACGTGATCATCGCGGAGACCATGGCCCGCGCCGCGGCCGCGCGGCTCGCGGCGCGCGGCCATGACGTGGTGCTGCTGCCGCCCCTCGCCTACACCGCTGCGGACTTCGCGGCCGGGTTTCCCGGCACGGTATCGCTGCGGCCCGCCACGGTGACCGCGCTGCTCGTCGACCTCGCGCGCAGCCTGGCGCGGCATGGGCTCCGGGTACTCGCCGTCGCGAACGCGCACTTGGACCCGGCGCACCTCGCGGCCATCGAGGCCGCGGCGGCGCAGACTCGACCCGACACCGGCGCGCGCATTGTGTTTCCCGATGTCACGAAGAAACCTTGGGCGCAGCGCCTGACCGAGGAATTCCGGAGCGGGGCCTGTCACGCGGGGCGGTACGAGACGTCGATCGTGATGGCGGCGTGCCCGGAGCTCGTCCGCGAGTCGCTCCGTCAGTCGCTGCCCCCGAACCCGCGCTCGCTCAGCGCGGCCATCCGCTCCGGACAGGCGACTTTCGAGGCAGCGGGCGGACCGCGCGCATACTTCGGCGCACCGGCCGAAGCCAGCGCCGACGAGGGTGCGCACACGATCGAGATCCTCGGTGGGCTCCTCGAGGAGGCCGTGCTCTCGGAGCTCGCGCGGTGAGCGTAGGGGAGCTCGCCGGACGCGGTGCCGTGGTCACCGGCGCGGGCCGGGGGGGGGGCATCGGGAAGGCGGTGGCGCGCGCGCTCGGCGGCGCCGGCGCGGCCGTCGTGGTGGCGGCCCGTACGCGGGAGGCCATCGAGGCGGTCGCGACGGAGCTCCGCGCCGCCGGCGGGCAGGCGTGGGCGGTGGCGTGCGACGTCACAGACCCGGCGAGCGTCGCGGCACTCGCCCGCGCCGCGGAGAGCCACCTCGAGCACGTGGACATTCTCGTGAACAACGCAGGTGTCAGCCACTCGGCGCCGTTACAACGGATCACGCTCGCAGACTGGAACCGGATACTGACCGTGAACGCCACCGGCACCTTCCTCTGCACCCAGGCCTTCCTTCCCCGGATGGTCGAGCGGCATTGGGGCCGCGTCGTGAATGTGGCGTCCGTTGCGGGGCTGGGCGGCGGCAAGTACATCGCCGCCTACAGCGCGTCGAAGCACGCCGTGGTCGGGTTCACCCGCTCGGTGGCGGCGGAGGTCGCGGGGACCGGTGTGACCGTGAACGCCGTGTGCCCCGGGTACGTCGACACGGAGATGACGCGAGAATCGGTAGCCCGCATCGCGGCGAAGACCGGCATGTCACCGGAGGCCGCCCTGCACGCGGCTCTCGCGACCACGGGCCAGGTCCGGTTGATCTCACCCGAAGATGTGGCGCGCGCCGTGCGCGCGCTGTGCGAAGACGCGGGGGCGACCAACGGAGAGACCGTAGTCATCGCCGAGGGAGGCGCCCGTTCATGACGTTCCGGATCGTCAACCCCGACGTGCTCGGCCGGCCGAGTGGCTGGAACCATGGCATGCTCGCGCCGGCCGGGGGGCGGCTGCTGTTCGTGGCCGGGCAGACCGCCCCCGAGCGCGGGGGGGGGCTCGTCGAGCAGTGGGCCGGCGCGCTCGAGCGTGTGCTGGAGGTCGTGCGGACGGCGGGCGGTGGACCCGACCACATCGGTCGCATGACGGTTTACGTCATCGACCGTCAGACCTACCTCGCGAGCCTCAAGCCACTCGGCGAGGTCCATCGCCGCCTCATGGGACGGCACTATCCCGCCATGGCGCTGGTGGAAGTGCAGGCACTCCTCGACCCGAACGCCGTCGTCGAGATCGAAGCCACGGCCGTATTGCCCTGACCGACACTCGGAGACCCTTCCGCATGCCGCTTGCATCCAAGTCCTTCCTCTACCAGTCCGACGCCCGCACCGGGGTCGCGACCATCACGCTCAATCGCCCCGATCGGCTCAACGCCCTGACGTTCGACGTGTACCGCGAGCTGCGCGACGCGTTTCGCGCGCTCGACACGGAGCCGGGCGTCCGGGCCGTGATCATCACCGGCGCGGGGCGGGCCTTCTGCTCCGGCGGCGATGTTGAAGACATCATCGGCGCGCTGTTCGCGCGCGACGACGCTGGGCTGCTCGAATTCACGCGGCTGACATGCGACGTGATCCTTGCGATGCGGCAATGCCGCCGGCCCATCGTCGGGGCCTTGAACGGTACGGTCGCGGGCGCCGGCGCTGTCATCGCCGCCGCATGCGACGTGCGCATCGCCGCTGACTCCGCGAAGATCGCCTTCCTGTTCACCAAGGTCGGCCTCTCGGGGGCCGACATGGGCGCCGCCTGGCTCCTGCCGCGACTCATCGGCCTCAGCTACGCGACCGAGCTCCTCATGACGGGCGACTTCATCGACGCCCCGACCGCGCTGCGCATCGGCCTCTACAATCGGGTCGTGCCGGCCGCTAACGTGCTGGGAGAAGCCCGCGGGTTCGCCGAGAAGCTGGCTCAGGGGCCGTCGGTCGCGCTCGGGGTCACGAAGGACGCGCTCAATCGCGAGGCGCACATGGATCTGGCCGCGGCGCTCGAGGCGGAAGCACAGGCCCAGGCGGCGTGCATGCGGAGCGCCAACTTCCGAGAGGCGTACGAGGCGTTCAAGGCGAAGCGCACGCCCAAATTCGTCTGACCGTGCCTGAATCGACCGCTGTCCGCGCCTTTCTCACCGACTCCCACGTCGCCCTGGCCGCGCGGGTGACCGAGTACGCCGCCCAGGAGCTCGTTCCCCTCCCCGAGCCCCCGGACGATGCTGCGGCACGCGCTCAGGCGCGCGAGCTCTTGGGTCGGCTCGGTCAGGCGGGATGGTTCGCGCCGATCGGGGACCTCGATCTGCGTGCGGCATGCCTGGTGCGCGAAGCGCTGGCGGCCGCCTCGCCGCTCGCCGATGTGGTCTTCGCGTTGCAGGCGCTGGGCACCGTACCCATTCTCCTCGCGGGCGACCGCGCGCTCCAGAGCCGCTGGGTGCCGGCCGCGCTCGCGGGTCGGGCCATGGCCTCCTTCGCGCTGACCGAGCCGGAGGCCGGCTCGGACGCGGCCGCGATCGCGACGACCGCCCGGCGGGATGGTGCCGGCTACATCCTCTCCGGTACCAAGACGTTCATCTCGAACGCGGGCATCGCCGACTTCTACACCGTGTTCGCGTCCACCGACCCCGCACAGGGCAACAAGGGGATTTCGGCCTTCGTGGTTGCGGCGGACGCTCCCGGGCTCACGTTCGTGCGTCCTCTGGTGCTCTCGGCGCCGCACCCACTCGGCGAGATCGCGTTCCAGGACTGTCGCGTGCCCGCGTCCAGCCGTCTCGGCGCCGAAGGTGCGGGCTTCAAGCTCGGTTTGGCCACGCTCGACCGGCTCCGTGCGACCGTGGCCGCGGCTGCGTGCGGAATGGCCACGCGGGCGTTGCACGAGGCCGTCGCGCACGCCACCCGGCGGAGACAATTCGGACGCACGCTCGGGGAGTTCCAGCTGATTCAGGAAAAGCTCGCGCGGATGGCGACCGACCTCACCGCCGCACGGCTGCTCACCTACCGGGCGGCCTGGGAGAAGGATCGCGGCGCGGAGCGCGTGACGCTCGAGGCGGCGATGGCGAAGGCCTTCGCGACGGAGGCCGCGCAGCGCATCGTGGACGACGCCGTTCAGATCCTCGGGGGCCGCGGCGTGCTCGCGTCCCATCCGGTGGACCGGCTGTACCGGGCCGTCCGGGCGCTGCGGATCTACGAGGGCACGACGGAGATCCAACACCTCATCGTGGCGGGGCAGCTGCTGAAGCAGGCGAAAGGCGTCCGATGAGGATCGTCGTCGTGGGCGGCGGGCCGGCCGGCCTGTACTTCGCGATCCAAATGAAGCTGGCGGATCCCGCGCACCACGTGACGGTGATCGAGCGGAACCCCCTCGAGGCCACGTTCGGGTTCGGCGTCGTCTTCTCCGACGCGACTCAGGACAACCTCGCGGAGGCCGATCGCGAGACCCACGACGAGATGGCCCGGCAATTCCATCATTGGGACGACATCGACGTCCACTTCAACGGCACCGTGGTCACCTCCACCGGCCATGGGTTCAGCGGGCTGTCGCGCCGGACGCTTCTCGGGATCCTGCGCCGCCGCGCGGAAGCGCTCGGGGTGTGCCTCGAGATCGGCACCGAGGTCACGGACGCCAGCGCCTACCGCGGCGCCGATCTCGTAGTGGCGGCCGACGGCTTCAACAGCGTGCTACGCGGACAGTTTGCCGATCGGTTCGAGCCCACCGTGGATTGGCGTCCCAATCGCTACGTGTGGCTCGGGACCACCCGCCCCTTCCCCGCGTTCACGTTCTACTTCAAGCGCGATCAGCACGGCCTGTGGCGAGTCCACGCCTATCAGTACGAACCCGAGGGCTCGACGTTCATCGTCGAAGCCACGGAGGGGACCTGGCGAGCGGCGGGGATGGACCGCGCCGACGAGCGCGCGACGGTCGCGTTCTGCGAGGCGTTGTTTCGCGAGGAGCTCCAGGGGCACCGGCTGCTAACCAATCGCTCTCTTTGGCGCAACTTCGGCACGGTGCGAAACCGCCGTTGGCATCACCAGAATGTGGCGCTATTGGGGGACGCCGCTCACACCGTGCACTTTTCGGTGGGATCCGGCACAAAGCTCGCCATGGAGGACGCCGTCGCCCTGGCCCGCGCACTCGTGCGCGCGCCCGCGGGCGACGTCCCCGTCGCGCTCGCGGCGTACGAAGCGGAGCGGCGACCCGCCGTCGAGAGCTTGCAGCGCGCCGCGCAGGTCAGCCTCCAGTGGTTCGAGGACACCGAGCGCTATTTGGATCTCGTACCGCTCCAGTTCGCCTTCAACCTGCTCACACGGAGCTTGCGGATCACGCACGATAACTTGGGGCTCCGCGACCCTGCGTTCGTGGGTGCCGTGGACCGCTGGTTCGCCGCGCGGACCGAGGAGCAGAGCGGCGTCGCCGTGCCCAGCAACCCGCCTCCGCCTCCCCTCTTCACGCCGTTCCGGCTGCGCGACCTCCTGCTCGCGAACCGTGTGGTCGTGTCCCCGATGTGCCAGTACTGCGCGGTCGACGGCACGCCCAATGATTGGCACCTCGTTCACCTCGGGACGCGGGCCCTGGGCGGTGCGGGGCTCGTCTTCACGGAGATGACCGACGTTTCGCGCGAAGGCCGGATCTCGCCGGGGTGCACAGGCATGTACAAGCCGGAGCACGTGCAGGCCTGGAAGCGGATCGTGGACTTCGTCCACGCCCACAGTCACGCGAAGATCGGGCTCCAGCTCGGCCACGCGGGCCGCAAGGGCTCGACCCGGCTCGCCTGGGAGGGAATGGACGAGCCGCTTCCCGAAGGCAACTGGGAGATCATCGCCGCCTCCCCGATTCCCTATTTCCCCCACAGCCAGGTCCCCCGCGCCATGGACCGGCCCGATATGGACGCCGTGCGCGATGACTTCGTGCGTGCGGCGCGCATGGGAGATCAGGCGGGCTTCGACATCCTCGAGATCCACTTCGCGCACGGCTATCTGCTGGCCAGCTTCATTTCGCCGCTCACCAACCATCGTAGCGACGACTACGGCGGCGCGCTCGCGAATCGACTGAGATTCCCCCTCGAGGTGTTCGATGCCGTCCGTGCGGTGTGGCCGGAGCGCAAGCCGATCTCCGTGCGCATCTCCGCCGTGGACTGGGCTCCGGGTGGCACGGAACCCGCCGACGCGGTCGAGATCGCCCGGCTCCTTCGGGCCCACGGCTGTGACGTCGTGGACGTCTCGGCGGGTCAGACGGTGCCCGATGCGAAACCGGTGTATGGGCGCCAGTTCCAAACGCCGTTCGCAGACAGGGTGCGACATGAAGTCGGGATACCGACGATGGCGGTGGGCAACATTTCGTCGTACACCGACGTGAACACGATTCTCGCGGCCGGGCGCGCCGATCTCTGCGTCCTGGCGCGCGCGCACCTGTGGGATCCCTACTGGACCCGCCACGCCGCGCACGAGATGGGCTATGCGCTGCCCTGGCCGCCTCAGTATTCCACGCTCGACACTTACAAGCCGCGGTTCACGTGAGGGTCACCCGATGGCCGTGAGTTATGCCAGCTACCTGAAGCTCGACGAGCTCCTGGCGCTGCAGCAGCCGCGCTCCGCCGGCCCCGAGCATGACGAGATGCTGTTCATCGTCATCCATCAGGTGTACGAGCTGTGGTTCAAGGAGATGCTGCACGAGCTCGCCTATCTCGAGAAGCTGCTGCGCGACAACGCCACTCCGCGAGCGCTGCACACCTTGAAGCGCATCCTCACCGTACTGAAGGTGATGGTGGCGCAAATCGACGTGCTCGAGACGATGACGCCGCTCGAGTTCCTGTCGTTCCGTGACCGGCTGGAGTCCGGCAGTGGGTTCCAGTCATTCCAGTTTCGCGAGCTCGAATTCGTGCTCGGCACGAAGAACGCCGCGGCCGTGGCGCGCTACCCCGAAGG